>Ga0316203_1000277_pt1 | contig 74630 bp, 67 predicted proteins | sample 6monrhotite_MG_FD_204940 | JGI IMG/M metagenome (GOLD analysis project Ga0316203, IMG submission 204940) | Microbial mat bacterial communities from mineral coupon in-situ incubated in ocean water Damariscotta River, Maine, United States -... | ecosystem: Environmental > Aquatic > Marine >... | reverse complement strand
AAGCACTGCAGCGTGCAGTGAAAAATGCCGTGCGAAAATCCAGCATCTACAAACCCGCAAGCTGTCATACACTCAGGCACTCCTTTGCCACCCATCTATTAGAACGCGGTGCCGATATCCGCACGGTACAGGAGCAACTTGGGCACAAGGATGTACGTACCACACAGATCTATACCCATGTGATTCAACGGGGTGGTAATGCGGTGATTAGTCCGCTAGGCGATGTGTTGTCATAACCGCCGTCAACAATCACGCGAGTGTTAGTGGGCACATGTGCCCACCCTACAAACATTTTACGTGACGACCCGGAAGAGCTCCCTAAGCACCACCGTGGCATAACTGCCTGCTGGTAGCTCAAATTGCAGTTCAACCACATGCGCTTCAAGCCGGGTACACTGTAAATCTTTCGGCATCAAACGCAGAGAACGACGCTGCTGTTTCAGACCCGCTCGTTTTAGGCCTTCACAAAACAGTGCTTCACCTTCAGCTGTGGTTTGCTCTAATGCCGCAACATCCATGGTTGAAATTAACTCACCGCTGCCCCACATCGCTGCAGTGGGATGCACATCAAGTTCATTAATACGCTGAGCAATTTCATCATCCGGTGTTTCAATGGGAAAGATGCTCTGCGTACCGGCAAGCATCATCACATCGCCAGCCATTGCCCCATTCCATGAACCGAATTCAACACGCGCTGCCAGTATTTGATTAAAAATCCATGAACGGGCTGCGGAGAGATACATGCTCTTTTCAGGGCGACGCACCTTTTTCATTTTTCCTGAAAACATAGCGCTCGCTTTTTCCAGGTTTGAGAAACCGAAACGTTGCTCACCAAAGTAGTTTGGCACACCGTTAGCCGCAATCCTTGAGATGCGATCATCAAACAGGCCCAGATCGCCTTCAATACCACGCACCACTAGTTTAAAACGATTACCCTGCAAGGCACCGCGTTTTAGCTTGCGGCGGTGGCGGGTGATCTCGACAAACTCGATCCCGCCTTCTGTCAGTAAGTGCCAGTCCGGTTCATCTTTGCCTGCCAGGTCAACACTAAACCATTGGGTGGTAATGGCGCGGCGGTCTTTTAAGCCAGCGTAACCGACATCAACCTGACTTACACCGGCAAAACGCGCTAGCTGTTTCGCGACCCATTCGGTATTGGCATTCTTTTTTCTCACCTTAAGAAAGGCATGCGTGCCATCACCGTCGGCCTCAAAACCCAGCACCTCATCGACCTGAAAGTCTTCTGGGGTTGAGCGGATGAGACCCGAGATTAAAGGCTCACCATAGGCACGGGGCCAGTCGAGCGAGAACCTATCTGCTTTCTGATTGAGTGCTGTATCTGTCATTATGAGCAATGCGCGATGGACTGGAAGTCCAAGTCCTTTAGGGAGGTAATCGCGAATTTTCGATTGTCATTGAGGTAAGCGATTGCTTCGTTGCACCACTTCTCACAGTGACACCTGTTGGGAGAGGATTCAAAAATCACAGCTTATTCATTAAGCAGGACAACCGCGTGGGTCGAGATCCCCTCTCCCCGCCCGGTGTAGCCCATTTTTTCAGTCGTGGTTGCCTTGACGTTAACCCGGTCAACCGCAACCTGTAGATCATCAGCAAGCAGCTCACACATCGTGGGAATATGCTTCATCATTCTGGGTGCCTGCGCAATAATTGTAATATCGGCATTGGAGAGCGTATACCCTTTATCTTTTAATAGCCCGACGATGTGGCGCAGCAGGATACGGCTATCGATCCCGCTGTTATCTGGATCAGTATCGGGGAAATGCTGGCCGATATCACCGAGTGCTGCGGCACCGAGTAGCGCATCACACAGCGCGTGTATCAACACATCACCATCGGAGTGTGCCTCTAGCCCTTGATTAAACGGAATCGAAACACCACCGATGATCACGACATCTTTATCGTCAGTAAAACGGTGTGCATCAAAACCGTGGCCGATTCTCATTGGCTGTTCTCACTTTGTGCCACAGCAGATCGCTGTTGTTGAAGATAGAGTTGCGCCAATTCCAGGTCCTGAGGAATGGTGATCTTGATATTATCCAGATGACCTGCCACTACTTTGGGTCTATGCCCTAGCGATTCAACCGCACTCGCCTCATCAGTAATCGGCAAGTCCTGTGTCATCGCATGTTCAATCGCCTCAATCAACAGACCAATGCGAAACATCTGCGGCGTTAAGGCTCGCCAAAGCCCTTCACGATTTACCGTCTCGATGATTGAGCCATCGGCGTTGGCGCGTTTCATGGTGTCGCTCACGGGTGCGGCCAGGATGCCACCAATATCACCACTCGCCTCATCCATTAAACAATCGATATCATCCGCACGCAGGCAAGGGCGTGCGGCATCATGAACAAGTGCCCAATCATTGTCTGCGGCAATATCATTCAGCACCTGTAGTGCATTCAATACGGAGTGATAACGCTCAGCGCCACCCGTGACCCAGGTCACCTCGTCACCAAAACGCGCTTCAAAGGCCTGCCAACGATCATCATGTTCGGCAACCGCCACCACCACGCCAGTAATACGCGGATGGTCAACCATGCGTTCAATCGTGTGCTGTAACAGGGGCTTGTCATACAGCGTGAGGTATTGCTTGGGTAGTTCACTGCCCATGCGTTTGCCCACACCAGAGGCAGGGATCACGCCCCAGTAACGTTGCGAGTTGTTATTCATGATAAAACCAAAAAGAGAGAAAGTAGACTATTCATCGACAGTCTGGAAAAAGGTTTCGTCTTGCTTGATTAAACCAAGCTCACTGCGGGCACGTTCTTCAATTGCATCGACCCCCTTTTTGAGGTCATCGACTTCAGCCTCAAGTGCCCGGTTACGCTCAGTGAGTGCATTGTTTTCCTGCACCTGATGATCAACGGCCTGTTGCAACTGCAAGGTATCGACTATGCCACCGTCACCGCTCCACAATTTTATTTGCAGCAGTACCAGCAGCACAAAAAGAATGGCGAGGATGATCTTCATGGGTGACATGAGTCTATCAGAGTGCTCTGGTAAACTCATCGCTGTCACCATTGATCAACCTCGCCAAATGACGCTAGAACCTATCTGTTAAGGAACAGAAATTTCAAACGCGTCACGTCCAGGGAAAATAGCCTTGTCACCCAACGCTTCTTCGATGCGGATAAGCTGGTTGTATTTGGCGATACGGTCAGAGCGAGACATTGAGCCGGTCTTGATCTGCCCTGCGCCTGTTGCTACCGCGAGATCTGCAATGAAGGCATCTTCTGTTTCACCAGAACGATGAGAAACAACTGCGGTGAAGCCTGCGTCGTTTGCCATGTTGATCGCCGCGATGGATTCCGTCAGCGTGCCGATCTGGTTAACTTTAATCAGAATCGAGTTAGCAATACGCTTGTCGATACCCTCTTTCAGGATTTCGGTGTTGGTCACAAACAGGTCATCACCGACCAGCTGTACACGGTCACCAATCTTTTTGGTTAGCTGATCCCAACCGTCCCAGTCATCTTCAGCCATGCCATCTTCAATAGAGATGATTGGAAAACGATCTGCCCAATCTGCCAGGTAGTCAACAAACTCAGTAGAGGTCAGTTTTTTGTTTTCTGAATCCAGACAGTAGAGGCCATCTTTGTAGAACTCGCTGCTTGCAGGATCCAGTGCGATAAAGATATCTTTACCGGCAGTGTAACCAGCCGCAGCGATCGCTTCGAGGATCACTTCGATTGCAGATTCATTAGATGGCAAGTCAGGGGCGAAACCACCTTCATCACCAACCGCCGTATTTAAACCCTTAGCTGACAGTACTTTTCTGAGTGCATGAAAGGTTTCAGCGCCCATCTGCAGTGCCTGTGAAAAGCTGCTGGCACCAACCGGCATAATCATAAATTCCTGCATGTCGACGCTGTTGTCGGCGTGAGCGCCACCATTGATGACGTTCATCATCGGTACCGGCATACGGAATTTAGCGGCATCACCGAGTGATTCGTACAATGAAACGCCCTTTTCCTGTGCGGCCGCACGTGCGACGGCTAACGAAACGGCAAGCAGTGCATTGGCACCAAGACGACCTTTATTATGGGTGCCATCAAGGTCGATCATCGTTTGATCCAGCGCGGCCTGGTTCAGGCCATCTTGCCCGATCATTGCTTTGGCCAGTTCACCGTTTACATTGGCAACTGCCTTTAATACCCCTTTTCCACCGAAACGACTTGCATCGTCATCACGCAGCTCAACCGCTTCACGCGCACCGGTAGAGGCACCTGATGGTACCGCTGCTCGCCCCATTGCGCCGGAGGCGAGTACAACGTCAGCCTCAACAGTTGGGTTGCCTCGTGAATCGATAATTTCGCGTCCGCGCACTTCAGTAATATTCGACATTATTTCTCTTTTCCTATTCCTATAACTTACAGTTTATTTGTAATTTCAATATCTTTTCGGTCACGTGCTGCCTGCACAAAACCACTAAACAGTGGATGACCATCACGCGGGTTCGAGGTGAACTCCGGGTGAAATTGTGATGCGATAAACCACGGATGGTCGGGTAGTTCAATCATCTCGACCAGGCCCCCATCGACCGACTTACCCGATACAATCATGCCTGCCTGCACCAGCTTATCGAGCAGTCCCGCATTCACTTCATAACGATGACGATGACGCTCTGAGATCACATCCTGCCCATAGGTTTCATGGGTTTTAGTGCCCTCAACTAAACGACATTCCTGTGCACCGAGGCGCATGGTGCCACCTAGGTTTGAGGACTCATCACGTTTTTCGACAGTACCATCGGCCGCAACCCACTCGGTCACCAGTGCAATCACTGGATAAGGGGTACTGGTATCGAATTCAGTACTGTGCGCCCCAGTCATGCCTGCGACATTACGTGCAAACTCAGCCACGGCGACTTGCATCCCTAAACAGATACCGAAATATGGCAGCTTGTTTTCACGTGCATATCGGGCCGTCTCAATTTTGCCTTCAACGCCGCGCTCACCAAAGCCACCCGGCACCAGGATCGCATCAACTGCATCCAGGCAGCCGGTGCCATTCTTCTCGATCTCTTCCGAGTCGATATAGATGATATTGACCCTGGTATGGGTCTGCAGACCCGCATGGGTCAACGACTCCGATATTGATTTATAAGAATCGGTGAGTGTCATGTATTTACCAACCATCGCTACCGTTACCACTGCGGTTGGGCTTTCCAGTCGTTGCTTGATTTCGAGCCACTCACCCAGGTCTGCCACGGGTGCATCTATACGCAGTTTTTCAGTGGTAATGGTATCCAACCCCTGCTCATGCAGTAGCAAGGGAATCTTGTAGATGCTGTCAGAATCAACCGCTGAGATAACCGCTTTGCTGTCAACATTGGTGAATAGCGCAATCTTGCGGCGCTCCGAATCAGGCAGTGGACGATCACTGCGGCACAACAGAATATCCGGCTGGATACCGATCGAACGTAGCTCTTTTACAGAGTGCTGGGTCGGCTTGGTTTTGATCTCACCGGCAGATGGAATGTACGGCACCAGCGTCAGGTGAATAAAGATTGCATTTTCACGCCCCACTTCGATCCCCAGCTGACGAATCGCTTCAAGGAATGGCAGTGATTCGATATCACCCACAGTGCCGCCTATTTCAACCAGCGCCACATCGGCTTCACCGGTGCCCGCTTTAATATGGTTAATGATCTCATCAGTGATATGCGGGATAACCTGCACGGTTGCACCCAGATAGTCGCCGCGACGCTCTTTTGCCAATACAGTTTCGTAGATACGCCCGGTGGTGAAGTTATTATGCTTCTTCATCGTCGTACGTACGTAGCGCTCGTAATGACCAAGATCAAGGTCAGTCTCTGCGCCGTCTTCGGTGACAAAGACCTCACCATGCTGAAATGGACTCATGGTGCCGGGATCAACATTGATGTAGGGGTCTAGTTTGATCAGGGTCACTTTCAGACCCCGCGCTTCGAGAATCGCGCCTAAAGAGGCGGAGGCAATGCCTTTCCCAAGAGAGGAAACCACACCGCCTGTGACAAAAATATACTTGGTCATGAATACCTAAAGAGTAAGAAGTTTGCGTTTAAAAACAACAAACAGGACGGGAGGCTATATTACAAGAATCGCCCCTCTTGCTCAATCAAATTTTGTTTGACAACCCCATAATATTTCTATGGCAGCCATCGACAAATAGCAATCAGCGGATCGTGAAGCTCACCGCAGGCTCGTTGCCCTGCGCCAAAAACGGCTCACAGTAGTAATATCCAACGACAGCAGCAAGCTGATCACCCAGGTAGATTAACGGAATTCGATCACGCTGCCACGGTGGTACCCCGGATTGCTGCAGTAAGCCCTTCAGCTCATGACGATTCTTGCGGCCCGCGAGCTGACAGCGCTCGCCACCGCGCCGAAAGCGAACCGTCATGGGTAGCTGCTCACACTGCCTGAGATTCAAAGTTTGCAGTGAGTTATGCCCATCACCGCACTCGATTAAATGGGCTTGCAGCGAGCCAAGCCCAGCCGGTAGCACCAGCGGGGCTTTATTCCACTCCCACTCAAAACACTGTGAGGTATCAAACGATACAAGTGGGGGCATCACATAAATATCTCGACGGTAGCGCCGCAACTCACCACCGGGCCACTTAATGAGTGGCATGGCATCCTCTTTTGCATTGATGAATGAGCGCTCAAATTGATTAATTATCTTTTTAGAAACAATAGTTAATCCAGTCTTCCTAATCCAAAATCTTATAAGGTTAACTCTTCGCCGCGCTGTCATCTCCCGCAAACCTGCAAGCGGCAATCGCATCGCATCACTGGGGGCCGAGCCCAACAGTCGCCGCAGGTCATCAGCTGCAAGCTCATCGAGCAATTCCGCTGCGTCCGCGCAGTGCCGTGCCGAGCGAGAAAGTGTTTTCGAGATAGCGGGCCAATGTGCCTTTAGCAGTGGGACAACCTCATGACGCAGATAATTACGTTCAAAGCCACAATTCCGGTTACTCGGATCTTCAATCCAGTGAAGTGATTTTTCATCAGCATAGAGATTGATTAATGCCTGATCCACGCTCAACAATGGACGTGCAAGATGCCCCTCAGAAAAGGGGGTCACGAGCGGCATAGAGGCCAGCCCATGCGGACCACCACCGCGAAAAAGCTGTAGCAGTAGTGTCTCCGCCTGATCTTCCTGGTGATGCGCAGTCAACAACAGGTCACCCTGTTCGATTAACTGTGAAAAGGCGTGATAACGGGCATCACGTGCGGCGGCTTCAGGGCTTTCACCCTTATTCGGGGTGGCATCTACATTGAAAACATGACAGGGAATATCAAGCACATCACATACCGACACCGCATGCGCGGCCCATTCTGGTGCCCTGGGATTAAGGCCGTGATTAACATGAACCGCATTGAGGGTTGCGAACAACTGTGGCCGCAGTGTCGCCATCGCGTGAAGCAATACATGGGAATCGACCCCGCCGCTAAAGGCAATCCAGTAACGATTAGGCGGGTAGCGGTTGGCCGGTATCTGCTGCAACGCCTGCCCTAGCTGTTGTAACAACCGGGTTGTCGCTGCAGTGGTCATTGATTACTCGCTTTTAAAGTTGCCGTATCCCATCAGACGCTGGTAGCGACGCTCAATTAGCTGATCCATTTCCAACCCATCAAACTCAGCAAGCACTTTTTTGATTGAGAGTTTAATGCTATAGGCCATCATTTCAAGATTACGGTGGGCGGCACCCAGCGGCTCACTGATCACTTCATCGATCAATTCCAGCTCTTTAAGGCGTTCAGAGGTAATCCCCATCGCCTCTGCCGCATCTTCCGCCTTGTCCGCACTCTTCCATAAAATAGAGGCGCAACCTTCTGGCGAGATCACCGAATAGGTGCTGTATTGCAGCATCGATACCTGATCGCCAACCCCAATCGCCAGTGCACCACCTGAACCACCTTCACCAATCACGGTGCAGATGATCGGCGTCTTCAGATCCGCCATCACACGCAGGTTACGCGCAATCGCTTCACTCTGACCACGCTCTTCGGCATCAACACCAGGATATGCACCAGGGGTGTCGATAAAGGTGAGTACAGGCATCTTAAAACGCTCCGCCATCTCCATCAGGCGCTGCGCCTTGCGGTACCCTTCAGGACGCGGCATACCGAAGTTGCGGCGCACTTTCTCTTTAGTATCACGCCCTTTTTGATGACCGATAATCATCACGGGGCGATCATCCAGGCGCGCAACACCACCAACAATCGCCGCATCATCGGCAAACATGCGGTCACCGTGCAGCTCTTCAAAATCGGTAAACATGAGATTAATATAATCGAGTGTGTAAGGGCGTAGTGGATGACGTGCCAGCTGTGAAACCTGCCATGGGGTCAATTTAGAGAAAATCGACTCCGTCATTGAGGTGCATTTTTCCTCCAGGCGCGCCAACTCCTCGGAGATGTTGATATCGTTGTCGCTACCGACATTACGCAGCTCTTCGAGCTTCGCCTCCATTTCGGTGATCGGCTGTTCAAACTCAAGATAATTCAGGTTCATATCAATCCAAAATCAAAATATTCCTCACCATTCTAGCAGGTTGGTCCGGCTGAATGTACGCCACTCACTTATTTACTTATAGATGATGCGCACATCATTGGCGACCTCGCGCAGGCGCTTCAGCAACTCATCGGTTGGCCGTACTCGCCACTCGTCACCCAGCGACATACGCACGGAGGCATCTTTACGACGGTAATTGATCCACACACTACAGCGCCCCTCGCGAAATGGCTGCAGGGTGTCACTTAATGAACTGACAAAGCCGTTACCAGCACGCGCCTCGTCGATATCGATCTCAAGCCCGCGTGCATGGCGTGCGCGCGCCTGGTCAATATCATAAATCGCCTCGGCGCTCATCCTAAAGCCACCGGAGAAATCAGATTCGCTTACCTCACCACTGACAATCACCAGCCGGTCTTTGGTCAGCAGGTCACGGTAACGACTATAGGCATCAGAAAAGGCGGCCACTTCAACCCGCCCGGTACGATCATCTAGGGTGACAAAGGCGATCTTTTCGCCACGGCGATCATTACGTGTATTGATTGCCGTGACAAAACCCGCCACCGAAACTGTTTTGTTGGGGCGTAGCTCAGCAATACGGCAGGTAATAAAGTGGCTCAACTCTTTTTCATAACGCACGATAGGATGGCCGGTGAGGTAGAGCCCCAGCGTCTCTTTTTCACCCTGCAGGCGCTGCTCTTCACTCCACTCAGCCACTTTAATGCCGGTGATCGCTTCGTCGGGTTCTGTCGGCTCTGCCGGGCAAGATGAACCAAAGAGATCATTCTGCCCTGCGGCCTGATTGCGCGCATGTTGATCGGCAAGCTGTAGCGCACTCGGCAACAACGCCATAGTGCGCGCTCGATTCTTCTCTAATGAATCCAGTGCGCCACAACGGATCAACGCCTCCATCACCCGTTTATTGGCCTTACGCAGATCAATCCGGCGACAGAAATCGAACAGGTCGCGATACAGCCCATTTGCCTTGCGCTCTGCTATAATCCCTTCAAGTGCCGCTTCACCGACCCCTTTGATCGCACCGAGTCCATATAAAATATTCCGGTCATCAGGCACGGTAAAGGCGATATCACATTCGTTGACATCGGGTGAACGCACCGCCAATTTCATTGCGCGGCACTCTTCAATCAGCATCACCACTTTATCGGTGTTATCCATATCCGCTGACATCACCGCCGCCATAAAAGCTGCAGGGTAATGCGCCTTGAGCCAGGCGGTCTGATAGGCGATCAATGCATAGGCAGCGGAATGCGATTTGTTAAAACCGTAACCGGCAAACTTCTCCATCAGATCAAAGATACCGCCGGAGGTCTTGTCATCGATCTCACGCGCGGAGGCGCCCGTCACGAAAAACTCGCGCTGCTTCGCCATCTCTTCGGGTTTCTTTTTACCCATTGCGCGGCGCAGCATATCCGCCTGCCCCAGCGAGTAACCCGCCAGCACCTGCGCGATCTGCATCACCTGCTCCTGATAGAGAATCACCCCGTAGGTGGGTGCCAGAATCGGTTCAAGATCGGGATGCGGGTAGAGCGTCGGCGCGCGTCCATGTTTACGGTCGATAAAGTCATCCACCATGCCCGACTGCAGTGGGCCGGGACGAAACAGCGCTACCAGCGCGATGATTTCATCAAAACAGTGTGGCTGTAGACGGTTAATCAGCTCTTTCATACCACGCGATTCCAGCTGAAATACCGCTGTTGTTTCACACCGTTTTAGCAGGGAAAAGCTCGACTCATCATCGATCGGAATCGCTGCAATATTGATCGCCTCACCCTCAGGCAGGGTGGCATTCACCGTCTTCAACGCGTGATCAATAATGGTCAGCGTACGCAACCCGAGAAAATCGAACTTCACCAGCCCGACCGCTTCAACATCATCTTTATCGAACTGGGTAACGGTACTCTCGGAGCCTTGCTCACAGTAAAGCGGGGTAAAGTCAGTGAGTGCGGTAGGCGCGATCACCACACCACCGGCATGTTTACCGGCATTACGCGCCATCCCCTCAAGGGAGCGCCCCATATCGATCAGGTCGCGAACTTCATCATCTTCCTGATAGCGCTGATTGAGCACCTCTTCCTGCTCAAGCGCCTTTTCAAGCGTGATGCCGATCTCGAACGGAATCAACTTGGAAATCTGATCGACAAAGCCGTATGGGTGGCCCATCACACGCCCCACATCACGGATCACCGCCTTCGCCGCCATGGTACCGTAGGTAATGATCTGCGAGACCCGTTCGCGCCCGTAATGTTGCGCGACATATTCGATCACACGGTCACGACCATCCATACAAAAATCGACATCGAAATCAGGCAGTGAGACACGTTCTGGATTTAGGAATCGCTCAAAAAGTAGTTCATAGTGGATTGGGTCAAGGTCGGTAATCAACAACACATACGCGACCAGCGAACCGGCACCGGAACCACGCCCCGGCCCCACTGGCACACCGTTGTTTTTGGCCCATTTGATGAAGTCAGCAACGATCAAAAAGTAGCCGGGAAAACCCATATCGATGATCACATTCAATTCATGATCGAGGCGTTCATCGTAGGGCTTGCGGATCTCGGCAAAGCCCTCTGCCGAGGTATCAAACAAAAATTCAAGGCGCTGATTTAATCCCTCTTCGGCCTGCGCTCTAAAAAAGGAATCCGTGGTCATTCCTTCAGGCACAGGAAATTCTGGCAGTACATTTTCACCGAGGGTTAATTCAAGGTTACAGCGACGTGCAATCTCAACACTATTCTCCAGTGCTTCTGGAATATCAGAAAAGAGTTCACACATCTCCTCCGCGGTACGCAGATACTGCTGCTCGCTGTACAGCTTGGGACGACGCGGATCATCCAGCGTACGTCCGCCATGAATACAGACCCGCACCTCATGCGCCTCAAAGTTATCGGCCTTTAAAAAGCAGACATCATTGGTCGCCACCACCGGCACATCCGCATCGACTGCCAATGCGACCGCACCATGAAGATAATCTTCTTCACTTTCTCGCCCTGTCCGTTGAAGCTCAATATAGAAGCGGTCATCAAAGAGCTGCTTCCATGCAGCCAACAACTGTTTCGCAGCAACCTGATTACCTGCTAACAGGGCCCGACCCACATCACCACTGCGCCCGCCAGAGAGCGCAATCAAGCCATCGTTCTCTCTTTCTAGCCACCCCTGTTGAATCATCGGAATGCCGTTATGCTGGCCTTCAATATAACTACGTGAGATCAGGCGTGTCAGATTGAGGTATCCCACGTGATTCTGACATAACAGCACTAGCCTGGTGGGCTGATTCACATCATCAGGGTTTTGTACCCACAGATCGACCCCGATGATCGGCTTAACGCCAGCCGAGATTGCCGCGCGATAAAATTTAACCATCGCAAACAGGTTGCTTTGATCAGTCACTGCCACTGCTGGCATACCCGCCGCAGCGACCGCCTTAACCAACGGTTTGACGCGAACGCAGCCGTCTACCAGCGAATAATCAGTGTGTATATGAAGGTGAACAAATGAAGGACTCATAGCCAGCCATTCTAACGCAGGGCGGGACTCCCGGCGAGATTGATTTACTAACTGATGTTACGCACACCTCAGATAGAATGCGGTCTGTAGCGGACTGAAAAAATTGTAACCCATTGATTCATAATAGCCGGTGCGTAACATCAGTTACTAACTAAACGTGTTTATTTTTGGTAGTATCGATTTAACGCGAAGGTTCACAAAGACGACGTACCGGCCCAAAAGAACGACGATGGACTGGTGAGACACCATGCTCTTCCAGTGCTGCAAAATGTGCCTTCGTTGGGTAGCCCTTGTGTTTTGCGAAACCATACTCAGGATACTGTTCATGTAACAGAATCAACTCACGATCACGCGCCACCTTGGCAAGGATTGATGCGGCCCCGATTGCCGGGATCAGCGCATCACCTTTTACAATCGCTTCCACAGAACAGTCAACCACCGGGCATTGATTACCATCGACCTGCACATGTGTTGGTATAACAGACAATGCCGTGACCGCTCGGCTCATCGCCAACAGGCTCGCCTGCAAGATATTAATCTCATCGATCTCTTCTACTTCAGCACGCCCAATTGCCCAGGCAACCGAATACTGCTTGATCTCCAGTTCAAGGCGCTCACGTTTTTTCGCAGTCAGCTTTTTAGAGTCCGTCACACCTTCTATTGGGCGTGCTGGATTAAGAATAACGGCAGCTGCAATAACAGCACCTGCTAGTGGGCCGCGGCCCGCTTCATCAACACCTGCAATAACAATAGATTCAGACATAGACTATCAACCCCCAGGAACCTGGCATTCATCAATGCTCGCGTGTTGCTAAAAATTGGATGTCCGGCCAACGTTCAACCGTAAGCTCAAGATTTACCCGAGTTGGCGCAATGTAGGTAAGATCACCACCACCATCAATCGCCAGATTCACCTCAGACTTGCGTTTAAACTCTTCCAGCACCTTTTCATCATCACACATCACCCAGCGCGCGGTAGCAACGGTGACTGCTTCAAAAATACAATCAACCTTATATTCATTTTTGAGGCGTTCGGCAACAACATCAAACTGCAATACACCGACCGCGCCAAGAATTAAATCGTTATTCGAGAAGGGTTTAAAGAGCTGCGTCGCGCCCTCTTCACTCAGCTGTTCCAGCCCTTTTAATAGCTGCTTACTTTTGAGCGGATCTTTAAGGCGCGCGCGACGAAACAACTCCGGCGCAAAATGGGGGATACCGGTGTATTTAAGATCTTCACCCATGGTAAAGGTATCACCAATCTGGATCGTGCCGTGATTATGCAGGCCAATGATGTCACCAGGAAAGGCCTCTTCTACATGAGAGCGATCCTGTGCCATAAAGGTGATCGCATTCGAGATCATCACTGGTTTACCAAGGCGCACGTGGTTGATCTTTTTACCCTTCTCATAAGAACCCGAGCAGACACGCAGAAAGGCAACCCGATCACGATGATGTGGATCCATATTCGCCTGAATCTTGAAAACAAAACCGCTGAATTTATCTTCAGTGGGTTCAACCACACGTGTTTTCGAAGCGCGTGGCTGTGGTGCCGGGGCGAACTCAGACAGTGCATCAAGCAACTCTTTTAGCCCAAAGTTGTTGATTGCAGACCCGAAATAGACAGGCGTCAGTTTGCCCTGTGAAAAGAGTTCTAAATTGAACTCATGGCTAGCACCACGCACCAGTTCAATCTCTTCACGAAAGTCATCAATCAGATCTCCAAACAACTCATCCAGACGCGGATTGTCCAGCCCCTGAATCACCTCACCCTCGTTAATCTTACCGCCGTGGGTTGAGCTATAGACATGAATCGTGTCGCTATAGAGGTGAAAGACGCCCTTGAAGTTTTTACCCATGCCGATTGGCCAGGTCATCGGTGCACACTGGATATCCAACACCTCCTCCACTTCATCCATCAAGTCGATCGGATCTTTACCCTCTCGATCCATCTTATTAATAAAGGTAAGGATTGGGGTGTCACGCAGGCGACAAACCTCCATCAATTTCACTGTGCGTTGCTCAACACCCTTGGCGACATCGATTATCATCAGTGCTGAGTCGACTGCCGTCAACGTGCGATAGGTATCTTCCGAGAAATCTTCATGGCCCGGGGTATCTAGCAGGTTGATGATGTTGTCACCATATGGAAATTGCATCACTGACGAGGAGACCGAAATGCCACGCTCCTGCTCCATCTTCATCCAGTCAGAAGTGGCGTGGCGTGCCGCTTTACGCCCTTTTACACTACCCGCCAGCTGAATCGCGCCACCGAACAACAGCAGCTTTTCAGTGACGGTGGTCTTACCGGCATCGGGATGCGAGATGATAGCAAAAGTGCGTCTGCGGCTTGCCTGCTGGGCTATAGAGCCAGATGACATATGTGTGTTTCCTGTAGTTTGTACAACAATTTGTACAAGAATTCAAACTTGTCCAATTGCGGGAATGTACCTGAAGACCTTGGGTTTTCTGACTTTTCGCAAGAGACAATACTAATTGCGGCGCATTATAACTTAAGTAACGCGCCAATCCTCGCAGAATTTAGAGGGGTTGCTTGAAATACTTCTTAACCGTGGCAAGTCGTGATTATGGTCGATTAAGCAACTTCACTCAGATTTAATGCGCGGTTAAGTGTCTTAGCAGAAATATTGAGCGTCTTGGCGATAAAAGTCTTCGTCGCTTTAGGGTTATTCTCTAACTCACACTTTGCCCACATAATCTGCTTATTATCCAATTTCCGTGGACGACCAAGTTTTGATCCCCTTTTCCTTACCGCTTCCATTCCTGCTTTGGTTCCTTCACTAATCAAGTTTCTTTCCAGCTCAGAAAAAACATTGCGGATCTGATACATGCATTGGAAGGAGAGGGGTAGTTGCGTTGTAATAGATCATAAGAGATCAGGGGTCACGATGGCCTACCATATTGGCAGGGCATGAGAAGCATCATATTTTGTATTATTTAAGAAATATAATCGAGAGCTAAAGCGGCTCAGTACCTTTATTCAAAAGTGCAAGATATTCATTATATACAAATATTTTATGTCGTTCTTTTCCGGTGATTTCTTTGACAATACCTAATGCTTCGAGTGTTACAAGATTACGCAGAACAGTTGGTAAAGAAATATCACACGATTCCTTTAGCGCTGCTGTAGTAGTAACAGGATTGCCTTGTAGGTAATTATGGATAGCAAGAAGCGCCGCTGTTGCCTTGCCTGATTGTTCAATATGCTGTCTGTCTCTAGCAAATAGAGTAACAATGGCCTGAGCCGTTTCTGTTGCCTGATTTGATGTTTCAATAACACCAGTTAGAAAAAAGCTGATCCATGCTTCCCAGTCGCCGGTTTTGCGAATAGACTGCAAATGATCGTAGTAAGCCTGACGATTAGTTTTAAGATATAGACTTAAATAAAGTAAAGGTTCACGCAAAATACCCTCATTACATAAAATAAAGGTAATGAGTAGTCTTCCTAAACGCCCGTTTCCATCTAAAAATGGATGGATCGTTTCAAACTGAACATGTGCAATAGCAGCTTTGATAAGAATCGGAAGTCTAACTTTTTCGTCATGCAGGAATTTTTCAAAATCATCTAAACATTCCATTAAATATTCAGGCGGTGCAGGAACAAATATAGCATTCCCCGGCCTTGCCCCCCCTATCCAGTTTTGGGATTTCCTAAACTCGCCCGGTTGTTTGTTACCACCGCGAGCATTATTCATTAGCTTCGCATGGATCTCTCTAATAAGACGAAGTGACAGAGGAAATTCCTTCATTCTCTCTAGCCCGTAATTCATTGCAGCAACATAACAGGATACTTCTGTTACATCGTCAAGCGGTACACCCGGAGCTTCTTTATTTTCAAATAACAGAAGATCAGAGAGAGAGGATTGTGTTCCTTCAATCTGCGATGAAAGCACTGCTTCCTTACGTATATACATATAAAGAAAAAGATGTGGGTCTGGCAAAACCATGCTCATTCCATCTAATCTGCCTAATGCCGTATTAGCTTGATCCAGTAATGGGTATAGCTCTTCAATATTTATAGCAGGAGGTAATGGAGGCGGGATATAAGCCTCATATTGCTCTCCTGCCACAGCAGAGCTTTTTATGTACTTGCCAATCCTTTGTTTGCTATCCTTTTTCTTCATTTAAGTTACATATACCCATATTTTTGTTACTTAATCCAATTTAACTAACATCTGTGTAAGTTACAAGATCTTTAGTAACGAAATCAATTAAAAATGTTAGTTAGGCGTATATCCCCCCCCCCTATCCTATCCTAGCCTCCCCGCGATTTCTTCGGCAGTTGCGTTGTAATAGATCATAAGGGATCGGGGTCACGGTGGCCTACCATACGCGCTAGGTCTAGCACGTCTAGCTTTCTGGCGAGTCTGGTGAGCGCTTCGTGCCTTGTATCATGGAAGGTTAACCCCGCAATCCCTGCCAGTTTTAGGCAGCGCCTGAATATTGTGGCTGATGAGTTTTGATTGCTCGCAAATACTTTGCTACTCGCCCGTGAATTTAAGAGGTTTAGCAGCCCTATAGCTTTTGTAGACAGGGGAACATCACGTTTTGTATTATTTTTAGTCTCATGCAGACGTACAAAGCGTTTGTCCAGATAAACATCCTGCCATTTCATACTCCAAATCTCACCTTGGCGCATTGCCGTTTCAAGAGCAAAAAAAAAAGGCTATGGCGATTTCATGACATTGCTCTTTGACTGTTACTCCGCCAAAGAGTAAAGCGCTCTTAATCCGTTTGATTTCAGCATCACTAATCCGTCGATCTCTTGGTTGAGGATTTTTGGGACGCTTGATTCCACGGATAGGATTGCTGTCTATCCATTTCCACCTCTTAGCTTGTTCAAAGGTGCTACTGAGCAAATTGAGGTCACGGTTTACACTGCTGCCTTTTAGGCGTGTTAACTCCTCTTCTATCCACACATAAAAATGAGTTTGTCGTATATCTTCCAACAATGTTGTAGCTAGAGGGTGTCGCATAAACCTATTGAGACGATTACGCTCTGTACGCCAGCTTTTTTTATGCGGTGATACTTCGTCACGGTAACGCTCAAATAGATCATTTAGAGTTTTGCCACGAACTAACGTATCGGATGAAAAACTTTGCTCTGTCTCTACCCACCAAGCCATCGCCTGCACCTTACTGGTGAAAGTTTTGGATTTATACTGCCCTGATTTTCTAAGCTCAGCTAGAAATTTTTTGCTTTGAAGTTTTCTGATAGTAGCCATATAGCTTTCTCCTCTCCCCCACTCGTGGGTTCTCCACTCGTGGATTCGTAATTCGTTCGTAATGTATTCGTAAATTCGAGCGAAATATGACAAGTTATGGCTTAATATAGTAAGGCACAACCGAAATCAATCAAGAGTAAGCTATTGAATAGTAAGATAAAGCTAGATTTGGCCAGAAACGGCAAAAGTATAATGGCGCCCCGAAGAGGATTCGAACCTCTGGCCTTCCCCTTAGGAGGGGGACGCTCTATCCAGCTGAGCTATCGGGGCATTTTATATGTATTTATATCGGATATTATAATGAATTTTCATCACTCAATGTGCTCATTATAGGACTTACGCATTCAAAAAGCGTGAAACTTTAGATAAATAACACTTAACCCTAGAAACCTCAGTTGGGGGCGAAAAAGAGGCCTAAGATATTGGTGTGCATAGTGAAGCATAAAAACTCGTGGTCACCATATTGGTGATGAGACATTTTTCTGCTTTGCGGACTTTCGTGATCCAACTGAGGTTTTTAGGTTAACCCATACTCTGCTCAATATCCGCTAAATTAACAAAAAGTATATCAGCAGACAGTCCGCTTCACAGCTTGCAGCAGGCCTGCTCAATGCTGTAGCATTCAGCATCAATTATTTAACTTACATCCCTCTATTTTTCTCCGTTCATAGCAACCAGTAAAACAGAGCGGGAAACCAGATAAGCCCCTTGTATTCCAAAATGTTACGACGCACTGTCCTCATTAGCACCCTCTCGGGTTTGCTGTCACTTTCTACAGCCACTCACGCGGCACCTACACCCTATTCGCTAGTTGATACTAACAATATAGAAAGCTGGGCACTTAACTCGCCATCGGGCCTGGCACTTAGTCTGCCAGCTCAACCCGTTACATATAGACCGTTTGAGCGCAATATCCACTCAATCAGTGGCGACATCGACACCATGCCACCCAGCAGCGGCGACAAAGCAGGGTTGATAAAAGACACCAAATATTTCTTCGCCTACCAGGTCGCGATTGTCGGACTGCTCTATATTTCTCCACAGAGTTTCTCTGGCTGGTCAGATGAACAAAAAGACGAATTCAGTTTCGACAAGTATAAAAACAACGTCCGACACGCCGTCTGGGATACCGACCAGTGGGACATCAACTACATCATGCATCCATATTGGGGCAGCGCATACTACGTCCGTGCACGCGAACGTGGCTATGATGAAAATGCCGCGTTCTGGTACTCCGCTGCACTCTCCGCTTCATTTGAGTTCGGCTTCGAGGCCTTTTTTGAAGAACCTTCACTACAAGATATTATCGTTACCCCTGTCGCAGGTGCATTCCTCGGCATGTATTTCATGAAACTACGTAAAGAGATCAGAGCACGTCACGTCAGTGGCGAAAAAGAGACCTGGAGTGATGCCTGGATTATGGCGCTATCCGACCCCTTAGGTGCGATGAATGCCAAAACGGATGAATGGTTTGGTAATGATGAAAATGGCAGCCACGCCCAGTTATCACCCGTCATCGCACTGCCCGCCTATCGCGCCAGTGACTTTGACACCTCGTTAGATAGTCGCTATCGCCTGACTCAAGTGCCGGTACTCGGCATGCAGTATAGCTATCGCTGGTAGTCCCGCTGTGTCGGGTGCCGGATCTACTGCTTCAATCAACATCACCTATTTCCTTTCAGAGCTTAGCAAACTGATTAATTTAGGCTTATACTTTCACCTTCCCTCAGGATTAACAAAACAGTGATCGCTCAACCTTTTATCGGTGCTTCATACCTGCTTCGCGGCTACTTCATGCTATTCAAACCCGGTATTCGCGGTTTTGTTATTGTCCCGATGCTGATCAACCTGTCCATTTTTAGCCTGCTCATCTGGCTAGGCATCAGTCAAATTGATATTTTGCTCGACTATGTGATGGGCAGCCTGCCGGAGTGGCTACAGTGGCTTGACTGGCTGCTATGGCCAGTGTTTTTAATCGCCTTTTTACTGGTGAGCTTCACCTTTTGCCTGCACCTGGCATTGCTGATTGCCGCCCCTTTTAACGGCATTCTATCGGAAGCCGTCGAGAAACAGCTAGACCCTGCCTCTACACTACCAGAAAGCAATTGGAGCGATGTTGCGAAAGGCGTTGCCCCCGCAATCATCAGTGAAGCAGGGAAATTCGGCTATTTTATTTCACGCGCAATTCCACTCACCGTGCTGTTTTTTATTCCATTCATCAATATATTTGCCCCCGCCATTTGGTTTATATTTGGCGCATGGATGTTGGCGCTTGAATACAGTGACTACCCGCTTTCAAATCATGGCGTGCTATTTAAGGAATCAAAGACGATCATCAAAGAGAAGCGCTTTGTCGCCTTTGGTTTTGGCAGTGCCTCACTATTTTGCACCTTAATCCCGCTGGTCAATTTTTTCGTCATGCCAGCAGCCGTTGCCGGCGCCACCATTATGTATGTGGAACAGTTAAAAGGCTCTGTTCCACCACGCATTATTACTCATTCAAACAACAACAGCTAATCTACTAAGACCGCTTATTTATATGGATTTCTTCCAACAATTTTTATTGGCGCTGATTCAGGGGCTCACCGAGTTCCTGCCGATCTCAAGTTCTGCGCACCTAATATTAGTGCCCAAACTCTTTGGCTGGGTTGATCAGGGGCTGGCATTTGATGTTGCCGTTCACGTCGGCACCCTCAGCGCCGTCGTCATCTATTTTAGAAAAGAACTCAAACTGATGACACGTCACTGGGTCAGCTCACTGACTACACGTAAACAGACACCCGAAAGTCGCCTGGCATGGGGTGTATTAATCGGCACCATTCCTGTCGGCCTATGCGGCCTGCTATTCAAAGGGGTGATTGAGACTTCACTACGCTCAGAGCTGGTGATTGCCACCACAACCATCCTCTTTGGCCTACTGCTGTTATGGGCGGATAAAACCGGTAAACGCGAGCGCGACGAACATAGCCTGAGCATGCGTGACGTCATCATCGTCGGCTTCGCCCAGGCGATAGCACTGATCCCCGGCACCTCACGCTCCGGTATCACCATCACCGCCTGCCTGATGCTCGGCCTCACCCGCTCAGCTGCCGCCCGCTTCTCATTTTTACTGTCGATCCCAGTGATTGTACTCTCGGGCCTATTCGTCACCCTCGACCTGGTACAAGCTCAAACCACCGTAGACTGGCAGGCCCTCATGACCGGGTCAATCATCTCCGGCCTCAGCGCTTACACCTGCATTCACTTCTTCCTCAAGCTATTAGACAAAATCGGCATGGTACCGTTTGTTGTCTATCGTATGCTGCTTGGGGTAATTCTGTTTTTTGTTTTTGTATAGTCAGGGAGGCAGTCGCCCACAGGACAATACAATAATCACTATAGCCGTGACGTTTGAGATTTAGGCCTTTAGTGTGCGTCATATTCATTTAGGAGGAATATATTGCGGTAAACCAGAAGGATTACGATCCTGCCTTTCAACGCAACCGTTATTCTGTGTAACATTAACCTCATTACTAATATTTTCAAATTCCTGATTGGTGAAAGCACTGAAGAGCTCTATAGGACGGGCCATTATTGAATTTTCACTATTCCCCAGAAATAGGTAATCATAAGTCGGATATAACACTCTCCGGGCATCACCTGCTCGCCTACCATCAACGATATCTGCTCCCGTACCAATCGCTCCCCAAAGAAGTCCCGCTGGAGAAGGCGCGCTAACCGGAGCAGGCACATCTATATCGAAAACAGTTGATAACCAGAAAAAAGGGCTACTGGCTGTATTCTTAACACCGTCCAAAGCACCGTTTAATGGGTTACCTCCGTTAAGAGCCGCTTCAAACGCGCCTTCTTGTGCAGCACTGGTCACATAGTTCTCTAAGGTTCTCAATCCCCCCTTACATTGATTTAAACCTAGCGGATCCACCAATGTCGTCACTCTTCCACTAACATATGAATAGGTGTTTAAGCCCCCCATTAAACCGATAGGATCACTGGTGAGGTAGCGCCCTGTTGTTGGGTCGTAATAGCGCATGAGGTTATAGTGCAACCCCGTCTCCCCATCGAAATACTGGCCCGGAAAACGGGTATTAAAAGTAATCGCCCGGCCATCTCCGTCAACATCTTCATCAACGATGGCCCGACCAAAAGGTGTGTACATCGCTTGCCACACCACTGTAGCATTTTCATCGGTAAGCGCTTGCGGGATGGCAAGGTGGTTAAGATGAACATAATTCAAGCTGCTCACGGTGTTAGCACTCCCCGGCACATTAAAGCCTGGCCCAGGGATGGGCGCGTTGAAGTACCAATTCCTAAGTAGCTGTAAATCGAGGGTGTTGATAACATTATCACCATTGAAATCCATATCCGGATTGTATCGGCTATCACCCTCTCGACTGCGATGAGCAGGCCGGTACATCATTAAATCCGCATCATTAACAATGCCATCATTATTGAGATCACCATCGCAACTGTTTCCAAAGTTATCGCCGTCGGTGTCTCGTTGGTCAGGGTTGGACACTGTGCTGCAGTTATCCTGGCTGTCAACCACACCATCGTTATCCTGATCGTTGGCATTGCCTTCGTCCCCGATCTCACGGGTCACCATTGCCAGCGGTTGGTCGTTGACATAGATATAATCTATCCGGGTTGTACCTGTCGTTTCATGGATGAGACGCCTCGCCAGATCGAAGGTATAACGCGTGCTAGCACCATCGGCCAGTCGCTTCTCGACTCGCTCGCCTTGACCATTATAGAGATAACGGGCTTTGAGCGTAGCGGCCTCGCTAATACTCGCGAGGCGGTTGTTGGCGCCATAAGCAAAGGATCGCTCACCTTTCCGGATAAGGTTACCAGCAGCGTCATATTGCAGGGCAAGACCCGCTTCAGACAACAGACGATTGCTGGTGTTTTCATATTCATAGGGTGTGGTTACATCATTGGCGAGTAGAGCCGTGCGATTGCCAACAAGGTCATAATCGTAGTGGCGCACGCCGTAAGCGCCCTCGGCATCAGTCAGCCGGTGCAAAAAATCGTAGTCAAACGCCTGGCTATTGGCTGGATTAGCATTATCTTCAATGGCGATAATGTCATCAGTGGTGCCATAACTATAAGTCAAGTTTTGAATCACTTTCTGGCCATTGGTGTTGGTGATTGTGTTAATACGATAATCATTATCGTAGTCAATAATCAATTTCAACTGATTGCCATAGGTCATAGCAGTCTGGGGGCCAAAGGGTTTATATTGAATGTTACTGGCGAGTGTCGTCACGGGTGCATTGTTATTGGCCTGAGTGGTCACCGTTTGAATACGACCCACGGCATCACGCGCGTAGTGAACCCCTCTTCCACTAGGATAAGTCATACTGACAAGTTTATCGGCACGATTATAAGCGTAACGGGTCGTCAATGTTACGCCATCACGTGTGTGCGCCACCGCGGATATATTGCCTCTTACATCATAGCGGTAGGCAGTGTGGCCACTGGGGTCGTTCATCGCACTCAGCCGCCCTCTACCATTCGCACCCTGATCATAGGTGTAAGTCACATGCTCGCTTGGATCTGAAGGAAAGCTAATGCCTGTGGGACGATTCAGGGCGTCATAGCGATAAAGCGTCACCACACCACGGGCATCGGTTCGCTTCACCAGGTTGCCACCTTCGTCATAACGAAAAACAGTCATGCCGGTGTCAGGGCTGTCTAATTGAATCAGGCTACCAAAGCCGTCATAAGTATAGCGGGTGGTGTTGGTTCTGGAGTCGATGACGGTAGTCAACTGATCTTGGGCATCATGACCATAGTGGGTCACACCCTCCACTGGGTCAACTTGCCGTATTAAGCGATTGAGGGCATCAAAAACCTGATCCGTCACGCCGTCATTGGCTTCTATGATCGAAACGGGATTACCGCTGCCATCCAGGGTATATGTTGTCACCTGGTTTAATCCATTGATTGATTGTGTCAGACGCCTCAACTGATTATAGACCTGCGTTTGTACGTAGGCGACCGAGTTCCCGGGTGTTTGCAACTCCAGCTGGATGACATTGCTCATTGCATCCAGCGTATAGAGGATGCTATTACCCAGAGAGTCCTTAATGCCAATGAGTCTTTGGGCAGCATCGTAGGTGTACTCAAGATCACTACCGTCACCGAATGTCATGCGTATGAGCAAGCCGGCCGGGGCATAGTCGAGAGTCGTGGTCGCCGTTACATCAGTTTCTGCAGCCGTAGTGATAGTGCGTAAACGACCCCGCGCATCAAATGTGAAATCACTCTGCATCCCGTTAGGATCGATGATCCGTAGCGGCCGACCGCTGGGATCATGTGCCGTCGTTAAAGTGACATGCCCGAGAGCATTGGTGACTGCGATCAGATTACCCTGCGTGTCGTAAGTATAGGTGGTGATGTCATCCACATCCGTGCGTGGACCGTCCACACTGGCTAATAATCCAGTTCCGTTATGTTCAGGCGGGTGGTAGGTATATGTTGTCGTGCGTTTTTCACCACGATCGGGATCACTTATCGTGCGGTTCAATAATCGCCCTGCATCGTCGTAGGTGAATTCGGTAACGCGTTGAGATTCAGTGATGCGTATTGGCAAACGCAAAGTGGGATGCCATTGGGTTAGAATGGCAAGCTCCTCGGGTGAACCAACGGCTTCGGTACGCTGCGCCTGCAAACCACGACCATTGTTCACAATGGTCGTCCGGTTACCGTTCCAGTCGGTGAAGCCTGAGATAAAACCATTAGCGTCATAGCGACGCTCTTTCATATGACCGTTAGTACACGTCGTGCATTGATCTCCCGTTATCCTCGTTACTTTCGGAACCCCATAAAGTGTCTCAAATTCATAGCTGCGTTCTGCACCAAGTACGTCAATAACCGTCGTGGTGCCGTCTGAATGATAGCTAAGCTCGACGTTCTCCACCCCCCCGGCGTATTCTGAGCTGCTTGCCCTCCCTTCGGCATCATACGTCCAGGTGGCAAAACGCTCGCCATTCTCGTCACTAATGCCGGTAAGGTGATAGGGAAAATTAGCGTTTTCGTAGTGATATGTCCTGGTACTGCCATCAGGGTAGGTCACCCTGGTGAGCTTGCCACCATTGTCATAACTGTAGGTAATGACACCGTCAGGTGTCGTGATACTTAAAACTCGCCCCTGATCATTATAAATAAACGCCAGAGCACGACCAAAGGGGGCGATGACGTTAACCAGCTGACCATCACTGTTATAGGCATAAGTAGTGTTCAATCCCTGACGATCTGTGCTGCGCAATAATCGCCCCAAAAGATCGTATCGCTCCACATGGGATTGCGCGGTCAGCACACTGTAACCACCACTCTCCGGTATGAGCTTGAGCTGGCTGTCCGGGTCTCCAAACCAGACACCTCCCACCTTCGTCCATTTTTCACTACGCCCCGATGCTTGCTGAACCCTCAACTCGGTGGGACTCAGGCCGTCCACCCCCAGCTTGCGAAACACATTAAGACTCCAGCCAAAGCCGATGCCCTCGTCTACTGGATTTAGACTATTGTAGGAGCGCTCCAGGCTGATGAACCCCTGATATGACTGATAGTCCTGTTCAAATTCAAATTTATTACCCGAACCAGGACTGCAAGGATTACCCTCACCGTCACAATCACACCCTTTTTTCTTGCCGTCATCGTCACCATCATCGTGTTCTTGGCATAAACCGTCACAATACCCATTTGCCCATCTGAAGCCCTGGGATGCCGTACAGTGGAAAGTACCTAAGCCGACATGTGCCGATACTGCCGCGCTAACACACTGTTCGGTGCCAGGTATGGCATCATTCTCCGCATATACTTCAACACATTCCGGGGGTACCGGGCATAGATCTGCGGCTGTCCCGGTACCAGTCGTCACTAGTGTCGCCAGCAGAATAAGGAACATCTTCGCAACGGCGTTTTTCAGCGTAGTCACACCACTGCAATCACGCTCCCTTGCGGCGTCACCTGCAATCGAGCGTGAGAAGATAGAAAAAAGAAGACTTAATTTGGATCGTGAAGACAAATCATCGTACTGATTGGCTAAATTCCATTCCCTGGTATTTTTCATCCTGCTTTCCCCTGTATAACCTCGGCAAAGCCACAAAGCGAGGCGAAATTTTCCGTAACTATTCAGCTCACTCCTGAACCGTTACATCCCCATCTTCCACGATGCTGAATAGTTACAATTAATCATTGACCGATGCTTATCGCTATCGATAATCACCGGCGCGCATCTCTCATCAGGCATTTCATTTCACGAACCGCCTTCTGTAGTCCGGTAAAAAGCGCGCGTGCGATAATGGCATGGCCGATGTTCAATTCAACAACATCTTTAATTGCCGCAATAGGTGAAACGTTATGATAATGGAGCCCATGCCCAGCATTAACCTGCAGGCCACTTTCATGCGCATAGGCGACTGCTTCAGCGATTCTTTTCAGTTCAGCTTGCTGCTCGTGTTTATCGACTAAATCAGCATAGTGACCGGTATGGATTTCAATTACAGGTGCTGAACAGCGCACTGCAGCATCAATCTGTTTTTTGTCAGCATCAATGAAAAGAGAGACGGCAGAACCAGCATCAGCCAGTGCTTTACAGGCATCAAAAACTTTGCGCTCACTGCCCACAACATTCAGCCCCCCTTCGGTCGTCAACTCCTCTCTGCGCTCTGGTACCAAACAGATATTTTTAGGTTTAACCTTTGATGCAATAGCAATCATTTCATCAGTCACTGCCATTTCAAGATTCATCGGTGTCTGCAGAATCTCTTTTAGCATGTGAACATCCCGATCCTGGATATGGCGACGATCCTCACGAAGATGCAGTGTAATACCATCTGCTCCAGCCTGCTCAGCTTCTATTGCAGCCTGAATCGGATCAGGATAACGTGTTCCTCTTGCCTGACGTAGTGTGGCGATATGATCAATATTAACGCCTAAAAAAATGGGCTGGTGCTTCATAATATTAATTTACCTTTATCACATTTTGATTGTTTATGATTTAAAACCTGGCGCCCGCAAACCGCTCAGCAAAGAACGACTGTGCAGAGGCTTGCTACCGAGATGAACAACCAGTGCAGCTCTCATTAAACGCTTACTTTCACGCAGCGAGCCAGCATCCCGGAAAGTCCCCAGTGCTAAATCCAATAGGCTCTTGCCGTGAATTCTAACAAAATTATTATCTTTCAATGAAGCATGATGATTCATCACATTTCTAACCTGATGCTCATCAATGAATAGCGGCCCCTGCTCTAAAAAATAGTGATACAAGGTATCAGGGATCAAAGGCATGCCATCTTTTACCTCATGATCTAAAATTAACGCATATCCAAGTTCATTGAGCAGTTGTACTTCAAAGCCCCTTAATGCTATCTGTTCATCAACCGAAGATTGAGACTCTGTCGATAGAGTACTCAGCTTTTGCAACACATTGAGGTAGGCCTGAAAAAGATCCGTATGAGGATCATCCCGGTGCAACAATCGTACTAAAAGCTCATTGATGTAAAATCCGCTTACAAGTACTCGCGGGGCTAATATAAAGGGTACGCCCTTACTTTCAGCTGCGGTTAGTGTACCAAGCTCTCCACGCGCAAGCCATGAAACGAGCAAGGGCTGAAAAGGTTGAAGCAGTGGCGCAAGACGGGACTTTGCCTTACGGACACCGCGAGCAACAACACTGATACGGCCATAACTTTCTGTGAACAGGTCAACAATCAGGCTGGTATCCCGATAGGGACGTTGATGCAAAACAAAGCCAGGCTCTAATTGGTGGCGTGCAGGTGATGACCCCACGCTAAATACTACTCGGTATAACCCAGGTTTTGTAATGCTCGCTCATCATCAGCCCATTTATCTTTGACCTTCACCCATAGCTTGAGAAATACTTTTTTCTCAAACATATCCTCCATTTCAAGTCGTGCCTGCTTGCCAACCGCCTTTAGCATTTCACCATTTTTACCGATCACAATCGTTTTTTGATTGTCTCGCTCTACCCATATCAACGCATTGATATGCAGTATTTTATTTTCAAGTTTGAATTGTTCAATCTCGACAGTAATGGAGTACGGGATTTCCTGCCCCAGGCGCATCATCAGTTTTTCACGGACTAACTCGGCGACAACAAAACGTTCACTCTTATCAGTGACCTGATCTTCTGGAAAAAAAGCAGGTGAAGCAGGTAATAACGAAGTCACCATGGCCTCCAGTGATTCAATATTTTCACCTTTAGTCGCTGAAATCGGAATAATCTCTTTAAAGCTCATTTTCTCTGATATTTTCTGAATATGAGGCAGTAGTTGCTCTCTATCACCAAGCTTATCGAGTTTATTTAATGCCAAAATGACAGGGGCATCAACTGTTTTAAATTTTTCGAGTATGGCCTGGTCATCTTCCTGCCAACGCACGCCATCAACCACAAAAACAACAACATCAACATCGTTGATAACACTGGCAGCAGCCTTATTCATGTAACGATTCATAGCCTTTTTGCTGCCACGATGGATACCCGGCGTATCGACATAAATTACTTGTGCATCATCAGTTGTCTTGATACCAAGAATCTGATGGCGTGTCGTTTGGGGCTTACGTGTCGTAATACTTATTTTTTGCCCCAAAATCCGGTTTAACAGCGTTGATTTTCCAACGTTTGGACGACCCACTATCGCCACATAACCACAATGATCTAACAACTCACTCTTCATTTTTATTTAATAACTCTAGTGCATTCAATGCAGCATTTTGTTCGGCTTTACGGCGACTATCACCAAGGCCAATGATTTTACCGTCCACTCCATCCACCTCACAATTAACTGTAAAGTGTTGATTGTGCCCCTCACCATCAATAGAAATAACAGAATAAGCAGGCAAGGCCCGCTTCTTTGCTTGCAAATATTCCTGAAGACGCGTTTTTGGGTCTTTTAATTCTCGGTCGGCGCAAACATCCTCTAATGCAGATCGATACAAATCTAAAATAAATGCTTTTGCAGCCTCGAAACCACCATCCTGTAACACGGCCCCCATAATTGCCTCAAGGGTACCAGCCAAAATTGACTCACGTCGAAAGCCACCGCTCTTCAATTCACCAGGCCCAAGCAGAATAAAGTCACCCAAATTTAACTCACACGCTAAAATTGCGAGCGTGCTACCACGAACCAGTGATGCACGTAAGCGGCTTAATTTGCCTTCATCCACATCAGGAAACTGGTGATAAAGTGCCTCGGCAATCACAAAATTAAGAATTGAATCACCCAGGAACTCAAGACGTTCATTATTCTTGCTGCCGGCACTGCGATGTGTCAGCGCAGTCTCCAGATAGTGGTTTTGTGTGAACTGATACGCAATGACCTGTTCTACCTTTTCAATTGAGTGATTCAATTTCACAGATGTTCCAAAAGGCAAAACTAAAGTGCCAGGTGATCGTTAAAGTGAATCACGAGGTCAATATTACCAACCAGGGGCTTACGTACCTCATAGGTAATATCAATGGTCATTTCAGTTTTTGTCTTTTTAATGTCGATGTGCTCTTTGTTTACATTTTTAACATCATTGATAGAAAACCGGCGTTGCAGTAGTTCCCTGATAGCGCTCTTATTTAGCTCTTTAATGCCCTCTTCATTGCTCAAGGAATTCAATGAAGTGCTGACATTAAAATGCTCCATATAAACAGGAAAGAGTTTCAATAATAGCATTACTGATAAGACGATCACTGCAATTATAGCTACAAAACCACCGCCACTTACACCACGTTGTTTAGCCGCTATTCTGTTCATCACCAACTCCTTAGCTATCATTAATCAATACTGTTACCAATTCGTCCCCAGGTGATGCCACCGGCTGAAGAGTCCCAGTTCATCCAGATCATAAAGGCCTTGCCAACAAGATGGTCTTCAGGAACAGTCCCCCAAAAGCGACTATCATTGCTTCTGTCTCGATTATCGCCCATCACGAAATACTCGCCTTCTGGTACAACAACTTCACCTTCACGCGCTCGCTGATCTGTATCTACTAAAATCTGGTGTTCTGCTGCGCCTAATTTTTCACTGCGCTGGCTGGAGCCTGTTGACTCAAAACCACTGCCAATACCGACATAGCGGCCTGTTTCCTCTTGAGCGACAGGCTTTCCATTCACATAGATTGTTTTATTAAAGTAACCCACGCGATCACCCGGCAGGCCGACTACCCTTTTAATATAATCAAGCGAGGGGTCTTTGGGGTAACGAAAGACAACAACATCGCCACGCTCTGGCTCACCCAGGTCCAGAATTTTACTGCCTGCAACGGGTAAACGGATACCATATGTGAATTTATTAACCAAAATGAAATCGCCAACCAGCAGTGTCGGCATCATTGAGCCCGACGGGATGCGGAATGGTTCCACTAAAAAAGAACGCATTACAAATACAATTAAAATTATCGGGAAAAAGGATTTTGCGTATTCGACATATGTTGGCTCTTTAAAGATCTCAGCCAATTTCCCCTCATCAATCGGCGGCTTCATTGCTGCACGTGCAGTCTTTTCAGCGTCAGCCCTTTTCGGTGCCCACTTCCAGTAATCTAACGCCCATAAAACACCGCTGACAACCAGTAACAGCAGCATAAACCCCTGAAAATCAAAATTCATCTCTATTTACCTGTTTTTAATACCGCAAGAAAGGCATCTTGTGGAATTTCAACCGAGCCAACCTGCTTCATCCGTTTTTTACCCGCTTTCTGTTTTTCTAACAGCTTGCGTTTACGACTCACATCACCGCCATAACATTTTGCTGTTACGTTCTTACGCAGTGCTTTAACGGTTTCCCGCGCAATCACATGTGCGCCAATCGCAGACTGAATGGCAACATCAAACATCTGCCTTGGAATCAGTTCTCGCATGCGTTCAGTGAGTTCACGCCCACGAAACTGCGAGCGGTCACGATGGACGATCAATGAAAGCGCATCAACACGCTCACCATTGATAAGAATATCCAGCTTGACGAGGTCCGCAACCTGAAAGCGCAAAAATGAGTAATCTAATGATGCGTACCCTCTACTTACCGATTTCAAGCGATCATAAAAATCCATTACCACTTCGCTCATAGGGAGTTCATAACTCACAGCAACTTGATTGCCATGGTACAGCATCTTCTTTTGTACCCCGCGCTTTTCAATACAGAGAGTAATCACTGCTCCCAGGTGTGTTTGTGGCACAAGGATATCAGCCTGAATAATCGGCTCACGAAATTCATCAATCATACCTGGATCAGGGATGCGCGATGGATTATCAACCTTCAAAATCTCACCTTTGGTGGTGAGAATTTCATAGATAACCGTCGGTGCAGTGGTAATCAGTGATAGATCATACTCACGCTCCAGCCGTTCCTGAATAATTTCCATATGCAGCATGCCAAGAAAGCCGCAGCGAAAACCAAATCCAAGCGCCTGTGATGACTCAGGCTCGTAAAACAGTGACGCATCATTCAAACAAAGTTTAGCAAGCGCATCACGGAAATTTTCATAATCTTCGGCGTTAATAGGGAAAAGACCGGCAAACACCTGCGGTTTTGCCTTCTGAAAATCTGGCAATGCTTCAGTTGCGGGATTACCACTCAAGGTTAGGGTATCGCCCACTGGAGCGCCATTAATTTCTTTAATGCCCGCAATAACATAGCCCACCTCACCTGCTGATAACGAGGTCTGGTCATTTGCTTTTGGCGTATAGATTCCGACCCGATCGATCTGGTGGCTCTTGCCAGTCGACATCACAGTGACCTTATCTTTGACTGAGATTGTTCCCTGAACAATCCGCACCAGCGATACGACACCGAGAAAATTATCGAACCAGGAATCGATGATCAAGGCTTGTAGCGGCGCATCAGGGTCACCTTCTGGCGCTGGTACACGTGCAACAATCTCTTCCAGTAGTGCATCGACGCCGAGTCCGGTTTTGGCGCTCACGCGGGAGGCATCATCTGCCTCAACCCCAACAATCTCTTCAATCTCCTGAATCACCCGATCAGGGTCAGCTGTTGGCAGATCAATCTTGTTCAGTACGGGTACAACTTCCAACCCTTGCTCGATCGCGGTGTAGCAAGTCGCAACCGTCTGCGCCTCAACGCCTTGAGAGGCATCAACCACTAACAGAGCCCCTTCACAAGCCGCCAGAGAACGCGATACCTCATACGCAAAATCGACATGGCCAGGGGTGTCGATAAAGTTGAGCTGATAACGCTCACCGTCATTTGCAACATACTCCAATGTAACGCTCTGCGCCTTAATCGTGATACCACGCTCACGCTCGATATCCATCGAATCGAGCACCTGGGCCGACATTTCACGTTCACTCAGACCACCACAGACCTGGATCAGGCGGTCTGATAGCGTTGATTTTCCGTGATCGATATGGGCAATGATCGAAAAATTACGTATGTGCTTCATTATGTAGGCAAACTCAGAGCGGGAGTGATCCCGGAAATTCCAAAAAAGAAGGGGGGAATTCTAAACGATTCCCCCCTTTTCTTGTATCATTTCCGCTCGAAAAAGCGGAAAAAGACGATTTATTGTGGTTACTGCCTACTCATCATCGGCAATCTTCAGCGCCAGGAAGACAGGGCCACTGCTACGCTGCACTAACACCGGTACAGAACGCCCTTCTTTCAAGGTCTTCACAATCGCTTTAAAACCCTTAATGTCCTCAATATTCTGATTATCCATCATCACAATGATATCGCCCTTACGTATGCCAGCATGTGCTGCCGGGCCTCTATCAACTGAATCAACATAGACGCCCGACTTTCCTTCTTCGAGAATCTCTTTTTGCACCGCTTCAAGCTCGGATACGGTCAACATCAGACGCTCAATTTCGACCTCATTATTGGGGTCTTCTTTAGCCGTTGATATTTTTAGATCATCATCTAGCGGCAATTCCCCGATTTCGACATCAATCACGATCGACTTTCCTTCTCGAATGATTCTGGTTTCAATCGTTTCACCAACGCGAGTACTGCCGACCATTGGTGGTAAAGCAGAGGAACTCACGACCTCTTCTCCATTGAATGCAACAATCACATCGCCGATCCTGATCCCCGCCGCCTCAGCCGGACTGTCAGCAATCACTTTTGCTACCAGGGCACCAATCGGCTTCTCCATTTCAAACGATTCTGCTAACTCACGAGTGACATCCTGAATCAAAATTCCGAACCAGCCGCGAGAAACCCGACCTGAATCCTTTAACTGATCAACCACATTCATCGCCATGTCCATCGGGATTGCAAATGAAAGCCCCATAAAGCCACCAGTACGACTATAAATCTGGGAATTAATACCGATCACTTCACCGTCCAGATTAAACAGTGGACCACCTGAATTACCCGGGTTAATTGCAACATCAGTCTGGATGAAAGGGACATAATTTTCGTTGGGCAGACTACGTCCTTTGGCACTCACAATGCCAGCGGTTACGGTGTGATCAAAGCCGAAAGGCGAACCAATCGCCAATACCCATTCACCCACTTTCAGTGCATTCGAATCTCCAATGTTAACAATAGGCAAGTCATCATCAGCATCGATTTTCAGCAGCGCCACATCACTACGTTTATCCATCCCGATCACTTCGGCAACAAATTCACGTCGATCACTAAGCCGAACAATAATTTCATCCGCCTCTTTAATCACGTGATTATTGGTCAATACATAACCACCTTTAGAGATAATGAAACCGGAGCCAAGTGATTTGGCACCAAAAAGGTCAGGGCGACCATCATGACCGCCACCCTCCCTGTCACCAAAAAAGCGTTTTAGGAAATCATCAAAAGGCACACCAGGGGGAATGCCTCGTGGCCGCTCAGGCTGCTCGCTACGGCTGATTTTTTGAGAGGTACTGATATTGACCACCGCAGAACTATGCGTCTCAACCAAGCCTGTAAAATCAGGCAAGCCCAATCTGTTTTGCGTCGCCCAGCTACTATTGATAGTGGCTGCCAATAACATGAGTGAAAATACAACAAAGGAACCTACCTTTATCGTCACCGGGTTTCTCATAACATCTCCCTTACCTTTGATCGATATGTTACACCTGCCGATTAAGAGCAGGATTACTTTTGAATTCAATACGAGTCTCGCTCGGCACGCTGCGCAGTATCTCAGGTTGGCAAACATCGCGCTGACGCAGATTTTCTGTATAGCGACGCAGCCAGATAAAACCGGCCGCAAGGCCTAACAGTGCAGCAAGAATAGTAACGCCTTCCGTTTGCCCTCCCGATAAGCGTGTACCGATCATTTCACTGATTCCAGCACAAAATAACATCAGCAGAAGCGGCACAACATACGCAGCAAACGAACCTTTTAATAACCACGTCTCATCAATGCCAATCACAACTTGATCATTAACCCTGGCATTCGTATGATTCACTGCTCTTAACTGTATTGCTTTCCGCCCAAAGACTTTACTCACCGATGCAGTACCACACCCCTTATTAACTGAGCAGGACTCACAAGTGGACTTTCGCTGCGTTTCCACTAGCGCATAACCATCTTCAATTGCGACAACACGTGCCTGCTCTTCAATCATAACGTAACACTCAATGGATATTCACGGCGGTGTAATGAACTGATTTCCCAATCAATTCCAGCGTTTCAAGCGGCACCTCTCCCACCACTACCACCTGGTAATCATCGATTTCAACAAAATAGGCATTCATCGCGCCTCGCTGAGAGACACCGTTAAACGTACCATTTTCTTCTTGTTTTTCGATAAAAACAGAAACAGCGGCCAAACCGTCAGAAAACACAATATGCTCAAAAGGTAACTGTTGCGGGTTTGTGCTTCGTCGATAACTTGCTAACTCAAAACCACCGGGGATAAATTTAACTACCCAATTATGAGTATCATGACTAGTTGACTGTGACTGATGCTGAGGCACTTTATCCGGCATCGTATTATTACTGAGTTCGGTCAACATCAAACGCACATCAGGAGGGACAGTATCTTCAAAAACCTCGATATTTGAGTAGATCATCTGCTCAAGCACATTGCCATTGATTGCCAAATGTTCTGATTTAAGCAAGATACCACTCTGTTGATCAATCCACATACGATACCCATAACGATATTGATCTAACGGGGTAATCACGAGTTTCTGACTTGCCCTGCCAGCAATACGTGACACTTCCGCAAGCGTTAATTGATAGTAACGGCCAATCTCGTCAATGCGGTCTCGCAAAGATTTCTCTGCTTGATTAACGACCTGTGGATTATCTGACTGTAGCGGCATATCACTATCAGGAATCACACATTGCACGTAGTGGGGGTTTCTAAACACCTCGCCAGGTTCGCCATTTTGAGAGCTTAAATATTCGATCATACCATGCTCATCTTTAGCTCTAGTGATATTCATCGCAACCATTTCATTTTGGTGGCGGTAAACAAAGGTTCCGCGATAACTGACCGTATGCTCAGCTTTTATCATTTTCTGCAACCATCCTTTTACGATCGCAGATTCATCTGTCCCATAACTTATACCCACCGGCACCAGAAACACTAATATTAACAAGGTTAAACGGTGAGAAGCAGATGGCATAACGATTATAAATGAAGGTAATTAATTTTCATAACCAACCAGACGAACATAAGGAAGCATCGCACCTTGTGATGGCATCGCAATAGAGTGCTCATTGTGGTTGATAATATAGCGATTAAGCTTTTCATTGGGAATAGCTGAACTCGGGTAACGATTTTGCACTAAAACAGGCTCTTGCTTCACCTGATGACGCCATGAAATCTCATCTAAAACTGACACCGGTGTCATTTGAGGCTGATGTGAGAGCACTATCGGGGTTGTCATTGGCGCTAATGACTCACCCTGATTAAGCTGAAACAATCCAGTAATTGCGACCACACTAATGGATGCAGCCACTGCATATCCAAATATAGGGCTCTTAATCCGCGTTACTGGGGGTGCGATATTCGTTATTTCAGGGTTATCAGCCGTCGTTTGAATGGGCGCGCTGCTTTGATGCACAATCTCACTGGCAATAGCTGCACTGATATTTGCTGACAAATCAGAATAGAGCGTCTCAGGCAGATTATGGCGCATCGCTTCGCCAATCACATGATACTGATCCCAACTCAGACTAGCACTGCCTACACTGATCTCAGACAATATTTTTGCGCACTCTTCACGACTAAGTTCACCATCAACCATCGATGAAATCTTTTCCTGAAGGCTAGCCGTGGCAATCCCTGAAACCGTATCTATTTTTGACATGATTAACACCTTAAGTATACGCTTAACTCACCTGTATTTAATTCAAAAGCGCTTTCAATTTATCTTGTATCGCTTCTCGCGCCCTGAAAATCCTTGAGCGTACTGTCCCAACTGGGCACCCCATCACCGCGGCAATCTCTTCATAACTCAAACCTTCAAGCTCTCGCAGGGTGATAGCGACACGCAAATCCTCAGAGAGCGCCTCTATCGTCTCAACCACCACACGCTGAATTTCATCTTTAAGTAATAAGCGTTCTGGCGTTGCATGCTCCTTAAGCTCCACGCTACTTTCAAACTGCTCTGCATCACTTACATCCAGATCAATACTGGGTGGACGCCGCCCTTGTGAAACCAGGTGATTTTTTGCCGTATTGATCGCAATCCGATACAACCAGGTGTAAAAAGCACTATCCCCCCGAAAATTGGGAAGCGCCCGATAGGCTTTAATAAAAGCTTCCTGAGTAACATCTTGCACATCTGCCGAGTTATTCAGAAAACGTGATACCAGTGCAACGATACGATGCTGATATTTTTTCACAAGGATATCAAATGCTTGTTTATCACCACCCTGTACACGCTCAACCAGATACCGGTCTGTTTTATTATCACCCATGCGGGCAGATCCCAGAAGCGACATCAGCCCAGCTGCTTTCACTCATATTCATACGACAACTTGGATATTATTTGGTTCAGAATCTTATATGAAAGATTTATTTGATCAATTGATCTTTTTGGTAAGCGTTTAAAATAATAGTAATATATTTGCAGCCACTACTCCAGCAGCTGACGACGACGACAGGGGGCGAATATACCCGACATTTGTGGTCAATCATAGCACCTACGGTTAAACCTAGAAACCTCATAGACAGTATTGCATTTGAACAAGCTTACATTCGAGTAAAAAACACCATCCGGTGATATACCCGTAGCGTTTGAGATTCGAGTGTTCGTCAAAGCGGGATAGGTTTAGCCCGCCCCTTTGAGCCCTTCTTTCCCGCTGCATAATGCATTAAAAACTGGCCGATACACCCAGTTGAGCACTGGCGCCAGCCATGGGATAACCGGGCTGGTAACTGTAATCGCTGTCAAATAGGTTGTCTACAGCCAGAAACAGCTCACCACGCTCGCCCAATGCTGGCACAGGATAGGCGGCACGTGCGTTCACTACCGTAAATGACCCTACTTCTTCAGTATTCGTCGCAGCTGAATTACGACGACGATTCAAAGATAGCGTTTTAGATTGATACTGGGCATCCACAGCGAGTGACACTTTGTCTATTTTGCCATTCACACCTAAGGTTGCCGCTTCATCAGGCGTGTAAGGCAAGGTATCGATGTCTGGATCAAGCAAAGTGATTGCGACAAACAGTCGCCAGTCGTCATTAATATCCTGAGTCACTGCCAGCTCAGCACCACGCATCTCATATTCGCCAAGGTTGATAAACTGTGGCGGTGGCGCGACGGCGGGCGGGAAGGCAAAGACGTAACGGTTCTTGAGCTCATCTCTAAACAAGGTGATATCAATCTGGGTCGAATCTGAAACAGAAAACTGCCCACCCACCTCGATATGGTTTAGTTCTTCCGCTTCCAAGGTTTTCCAGCTGGTTCCCAACGGCGGAATGTAGGCTGCCATCACAGGCGCTTCCAATCCTGGATAATTGATACCGCGTGCGATATTAGCAAACAATGTCATATTGTCGGATAACAGGGATAATCCAACATGAGGTGCTAACTCAGAATCGAACTCACTGTGTTCATAGTAGCGCACACCAGCGGAGGGAGTCAGCATCCAGTCATCATTAAGTGTAACGTCGTGACTGACGGCTAAGTAGGGCGAGGTGATACGAAATGTATCCGTAGCGAGATCGACCGGAGTGAGCACAGAAGTATCCTGCACTTCACCCGATAATCGATCAATATCAATGCCACCAATCAATGTGCTATTCCCCCCAAAATACAGGGTCTCTTTCCAGCGTAAACCGCTCATTTCAAAATCGGCGAATGTATCCTGATCACCCGGTTGATTCAGCCAGTCAGCGAACCCACTGTTGCGATAAAAGAGCAAATCACCTTGCCAATCATCATGTTGATGGGAAAGCTTCACGGCAACCATACTCGCCCTGGTATTGTATACAGCGACCTCTGTCGGCGCGGTAAAACGGTCATCGCCTGGGTCTTTCGCTTCGTTGTCGCTATAGAGCATATTAACACCGACAGACCAGTGGTTATTTAACTGTTTGCCAATATGCCCCATCACATTCTTTAGCTCGCCATCCGCGTTGTCACGATGACCGTCTGAGCGTGCAAAACCCTGAGCCAGCATGAAATCCCAATCACCCGTCCTACCTACCACGTCCACCTGTTCGATTATCGTGTTAAACGAACCGATGGATAGCTTGGCATTACCTTGAATACCTTCTTCAACGGCTCGTTTTGTTGTCAAATTTATGGACGCAAAATTATTGCCGTTAATCTGCGGCTGAGGACTTTTATAAACAGTAATGGAAGACATAATATTGATCGGTAAGATATCAAGCAAAGGGTGATTCCAGGTCGCCATATAAAACGGGGTACCATCAATATAAGTTTTGATCTCGCTGCCCGGGCGGCTGACTCCCATGCCACGAATATACACACTGCCGCCTTCCCTTCCGCCAAAGGAACCGACTGGGTTGAAACGTGAGATCTGTACGCCTGGCGTGCGGCGCAGGGCCGAAGCCAAATCAACAGCATTCTGGTCACTGAGCTGTTCTTCCGTCACCATGGATGAAACAGTGGAAAAAGCATCCACGCTAGTCTCTTCGATGATCGGATTGGCAACCACCAGCACTAATTCTTCCAGCGACATGTCGAGCAGCTGATCCAGCTCATCGCCCGCCTTAACATGAGGCGGCACAAGAAAGCTGCCCACTACGCCAATCAACAGCCCTATAATAAAGGTTGGTTTTAACATGATGTCCTTTCCTTGTTAATCGTAATCCAGCTAGGGTTCACCGAACCCTCATATACTATAATGACAAAACGGCTTAAATTTTTAACAAACCGGTCTTAAATATAATGAGTATGCCTCACTTTATCTGCAGCCGCGATATTAAATAATACACGGATTCAGTTGGTATTTTTTCTGGTTTCCCTGTAGCCTTTTGCCGCATAAAGAAAAGCTTGGTTGTGGTTTACAGGTAATGGATGATCTCTCTCACTTTCAAGTCAATTTAAGCCCGATTGCCCTGGCCCCTCTCGGGTTAACCCTTGCCATTCACTAGTAGTTATCATCTAATAACAATATATATTATTAAGGACGGTGACCTTCCTACAGGGGGCTTTCACCTCATAAGTTCATGCCCATGCTGGGCGTACACAAGCCGTTAGAGCCGACCCGGAACACAAGCAGTGTTCTTTATTTACTTCTTAGCTGGGCGGCTCAACTAAACGCTAGATAAGTCATGAGCAGATTATGAGAATTAAGCAAAAGAAGTGGAACAATTCCACAACGTTCAATTTTGAAGATGATCATTTCATTTACCAGGTTGAAGATGAATCAAAAGGTGTAAAAAAACGTTTCAGCTATCTTGACTTACCTTCAACAAGTGAGTTTTATGAAACCACAGAGAAAAATATTCTCTTTTTAATAGGGGCCATAACATTTTTAGTGGTAGGTCTTGCGCAATATTTCATATTTTTGGTGTGGAAAGACCAAACAAAACTATCAACGGCAGCTGTAAGTGTTGTTTTTTATATTGTGTTTAGGCTAACTAAAACACAATATACGGCTATACCAACTGAAAACGGTACAGTGAGTATTATAAAAGACAAGTTGCATGAAAAGATTATTGATGAATTGTATTCCCATAGTAGAGAGAACGAGCTTAGAAAATTCAAGTGGTTACTTGAAGAAGAAATAATTACTGTTAAAGAATATGAATTGGCAGAGGCTCTATTGTTTTCCGATAATCATGCATCAAATAGTTAAATGACCCCCGGCAAAGCCGGGGGCTTAAACGGGTGAGCCCCTAAAAGGGGCAAAAAGCACCGCTAAAGCGGTAGGTTCTGCTGATCGAAATATTTATCTCGCTCGTCCTGTGATCGAATATACTCTCGCACCATTTCTTCATAACCTCTTGCCCAAAAACTTTCACCTTTGTAATGATGCTAATCGGTGCGCCGCCACAACTGCCTGCGAAATAGGACGGCGACCACAAAGCATTACCCCATAATTTATTCTTGATAGCCGCGTACCTTTTTTTGCGGATCATCCGGCTGGAGACACCCTTGAGGCTATTCACCAGCGAGGACACCGCGACTTTGGGTGGATAGCTTACTAGCAAATGCACATGGTCATGCTCACCATCAAACTCAACCAGCTCAGCCTCGAAATCGGTACAAACTTCCGTAAAGATACCCCGTAGGTCATCAAGAGTCTTTTTTGTGAAAACGTTTCGACGGTATTTTTTCACAAAGACCAAATGAATATGAATCTTGAAAACGCAATGTCTTCCTCGTCTAATATCGTTGTTTTTTTCATAGACCAAGTATGATTTAGTTATGAAGCGCCTTCAAGCATTCAAATTTCAGATTGAGCCAAACGGTGAGCAGCAGCGCAATATGCGCCGCATCGCCGGTTCATGCCGATACGTTTGGAATAAGGCACTCGCGTTGCAAATAGCCAATCATGGCGCTGGTGAAAAATTCATTACTCATTTCACGATGTGCAAATGGCTTCCAGGCTGGAAGAAAGAGCCTGATACCTTGTGGCTCAAGGAAACACCATCACAGATTTTTCAGGTTGTACTCAAAGACCTTGTAGGCGCTTACAAAAACTTTTTTGAAAAACGTGCTGATTTCCCCACTTTCAAGAAGAAAGGCGTTGGCAGTAGCTTTTGCTTCCCACAAGGTTTTGAGATTGATGAAGCGAACGGTTTCCCAAGCTGGGCTGGATTCGCTACCGTAAGAGCCGCAGCATCATCGGACTAGCAAAGAACATAACCGTATCCTGTGTGGCTGGTAAGGAACGTGCACGGAATAACTTACCGTTTTCGCATCTCTGCTTCAGCCCGTCTTTGCCCGTTCTTCAATCACAAAAACTCGAAATAGAACGACTATTCCTCCGCTTTTGCTCAATCAGAACGAACAAATACAAATTAAATCAGAGCGCCAAAACAGCAAGTTATTCCGTGCACGTTCCTAAGTGGTACGCCAGCATCCAGACCGAGCGCGAAGTGGAGCAGTCAACACATCCGTCAACATCGATTGTCGGTCTTGATGCGGGTATCACGCTATTCGCCACACCTTCTGATGGCACGATGTTTGAGCCGGTCAATGCACTGCGTAAAAATACGGTAAAACTGGCTAAATATCAGCGAGAAATGAGCCGCAAAGTAAAATTTAGCAACAACTGGAAGAAGGCGAAAGCCCGTATTACAAAGCTGCATCAACGGATTGCTTATATCCGAAATGACTTTCTTCACAAGACATCTAGCACCATCAGCAAAAACCACGTGATGGTCGTTATCAAAGATTTGAAAGTCACGAATATGAGCAAATCAGCAAGCGGCACACTTGAGCCCCCTGGACGAAGTGTGAAAGCCAAGTCCGGTCTCAATAAGCCGATTCTCGATCGGGGTTGGGGTGAGTTCCGTCGCCAGTTGGAATACAAGCAAGCGTGGCTTGGAGGCAAAGTAGTTGCTATCAATCCTCGTAACACCAGTCGGACATGTCCGGCCTGTCAGCATGTTTGCGCTGAGAACCGTAAGACTCAATCGCAATTCGAATGCGTCGAATGTGGATATGCTGAAAATGCAGACCTAAACGCCGCGATCAATATTCTAAGGGCAGGTCATGCCCGGTTAGCCTGCGAAGTAAACGGTGCAGTAATGCCGTCAGCAACAGGAACCCGCCGAAGCGACTCAAGCAAAAATCGCTTGAGCGCCGTAGGAATCCCTGTCCTTTAGGGCTGGGAGGATGTCAATATCTCACTTTCTGATGCCAAGTTAGCATAGAAATTACTAGATAGTGCGGCACATGCGGTTCTTGATCAGTAACGATTATTAGTACCTCAAGTTAGATACTCAGAAGCAGTTCACCAGGTTGGCACTCAACGGCCACTGTGTCGCCTTCATTTCGATAGGTCAAATAACACACCTGGCTTGCGCTGGATAAAATCTTTGCGTTAAATACGGCGTAAATATCTCCCTCGCATCGCGCAGAGTGCGATATTAATCCTGGGTGCCCATCATGATTGATACGCGACCCAATTTGATGTGTCAGGTGATAACTTTCAGGATCGATCAGTGCGAGGTGGGTCTCAGTCTTTGATCTGAAATCCAGTAAGGCAGCATCGCATCGGACGAGATAGACTTTTCGCTCAACGACGACGCCTTCAATGACTTGCCAGCCAGCGTCCTCAAGCAATCCTTGTCGCCAATGGTGTACGGTCTCAAAGATGCCTGTTTCGAGTGTGTCCGTGCCGTACCACACACCATAGGAACCATCCGAATAGCGCGTTTTCGACCAGTGCTTAAACGGGTAGTCGATTGCATCATTATAATGTGCCTCTTCAAAGGGGCGATCAATGATGGGTTTTGCAGAGATATAGGTATGGGGCTTGGTGGCCAGCTCCAGGTCGGTGGCGGCTTGCCAGCCATCTGGTGAATCGCTGAGGTCGTCGAATAAGTCCTCCGAGATGCGCAATGACACGATATTGCGATGTGCGTCATCGTGAAAGTCCGTAACGGTCAGGCCATTAAATAATGCATCCACTATTGGCCTCTGGCTTTGTCCAGATAGGCACGTACCATCAACAGGCCAGCAAACCCCCATTCTTTGATGGCGTCAACCGGGGGCATGCCGTTGAATGCCTTGTTGCGCTGCATCATCCAGGCATACGCTAAATCCCGGTTATGGGGAAACAGCAAGCGCAGTGACTTATGAATCCCCATCAGAATGCCCACCCGTTCCAACAGATCACGATTCGCGGCCAACGGCTCGCCTTTGCGATAGCGCGTGAGGGCGCTGCGGTTGCTGGTGGATAGGCCTAATAAGGCCAGTTGGTCTTCAGTGGACAGTTGCCAGCGCTCAAATAGCTTCATGGCCATTTTAGCGAGCTCGGATCGATCCGCCTTGCGTTCTTCGAACTGTTGAGTCGGTGCAATCATGATGAATACCTTTGTGACGCCTGATTGGTGCAAGTATAACAAATAATGTAGCAATTGCAACACTTAAGGCTTGTGCGAGACAGGAGAACATTCCAACGGACCCGCGTCATGACTGGGTTTCCCTTGATTTCCTGCGCAAATTACCCAAACATTGGAATTTGGCACCTATCGGCAAAGAATATGGCAAAAAAACGGCCAGTAAAACGACTGATTGATAAATACGAACCGGGTCAAATGATTTTAGAGGAAAGTTTCACACTGCAAGGTTAGAAATTTTTTACTCTGAAGTTTTCTGATAGTAGCCATTAGCCTCTCCCCCCATAGTGGGTTCGTAATTCGTTCGTAATTTATTCGTAAAATCACGCGAAATACGGCAAGTTGTGGCTTAATATAGTAAGACACAACCGAAATGAATCAATAGCAAGTCATTGAATAGTAAGATAAAGCTAGATTTAGCCGGAAACGGCAAAAGTATTAATGGTGCCCAGGGCCGGAATCGAACCGGCACGGCCGTGAAGCCGAGGGATTTTAAGTCCCTTGTGTCTACCAATTTCACCACCTGGGCAAGTGCTACTTAAAATGGAGGCTGAGGGCGGAATCGAACCGCCGTCCACGGCTTTGCAGGCCGCTGCATAACCACTCTGCCACCCAGCCGGGATGGAACTCAATCACACCTTAATTTAAAAAATTTTACTAAAGGGGATTTTAGAGAATTCAATACAGACACAAAAATTTGGAGCGGGAAACGAGATTCGAACTCGCGACCCCAACCTTGGCAAGGTTGTGCTCTACCAACTGAGCTATTCCCGCCCTTGAAACAAGACACGTATTGTACGGATCTTCATTTGACTGTCAAGCGTTTGACCTAAAAAAAACCAATGTGTTTCAGTAGTTAACCTTACGCATCACGCAGTATCGGCCACGCCTTACGCATGTACTCCCACATTGACCACAACGTCAGGGCAGCCGCAATATAGAGCGCAATGTAACCCAATACTTCGGTTGGAACCACGTCAAATAGAGGTTCACGGTACAGCAGCAAAATAATCGCCGTGATCTGTGCTGTAGTTTTAATTTTACCCCACATACTCACCGCAACGATATTCCCCTGGCCTATCTCTGCCATCCACTCTCGCAATGCGGAAACGGCGATTTCACGTCCAATAATAATCACGGCTGGAACCGCCATCCAGGCAGTCGCACTCACTTCAACCAGCAACACCAGCGCTGCGGCGACCATTAACTTGTCAGCCACTGGATCCAGAAATGCACCAAAAGCAGAGGTCTGATTCATCTTGCGAGCAAGGTAACCATCAAGCCAGTCAGTGATGGCTGCAATACTAAAAATAGCAGTGACCGCGATATTCGACCAGCTGACCGGCAGATAAAAGAACGCCACAAACACAGGGATCAAGGCGATCCTGAGAAAGGTGAGGCTTGTTGCCGTTGTCATCACTGCCTGTTCGCTCCAAATACTAAAATTAATTGGCGATTAAAAGCGAGTCTTATCTGCCCACTCATTTGCCCGCATGAAAGATATCATAAATCCGCTGCGCAAGTTCACCACTAATGCCCTTTATGCTGGCTAAATCCTCAACACCCGCACGCGCCACCCCTTGCAAACCTCCAAACTGCTGCAATAGTTCACGCCGTCGTTTTGCACCAACACCAGGAATCCCCTCCAGCGTCGAGGCCTTTTGCGCCTTTGCGCGTCGCGCACGATGACCTGTAATCGCAAAACGATGTGCCTCATCTCTAATTTGCTGAATCAAATGAAGCGCAGGAGAATCAGCCGGTAAATTAACCTCGGCACCAGTCTCAGAAAAATAGAGCGTCTCTTCTCCCGCCTTACGTGCTCGCCCTTTTGCAATGCCAATTAGGTTAACGCCACTAACCTGTAGCTCTTCCAGCACCTTTTCAGCCTCGCGCACCTGCCCCTTGCCACCATCAATAAATAAGATATCCGGTAGTTTTCCCTCACCCTCTTTCAAACGCTTATAACGTCGCATCAACGCCTGATTCATCGCTGCATAGTCATCACCACCGGTAATGCCTTCAATATTAAAGCGGCGATAATCTGATTTAAGCGCGCCCTCATTGTTAAACACCACACAGGATGCCACCGTCTGCTCACCTGATGTATGACTGATATCAAAACACTCCATACGCTGCGGCGGACTATCCATCTGTAGCACTTCCTGCAATGCAATAAAACGCTGCATCACATTGCTTTTAGTATTGATGTAACGAGCAAGATTTTGCTCTGCGTTGGCAGTCGCCATGGATAGCCAGCGACTACGTTCCGCACGCACACTACTTGTCACCGCCACCTGCCGACCTGCTGCCTCACTCAACACTGCTTTTAGCGCATCAATATCATCCAGCGGGTGATTGATAATCACCTGCGATGGGATTTCAGTCGCGCCCTTCTTACCAAGATAAAACTGCGGTAAAAATGCCACCAGCACCTCTTCCGCCGTGGCATTATTGGTATGATGAGGAAAGAAGCTCTTGTTACCCAGGTTATGGCCATCACGAATATAGAATACCTCCACGCACCCTACTCCATTTTGAGTCACTGAACTCACCACATCGATATTGCCTTTATCACTACTGACGTACTGCTTCTCCTGAATAACACGTAACGCTGCAATTTGATCGCGGAACTGCGCCGCCTTCTCATAGGCCAGCTGCTCAGCCGCTTGCGCCATCTTCTCCACCAACTCATCAATCACATGATGGTTTTTCCCGTCAAGAAACATTGCAGCAAGACGCACATCATCTGCATACGCAGCATCAGTAATTCGCTTGGTACACGGTGCACTACAACGCTTTATTTGATACTGCAGACAAGGGCGTGAACGATTGCTAAAAAAGCTATCTTCGCATTGTCGAATCTGAAACAACTTCTGTAACAGGTTTAAGGTTTCACGCACCGCCCCTGCATTCGGATAGGGGCCAAAGTAACGCCCTTTTTGCTTTCGAGCGCCTCGTTGCAGACTCAGGCGGGGATACTCCTGCTTTGTCGAAAGAAGAATGTAAGGATAACTTTTGTCATCACGCAACAGCACATTGTAACGAGGCTTGTACTGCTTAATTAGGTTATTCTCAAGAATCAGCGCCTCGGTCTCAGTATGAGTCGTTGTCACCTCGATGTGGTCAATATGAGTCACCAATGCGCGCGTCTTTGGCGAACCATCGGCACGAGTAAAATAACTTGAAACACGTTTTTTCAGGTTGCGTGCCTTTCCCACATAAATGATTTCATCACGCACATTAAACATGCGGTACACACCAGGGTCTTCCGGCAACCCCTGTAGATACCCTTTAACATCAAATTCCGGGCGACTAGTTTCTGTAGTGTCATCGTTATTCATGCCAGTGATTATGCGATTAACTCTTTTGTACGCGCAAAAATAGCCTGAAACATAGATTCAGTCAGACGCCTAGTTTGGGTGTTGTAACGGCTACAGTGATAAGAATCAATCATCGTCAACTCCCCTGGGAGGGCGTGCTCTTCACCATGTGCAAATTTGTTGGCCGCCAACTTCATCTCAAAGACGCGTAGTACCGCAGCATGTGCAATTGACCCCAGCGCAACCACCACGCTACCTTGCTTAAGGGTCAGTAATTCTGCTGCAAGATAGGCACTACAGCTCTTGATCTCTGCCACCGTTGGCTTATTTTGTGGTGGAAGACACTTTACTGCATTGGTGATGCGGCAGTTAAACAACTGCAAACCATCGTCAATCGCTAAAGAACCCGGCGCACTACTGAATCCATATTTGTATAGTGTTTCAAAGAGCATCGCTCCAGACTGATCACCGGTAAAAGGGCGCCCAGTGGCATTCGCACCATGCATGCCAGGCGCAAGCCCAACTATCAACAGGGCAGGGTTTCCATCGCCAAATGCGGCTACTGGTGCAGCATAATAAGCGGGATAATTCTCACGACTTTGAGTGAGAAATGCTGCCAATCGTGGACAACGTCGACAATCCACATCAAATAAACGCGCTTTAATTACCATCAATATTTTGTGCTCTCAACATTGCAGATTCACCATTCAAACGCAGCGATCTAACCTCATAATCCCACATCAAAAAACACCAATAAAACCGACATCTTATTGTTTTTTATATAAAATTTAATAAACACATGCCATCTCGGGTTCTAAAGGATATCACTCAAAAGCCGATAGGTAATCCAGAGTGACGTGGAAAATAATAACGACTCAATATGTAGTCATTCGAGGGCTGAAACAAGATGGCAGTACAAAGCGACCCAGAAATTGGCAACTGGTACCAATCAACCAGCAGCCTGCTATTCAAAGTTGTTGCAATAGACGAACATGACGACACCATTGAGATTCAATATTTTGATGGCACTATCGGTGAACTAGAGATGGATCTCTGGGAGTCACTTGCTACAGAACAGCTAGATGCCCCTGATGACTGGTCCGGCCCATTCGATGATACTGATGATGATATCACCTCTTCCTATGAAGATGACAGCAACACCAGAAAGTCATGGGACAGCGTACTGGAAGGTTACGAAGATAATTAAACCTCCCACTACCTCAAAACCCACACCATAATAGTACAAAAACTAATTGGCGCGTATTACCTTAATAACTTCATCCTCTAGCTCTATTCGATCAGCTAGTTTTTCACCTAACACTGAAAGGTCACCCTCTAGTCCAGTGATCAAATCACCATGCTCTGTAATATCATATTTATCGTTAAAGTCTAAAATTGTTTGCGTAGTTGAAACAATTTTGGGATAGACCTGATCGGCAATCTCAACAACTGCGCGTCGACGTTCTTTTCGTTCATCAATAAAGCGATAAAGCCTAAAATGGGAGTCAGCGGTGTAGTCGATCAACGACTGACAAAACTGCTCCAGTAACTCCGAAACAGATTCATCATTATCAAATGGATGCTGTGCGGCAAGTTCACCATATAAGGTCAACATCTGAGCTCTTACATTAACAAGCTCATCAATCATACCATGCGAATTGGCTCTACGGTCTGTGAATGGCGGGGATACTGACATCGCGTACTCCTTAGGATTGCACATAAATCATACTGATAATTCTATCAGAATTCCTTCGTCACGGGCACAAAAAATTGCCCAAATTATTGCTATCTTTTTGATTAAAAAGAAATATAAAGCTTGCCCTTTTCCCGTCGATACCATAGTTAAGCACTGGTGACATCGACTAAACAGATCTTCACCCCTTAGAATTATGATTAAATATAGAAAATGCATAAAAAATGCGTGCAGACTGCTATTAGTAGCATTTTCCGCCCTTTCCCAGCCCTTATTGGGTGCACCATCAGTTATTACTGCCATCAATATAAAACCGACTCAAGAGGGTGACCTTTTACTAGTCACCTACCAGGGGAATCTTAGTGCAGCCCTGATGTCCATTGATCAAGAAAAACATGCCAACCTTAAACTACCTCAAACATCAATTAGCCCTCAATTAAAGCTAAAAAAGCGTAGTGGAAAGTTAATTAAGTCGCTTGCAGTAAAATCAGCAAAAGCTAACCATTCAACAATTGCGATCACCTTTAAACGCAGGCTTGGCAGACACTCAAAAACAGATCATATCGAAAATGGGCAAAAAACACTTCAAATCGAACTATTGGATGAGATAGCAAAAATAATACCACCGCCAACGGAGCAATCGGTCATTCAAGCAGTGGTCGAACCCGGCATGTTTGAGTTAGACGGTACAAAAGAAAAAAAGCCTCTAGATTACAATAGTAGCGACCGCAAACAAATATCGACAGGAGAGTTTCTGTCACTGTTTGGAACAAAAGTGATCCCTCGCCCCAATCGTATTACGGCAATGGCCTACGACCTTACTGATGAATCTTTAAAACTAACACTAGCGCTTCATCATCGTCCTAACTACACCCTTCAGTCACATAAAAACCCACCAGGAATTGAGCTGAAATTAATGGCAACACTTGGTGATATTGAAATTAATCACACAGGAGCAAAACATGGCTTTCTCGGAAATTTAATCTCTTCACGAACTAATAATAATACGCTCACAATAAAAACAGACTTTTTTGAAACAGCAGAAACAAGCAGTAAAATCATCAAGAACAGCAGCCAAAGCGGCTATCAACTAGTGATCAATATAAGAAGAATCTACCCTTGGGAAACTGAAGCCGCAATCCCGGAAATAGACATTCGTTAATACCATAACTATTTGTTTAAAATAAAAAAATATATACCTTTAACTGTGATTTGTTTCTCAGAACAGAACGCCTGAATTAGGCATAGTGATACCGTAGTTCAAACGCTAATCGGGAGAATCGTTATGCGCCTAAAAATAACCTTGCTAGCCACTTTACTCTGTCTCGGTACAACCACCACAGTTGCAGACTCATACAATAACGCAGTTAATTCCGCTATCAATGAAAATTATAGTGCCGCATTCTCATACTGGATGCCACTCGCAAAAGCAGGTGACCCGCGCGCTCAATTTAATGTCGCCTTAATGTATCACGGCGGCTTGCACGTAGAGTTTAATGAGTCAACTGCACTTGAATGGTATCAATTGGCCGCCGAAAATGGCGTTACCGAAGCGCAAGAATACCTTGCAATCGGCTATAAAGAGGGATGGTTTGGCCTTCCTGTCGATAACATGAAAGCGGATTATTGGCAGCATAAAGTTGAAACATCGACCTTATAATCTGCACACTAACTGACTTCATTTAGCAGTCAGTCAATACTGGCTGCTAAATGAGCAGTTTCGCTCACTACAAATCATTACCAGCACACTTAAAAAACCTGGCACCTAGACGGCTTTAGGCAAAAACAGCTCGATTGCTGCACTAAACTGCAACGCCGCTTCTTCCTTAACATTCTCGATCGCTGACTCACTCAAGCCTGTAATTGCAACAGCAACAGGGTTCACTTTTGTTGCGATAAACACAGCACTTTGCAACTCTGATTTCATTTCCACATCAGTCGCAAGTTCACTCGCGATATGAACAATGCTTGCCCCAAGTGGAGACAGTTCTGCCTTACCTGGATCATGATGAAATTCGGTGGAATCAATGATTGTTTCTGGTAAATTCCAGTCACGTAATAGCTCGCACCCCACCTTTGCGTGGTCAAAGCCGATGACTTCTTGCTCAACTTCGTGTAATGGCATCATCCCATCATTGGCCCGCATCTGTGTTTCACGTGACATCTCTGGTAGTTTATTCAAAATAATCAACTGGCCGATATCATGCAAAAGGCCAGAGACAAAAAATGGCTCTGTGTGCAGTGCATTGCACTTCACCGCGATCAAGCGTGCGATAACACCACAATAAAGACTGTGGCTCCAGAACTTATGCATATCGATATGATCACCTGGCATGCGCTTAAAATTATTAATCACAGAGGTCGCTAAAATCAGGTCGCGCAGGCCGCGTGTGCCAATGATCGTAATGGCACGCGAAACAGTATCAATTCTAGAAGGGAATCCGTATAGCTGACTATTGGCTATTTTCAAAAGTCTGGCGGTCAAACCCGGGTCTTGACTAATGAATTTACCAATATCTGACGCCGATGAAGATGGGTCATCCACCATTTCATTTATTTTGGTAAATACCTCAGGCAACGTCGCAAGCTTAACTGATCCTTTGATTAAATCGACCGCTTCCATTTCTAAGAGCCCCTCTAGTAATCCCATTTATGTTTCATAATGACAGTGATAGTCACATTGGCACGACTATGCCAATAGCTTATCGCCATAAGTTAAACATTCTTTAAGGTAGCTGTATTAAAGTCCTTTTAAACATAGTAGCACACACACAAAACAAGAAATAAAGTCTTAGCAATTATGATTCAGCTCCCCTAATGGTTTATTTCGGCTAGATCAGGCTCAAATTTTTTTCGCTGTTGATCAATCGCACTAATCGCCATCTCTAACGACGGTATTACAGGCGCACCATTTCTAATACGAACAAACGCCTTTTGAAATACATTTTCGATAGCCGGATAGAGCGGAGATTTAAGCTGAGAAGAGACCTCTCCTCTTTGATGCGCATTAACAAGCGAAGAAATCAACGAGCTATCACTTACGGCAACATAACTGGCAAGCGCGCTATACGTACCCGGCAGCCCGCCAGATGCTTGCGCAGCTAAAAGTACCTCTTCAGGCAAGAGCAAAAACTCCAGAAACCGCATTGCTGCTTGCGAATCTTCACAATTACGTGTCAATCCCCATCCCCAAGCTTTTTGCACATACTGACTGCCAAAACCAAAATCAGGCAATGGTACAACAATAAGATCATCACCAAACTGGGCTTTATACGAAGAGCGTTTATCAAGCCCAGCCCATGCCAAAGCCACTCGCCCATCACTAAAGGCTTTATGGTCGCTGTTTTTATCAATGTAACCTTGCTCAACCCAGCGTTGAACCCGCGTTAGAAACGCGGCATTACGAGGACTGTTAAGTACCCCATCAATTTGATAAGGCACCTGCTCATCAATCATTGCACCACCAGCAGATAACAGCATTGGATAGAGTGTTGCAGCAAGTGACTCATCCTGGTTATTCAGCCCAAGATCAGCTCCTGTAGAATAATCTGCATGCTTCTGAATCAACCCTAATAAAGTTTCAAACTCACTCAAACTCCACGCCTCACTTGAAGAAGCCGGAATACGGTAGCCGATCGATTTTAACAAGCTCCTTCTCGCATATAGCACACTGCTATTAGAGATATCTGCCACAGAATAAACGCGGCCCCGAAACACCCCCTGTTCAAAAACAGCGGGTAAAATATCCTGGCGAGTCGTCGTCGTTAAAATTTTATCCAACTTCATTAAGATATCACGATCCGCAAAACTTGCTAAAGAGGGCCCATCCAACTCAACAATATCAGGCAACGTACCGGTCCTTGTTGCCGCATTCATCTGCGCTCCATAGGTACCCCTGGGAATTGAGATTAGCGTAACTTTAATTCGACTATGCCTTGCATTAAAACGAGCAACCTGGTTTTTACGCAATACAAGCACCTCTTTATTACCGGTATGAACCCATACGTCAAGCTCACTTAAAATAGCTTGCTTGCTGACCCCTTTCTCCTGACGATCACAACCAGTCAGCGCCAACAGCAAGTACATCACAAAGAGAGCATGAGTATAAAAATGGTTTAACCTGAGGTCATTAAGCATAGCGAGATGATAACCCAATATTTTTCAATTGCATAAAATCTTTGGCACTCTCACAAGCATAAAAAAACCCTTTCCAGAAGAAAAGGGTTAATAAACGATCAACTCATATTATTATTTTAATCATCAGTGAAACCACCCGCTAATAATTGCTCAATTTTCTTAAAGCCATGTTTTTTTGCTACGCCCAAAGCAGTCTCGCCCGTATTGGAAGAGAGCCGTCTATCCGCCCCGTTTTCTAATAAAATAACTGCAATATCAGCATGCCCCTCACGAGATGCATAAATAAGCGCGGTCATTCCTCCAATCGATATATCACGATGCGAACCTGGGTCGAGCTGCTCAATTGCATTCACATCCGCACCATGAGCAATCAATTGCTCAACAATATGATGGTAACCATTCCGCGATGCAATCATCAACGGTGTGCGGCCAATATTATCAAATAGATTAGGCGCCGCCTGATGTGCGAGTAATAATTTCACTACGTTAGCATGTCCTTGCTCTGCCGCTTTAAACAGCGCCGTCATACCTTCTTCGTTCTGGATATCAATTTCGGCACCGGCTGCAAGCAGCACCTTGATAGTATCAACATGCCCGCCACTCGCAGCCGAAATTAACAATGAAACCCTTTTTTCTTTTTTATGGGTGCGCGTGATAAAGCGATCCACCTTCTTTTTCACCACAGCTCGATTCTGGTTAGCGCCATGCTTAAGCAATAGTGCCATCAATTCAGCATTCCCATTTCTAGCTGCGATTAGTGTCGGTGTCTCTTCTTTACGATTAGCAACCGCAATTTTTGCCTTATTTTCAATCAAGTAACTGGCAACCTCGGGATCATTCTTTCGAATCGCAACAAGCAAAGCAGTATCACTGCGCGAAATAGTCCTTAATAACTCCCGCTCTTTAAATGTAATGCTAGAACTTGCAATCCGCTGCTCTTTCAAACCCCAGGGCACGTGGTTAACATTCGCACCATGCCCTACTAGCATACGAACCACATCAATGTGACCAAAATAGACTGCGGACAATAATGGAGTAACGCCTGTATTACTATCACGGTAATTAACGTTCGTAGCTTGATTAAGCAATAACCGTACCTTTACCTGATCATCAATTTTAGCCGCTTTAATCAGGGACTCCTCGCTAGAAAGCGCAGCATAATGAGTTTCATCACGAGCACCCGCATTTTCCAATGTAGCAACAATATCCTCATGCCCATGCCACTGCGCAATCGTCAGTGCAGTATCGCCATTTGCGCGTGTCAGATTTGTTTCAGCCCCATGCTCTAGCAGCGTGACAATGATCTGATTCCAGTCGCCCTCGGCCCCCTTTAATCCATGTTGCGCAGCGAACATTAACGGTGTTTTACCGCCGCCTTCATTGAAGGCACTCCTGGTGACAGCATTCGCATCTGCCCCTTTAGATAATAACAATTCAACCATCGGAAAATGCCCATATTGCACAGCACCAACTAACCCGGTTTCACCATCCACTCTTTTCAGGTCGATTTGACTACCTGCTTGCAAAAGAATATTCACCACCTCGAGGTTACCGTACATTGAGGCATTCATCAGAGCTGTTGCGCCGCTATTGCTTTGAGCGTTAACGTTAGCGCCTCGTGCGATAAGCAGTTGAAGAATTGATTGCTTGTTTTCAGCTGCTGCGACAATCAGCGCCGTATTTCCAAGCTCATCTTTAAGCTCAATATCCGCGCCGCTGTTAAGCAGGTTTACAATCACGTTTTCATGGCCAAACCGTGCTGCCAGCACAAAATTGTGGCCATCTAATGCTGCCTGCCCCTCCTCTTCTGCACTGACAGTCATTGGTGCAAGAGACACAGTAAGTGAGATAGCACTACACAGCATAATAGAGGCTATCGTGAAGGATGATTTTGCTAATATTTTCATCAGCTTCTCCTCAATTTTTTATTTTACCAGCATAACAACAATGCCATGCCTGCCCATAATCGTAACAGTGCAGCACCAGCGCTTACCCTCAATCTGACCAAATAATAGACCATTACAATCAAGATCGACAATAAAAGCTGCTATCTCAACGCCTCTTTTCCATTATAAAAAACAGGCCATTAACGTTATTATAATGATTTTTATAACAAAAAAATCCTAAATTGAATTCAATTACACTCCAAATAACAACACTTAAAGCATGTTGTAATCGAAAAACAAACGGCGCTTCGTCCTGGCATAAATTAAATGTTACTCAGTAATTGACGATAGTAATGAAAGAAACAGGGCGTTTCTGTATATAAACAAGGAGAGTCGCAAGTGAAATTAATAATTGTCGATGACGACAAAGATATTCTCATCTACCTTGAAGGCATCTCCAAACGATTCGGCGTTCAATACGAAGCCTTTTTAGACTCATCACTTGCTTTAGAGCGCTTCTCTGAAGACCCAACCAAATTTAATGCCGCAGTACTTGATGTCTTTATGCCCGAACCTGACGGTATATTGCTAGCAAAAAAGATGCATGAGCTGAACAGAAAAATGCGCTTCCTGTTTATCAGCGGCCTGAGCGACCCTGCCAATGTTAACTTCATCATGGAGAAGGGTGACTACTTACACAAGCCATTCTGGTTTGAAGATGCTGCCAACCGCATCAAAAACCTCATAAGCCTAGCGGAAAAGGCAGAAGAGTATCATGACCAGCGAGCGCTTAATGAAATCACCAATAAGGCAGTGGAAATGGCCGATGTGTCATCCTGCAAAGAGCCTTATTTTCTTGCGGTACTGGCTGCCAGCAAACTCAACCTGCCAATCAATGACTATCCCGAAAGCTTCTGGGAGTTAACTGCATCTGAGATTAAACGAAAGACCCAAAGTGTTAATGCCTAATTTAAGAATCGGCATCCACATCAATGCCAAGGTAGACTTATTTTCCTGGCAATTTTTTTCAAGGGAGTACTGATCAATGATCGAGATTTTTAACTACTATGAAAAGCTGGTGATTGGGCAGATAAACAGGGTTTGTGAAGCCCACCAAATCAACTTAAGTAGCGATGCCAATCAGGACATCGCCTGCCTCGCTTTGAACCAATTGCCACCCCGCTATATTAGGCATGCCATTGATGCAAGCTTCTATATTCCTGACGAAGAACGCGCTCAAATGAGTATCGATGTCGAAAAGGCAGTCAACAATGCCATGGAGAAGGTCACCGACAACCCACGGTAGCGGACACTTTAGTGGCGTAGTTTGTAACCTTGCTTAAGCAGCTTAATTGCAAATTGCGCTAATCCCACAAAGGCCAGCGCAATCAATACCAAGCTTATCCAGGGTGATGTATCAGAGACCCCAAAAAAACCATACCGAAAGCCATCGATCATATAAAAGAAAGGGTTCAAGTGAGACACCACCTGCCAGAATGCAGGCAAAGAGTGAATGGAATAAAAGACACCACTTAGAAACGAAAGCGGCATAATAATAAAGTTCTGAAAACCAGCCAGTTGATCAAATTTTTCAGCCCAGATACCTGCAATAATCCCCAGCGTACCGAGTACAGCACTCCCCAGCAGTGCAAATACCAGGAGAAAAGCAAAGCTATGCACCGGCACCGGCACAAAACAGATCGCAATTAAAAACACACCGATACCCACTACCAAGCCACGCACCACCGCCGCCAACATGAATGCCATATAAAATTCCACATATGAAAGTGGCGTCAACAGCAAAAAGACAATATTGCCAGTCACCTTTGACTGAATCAGGCTAGACGAACTATTCGCAAAGGCGTTCTGGATGATGGTCATCATCACCAGCCCCGGGATCAAAAACGAGGTGTAACTCAAGTCTTCAAAAACCATCACGCGATCTTTCAATACATGCGAAAAGACTAAAAAGTAGAGCAGCGTGGTCATGATCGGTGCAAGGATCGTCTGTAGCGCTACCTTATAAAAACGCAAAATCTCTTTATAAAAGAGCGTATAAAAACCGCGATTAATCATGATGACGCCTTTTTGCTGGTTAGCTCAACAAAAACATCTTCAAGGTCAGCACGTTCCGTCTCTAAATCAAGCACTTTAATCCCAGCGTCAGCAATCGCGGCTAGCACATCAACGATCACATCTTTATTTTTATACAATTCTAGTCGCATCAGGCAACCATCCAGATGCTTAACCTTATCTCGAATAGATGACGCTAGCGCATCGGGTAGTCGATCAACCGGTTCAGCAGTTTTAATAATCAGATGTAATTTATTACAGATTTCACTCTGCAATAAAGAGGCCTTGGTATCCAGCGCAATCACCTCACCGTGGTTAAGGATTGCAATCCGGTCACACAGCTTCTCCGCCTCTTCCAGGTAGTGGGTCGTCAACACAATCGTGTGCCCTTTTTGATTAAGCTGTTCAACAAATCCCCATAAAAGCTTGCGCAACTCAACGTCAACCCCTGCCGTCGGCTCATCTAAAATCACCACTTCCGGCTTGTGCACCAGCGCCTGCGCAATCAACACACGCCGCTTCATACCACCAGAAAGCGCGCGCATATTCACATTAGCCTTATCAGTGAGCGCCAGTGCTTCAAGTAACTCATCAACCCACGCATCATTTTCCTTTCCCAGTCCAAAATAGCCAGACTGGATCTTCAGCACCTCACGCACAGAAAAGAAGGCATCAAATACCAGCTCCTGCGGCACCACGCCAAGCGCCTGCCGCGCCTCTCGATAATCAGCCACCACATCATGCCCAAGCACACTCACCAAACCAGAATCGGCATTTGCCAACCCTGCAATGATATTAATCAGGGTTGATTTACCCGCGCCATTCGGGCCCAGCAGACCAAAAAACTCGCCGCGGTTAATCGTCAGATCAACCCCTTTCAACGCATCAAGCGAGCCATAGGATTTTTTTACATTATTGATTGAGATTGCAGCAGTCATGATTTAGCTAATACACGAGTATAAAGCAGCGCATTCTACACTAATCTGCGTAAAACAGACGATACCGGCTAACTGACACAGGGCTATCGCATATAAATATGCTTCAAAATCAGTGTGTTTCTGCCCGGATAGGCAAATTAGCCCTTTGACTCTTTATCGAAATAAGCTCCCATTCGATAAAATTTGCTGCATTCAACCTAGAAACCTCAGTTAAAAAATAGCCGCTACCGGACTATCCCGGTGGCCACTGCATGCCTCGTCCCGCCAACATATGAAGATGAATGTGATAGACCGTCTGCCCACCATCACTGTTACAGTTCATCACCGTACGGTAACCACCCTCTGCAACCCCCTCCTGTTTAGCAATCCCTTTCACTGCCAGATACATCTTCCCCAACAGTATCGCATGCCGCTCCGCAAGATCATTCAGTGTTGATATATGTTCCTTTGGAATCACCAGCACATGCAGTGGAGCCTGGGGACTAATATCAGAAAAGGCCATCACATCATCATCTTCATACACCTTATCCGGTGTAATCTCTCCACTTATCATTTTGCAAAACAGGCATTCACTCATTAACTCTCTCCTTCAGGGAAGCTCACTCATGCTATCATTACGACACCAATTGCATAACAACATCATACATAACGTTGCGGTATCAACCCAATAGTAAACCTTTATGATTTATAAATACCTTATCGCCGCAACACTATTACTCGCAACCATAGTGCCTGGTGCCTATGGCCAGCAACTGCCCAAGTGGGAGCTCGGTATCGGTGTCGGCGGGTTAAATCTCCCGTATTATCGCGGCTCAGATATCTACCGTAATTATGCCGCGCCATATCCATACATTACTTATCGTGGCGAGCGCCTTAATATTGACCGAGGCGGCATTCAGGGACATCTATTTAAAACAGACAGGGTAAAGCTTGATATTAGTTTAGCAGCGGGTATTCCAGTCTCCAGCGATGGGGATAGCCCACGCGCAGGGATGCCAGACCTCGACCCGACCGTTGAACTCGGGCCATCACTTGAGCTTAATCTATGGCAGCTGGATCACAAGCATCAATCACTGTGGCTTAAACTGCCAATACGCTCCGCACACTCGATCGGTGGTGACGGTATCTTCAAACATCGTGGCTGGACTTTTTCACCCTTTCTTGAATACACCGCTGAAAGCCTCAAACGTGATGACTGGAAGACAAGCATCTCAATCGGCCCACTCTATGCTGACCGTGCTTACCACAACTATTTTTATGAGGTTCATCCCACATATATCACATCTGCACGTGGTGAATATCATGCAACTAGTGGTTATAGTGGCGCACGCACCACACTAACAATTAGAAAACATCTCACTGACAAAATTCAACTCGGTGCATTCGCACGCTTTGACACCCTCAAAAACAGCGCATTTGAAGATAGCCCGCTGGTCTCCACAAAACACTATCGAGCACTAGGCATCGCACTGATCTGGATGCTATCTCAATCTGACGAGATGGTTCACGTCCCGTAAGATGAGACGTTAATTGACTGGCGGTAAATCACGCCTCTTTTAAAGGATTAAACCAAGCTAGCTTCTCATGCAGCAAAACCACCTCGCCAATAATCAATAAGGTTGGCGCGTGCACTTCTCTCCCTTTAATCACATCTGGTAATGTTGACAGTGTGCCCGTCATCACCTGCTGGTGTATCGTCGTGCCCTGCTGAATCAATGCAACCGGTAACGCGTCATCAGCACCATGCTTAATCAATTGCTCGCAGATAACAGGCAAGCCTTTTAACCCCATGTAGATCACAATCGTCTGCTGTGGTTGCGCAAGACTGTTCCAGTCTAAATCGATCGTGCCATCTTTTAATTGCCCTGTTACAAAACGAACCGACTGCGCATAGTCACGATGGGTTAATGGAATACCCACATAACTGGCACAGCCACTGGCGGCGGTAATCCCCGGTACGACTTGAAACGGCACACCTTGCTCAGCAAGCGTAGCGATCTCTTCACCACCACGACCAAAGATGAAGGGATCGCCCCCTTTCAGACGCACCACTCGCTTACCCTCTTTTGCAAGGTCTGCCAGGGTCTGGTTGATCTCTTCCTGGCGCACCGCATGATAGTCACGCTTCTTGCCGACATAGATTTGATCCGCCTCGCGACGCACTAGATCCAGTACCTCTTTCGAAACCAGTCGATCATACAACACCACATCGGCCTGCTGCATCAGGCGCAACGCGCGGAAGGTCAACAGATCAGGATCACCCGGCCCAGCACCAATCAATGCGACCTCGCCGGTTTTTTCAGCATCCGTTTCGCCCTTATCAAGGGCGTCCTGTATCAACTGCGTCGCATCCTGTTCGCGTCCAGAAAAGACCATCTCTGTCGCAGGCCCCTGTAAAATACGCTCCCAGAAATGGCGGCGTTGTTTCATCGCAGGAAAACGCGCCTTGGCACTATCACGAAAGGTCGCCAAAAGCGTTGCGAGTCGACCATAGCTTGCTGGAATCATCGTCTCCAGATGTGCGCGTAGCAGGCGCGCGAGTACCGGCGAAGTACCGCTAGTCGAGACAGCGACTGTTACCGGGGTGCGATCAACAATCGATGGAAAGATAAAACGACACAGTTCAGGGCAGTCCACTACATTCACCGGTAAATTCCTTTTTTCAGCCGCGTCAAAAACAGCGCGGTTAACCATGGCATCATCAGTGGCTGCCACCACCAGCGCACAGCCATTCAGATCATCATCTTTAAACTCGCCAGCACGATAAGCGACCTCACCCTGCGCCAGCAGTTCTGCCAGACCATTGCTGAGTGATGGTGCGATGATGGTGATCTGTGCCTGTGCGCGCATCAGCAATGCGACTTTGCGTGCGGCTATTTCACCACCACCCACAATCAACACTGGACGTTTTTTAATATCCAAAAATATCGGAAAGTAGTCCATCAGCAATCCTATTCGATAACCGTTACGCCACCCATGTAAGGGTGTAGTGCCTCTGGGATATGGATTTTTCCATCGGCGTCCTGATAATTTTCAAGCAATGCCACCAGCGTACGCCCCACCGCCAGACCCGAGCCATTCACGGTATGCACCAGCTCAGGTTTTTTGGTTTCAGGGTTACGCCAGCGTGCTTGCATACGACGCGCCTGGAATGACCCAAAGTTACTGCACGACGAGATCTCTCGGTATTTCTGTTGCCCCGGCAACCACACTTCTAAATCATAAGTCCTGGTTGCCGAGAAGCCCATATCACCTGCACAGAGGATCACTACACGATACGGAAGACCCAGTCGCTGTAGTACCTGCTCTGCATGACCAGTCAACGCTTCGTGAGCCGCATCGGACTCATCTGGCTTCACCACCTGCACCAGCTCCACTTTTTCAAACTGGTGTTGACGAATCAGGCCACGGGTATCTTTACCATACGAACCCGCCTCACTTCTAAAACAGGGTGTGTGTGCTGCAAAACGACGTGGCATATAGTTGGCATCCACGATCACATCGCGCACGATATTGGTGACCGGCACCTCAGCCGTCGGGATCAGGTAATACTCCTGCTCACCCTCAAGCTTAAACAAATCTTCGGCAAACTTCGGCAGATTGCCAGTGCCGTAGAGGCTATCGCTATTCACCATGTATGGCACATAGGTCTCAGTGTAACCATGTTCACTAGTGTGCAGATCCAACATAAACTGAATCAATGCACGATGCAGGCGTGCGATTGGGCCAGACATCACAGTAAAACGAGAACCGGCCAGTTTACTCGCTGTTTCAAAATCCATTCCACCGAGGGCGACACCCAGATCGACATGATCCTTTGGCTCAAAATCAAACTGCGCAGGCTCACCCCAGCGACGAATTTCGACATTATCATCTTCACTTTTCCCCTCAGGCACATCGGCATGCGGGATATTGGGCACCCCTTGCAGGATCTCATTGAGCTCTGCCTGAATATCTGATAGACGCGTCTCCCCCGCCTTTAGTTGATCACCGAGTTCTGCAACTTCGGCCAGCAGTGGTGCAATATCTTCACCCGATGCCTTCGCCTTGCCGATCGACTTAGAGCGCGCATTACGTTCAGACTGTAACTCCTGCGTCTCAACCTGCACCATTTTACGCTGCGCCTCCAGTGCAATCAGCTGTTCCGTATCAAGTGTAAAACCTCGCTTCAGCAGTTGCCTGGCAACACTGTCCGGGTCATGTCGAATGAGTTGTGGATCAATCATATTTCTTGTCTCTTTTCCCTTATCTATTTTTGTCTAGCTTTCGACCATCAGGTTGGCATCCCAACTCACAATATGACCAGGGTCGATCATCTCTTCCAGATGCTCAAGAATGGAGATGATCTTCTCTGGCTCATCAAAAAACTCCACCACCACCGGCAGGTCCAACGACATACTCAGCAGGTTTGATGAGAGCATCTTACCCGACTGACCAAAACCAGAAATGCCGCGAAAGACCGTCACACCGCGTACCTTTTCCCAGTCATGCAGTCGTTTAATTAGCGGGTCAAGCTTGCCCTCGGCCTCAGTCAGATAGACCCGCACCATTGTTACTGTGATCTGTTTCATAGCTGTCTCCCTGCCAGTACGCCACCCCAGGTGGCACCCACACATAATACAATACTCAACACAATATTCAGCCCCGCCTTCACTATTTCGCCCTGTTCAATCAGATTCAGCGTCTCGATTGAGAAGGTTGAGAAAGTCGTAAACCCACCTAACAGACCAATCAATAGCGCTGCACGCCATTCAGGGCTCAGCTGCATACGATCAATCAACAGCACGTATAAAAGCCCCATTAGCAGTGACCCAAGAATATTCACTGATAACGTACCGTACGGGAAGCCGCGCCCCAGCCAGTGCGTGACGCCACTCGCCATGCCGTAACGCAGCACAGCACCGAGTGCGCCACCCACTGCAATTGCAAATAATTGCATCAACGACCGCCGCGTGCTTTTCGATCAAGCTCATCAAAATAGTCGAGCTTCTGTTTAATCTTGCTCTCCAGTCCACGCGGTACCGGGTGGTAATATTGCCGTTCGCCAATCTCATCCGGAAAATAGGTTTCACCCGCCGCATAGGCGTCTGGCTCGTCATGCGCATAGCGATACGCCTTGCCGTAGCCAAGTTCCTTCATCAATTTTGTGGGTGAGTTGCGCAGGTGAATCGGCACCTCTAGTGAACCGTGCTCTTTGGCCTGACTCAACGCCGCCTTATAGGCCATGTAGACCGCATTACTCTTTGCCGCACTCGCAAGGTAAGCGACTGCCTGTGCAATCGCCAGCTCACCCTCAGGGCTACCAAGGCGCTCCTGCACATCCCATGCGTTCAGTGCGACCTGCAACGCACGCGGGTCAGCATTACCGATATCTTCACTCGCCATACGCACTACTCGTCGTGCGATATAGAGCGGATCACAACCACCATCAATCATGCGTGCAAACCAGTAGAGCGCACCATCGGGTGACGATCCTCGCACCGATTTATGCAGTGCAGAAATTTGATCGTAAAAGGCTTCGCCACCTTTATCAAAACGACGCACGCCACCACCAAGAATTTCATTGATCAACCCCTCAGTGACAAACTGCTTTGCGTTCACATCATCGTTTTCATGCGGGGCAAGGTCACTAATGATCTCCAGAAAATTCAATGCGCGGCGCGCATCGCCATCGGCAGCCGTCGCCAGTTCATCTCTTAATACTTCTGGAAAATCGATATCTCGTGACCCAAGACCTCTTATATCATCCTGCAATGCGCGATCAATGATGCCACGAATCGCACCGCTCGCTAACGCCTTTAAAACATAGACTCGCGCCCGCGATAACAGCGCGTTGTTTAATTCAAATGATGGGTTCTCGGTAGTCGCGCCAATGAAGATAAAAGTGCCATCTTCAATGTAAGGCAGGAAGGCGTCTTGCTGTGCCTTGTTAAAGCGGTGTACTTCATCGATGAACAGCACAGTGCGCCGCCCCTGTGTGGTCATAAAACCCTGCGTCTTCGCCACCGCTTCGCGTACATCTTTCACGCCACACAAGACAGCCGAGAGACTAATAAACTCCGCATCGGCATAACGGGCAATCAATCGAGCCAGCGTGGTTTTACCACTACCCGGCGGCCCCCAAAAAATCATCGAGTGCAGCTTGTCTGCTTCAATCGCACTGCGCAGTGGTTTATCTGAGCCCATCAGATGCACTTGACCAAAAAACTCATCGATAGATTGTGGACGCATACGGTCGGCCAGCGGATGACCCTGCATCTCATCCAATGCTGGTGTCACCTTTCCCACTACATTTGACATTTAGGGCTGCTGCTCTTCGATCACATCCACACCGGGCGGCGCAACAAACCTGAACAGTGCACTATCAATCTTAGGGTTGCGCTTTACTTCACTAAACCGCAGACGTGTGGTCTGATCAAAGCTATCAACCAGCTCCATTATCCGCAATGTGTTTTTATCAAAGGCGAGGCGCATCATACTGAAGTTGCTCTGCTGCGCGCGGGGTTTTAATTGTAGCCACTCGAGACCACTATCTTCGCCCGTCTCGGTAATCACAAAACTATCAGCCAGTGCGCCACCACTACTCAGCAACAACATAGGTGTATCGCCCATCGACTTTTTCATCACCTTAATCGTCACCTGCTCAAGGTCGGCATCATAGATATAGATCTTTTTACCATCAGCAATAATCGCCTGCTGGTAAGGGCGCTGGTAATCCCACAGAAATTTATCCGGGCGCTGCATGATTAACACGCCGCCACTCTCCTGTAGCAAAAAAGCACTGGCATCAATCACCGTCTGTTCAAAGTTGGCACGTAGGCTGCCAAGCCCTTCGAAGAAGTTATCGAGCCGATCAAGGCCACTCCCGGCCTTTGCCGAAAACGGTAAAAGCAGCGCAAGTAGCAACAATGACGCAGCAATAAGTTGGTAAATGTAACGAGACATAGCGAACAAAACCTCCTCTATTTGACGGGCGGTGGTGCGAGCACTTCACGTGAGCCATTAGACTCTAACGGCCCAACAACACCAGCCTGCTCCATCCCTTCAACCAGTCGTGCAGCGCGGTTATAACCAATCTTGAGACGGCGCTGCACCCCGGAGATAGAGGCCTTACGTGTCTCGGTCACGATACGTACAGCAGAATCATAAAGCTCATCGCTCTCGGCGCCCTCTACTTCCGGCAGGCCACCACCAGCACTTGTGTCATTTGGCTCCAGCACTTCATCAATGTAATCAGGTTCGCCATATTTTTTAAGATGCGCCACTACTTTATGCACCTCGTGGTCATCAACAAAGGCACCGTGAACACGCGTCGGTACCGCAGTACCCGGCGGTAGATAAAGCATGTCACCATGGCCTAATAATTGTTCAGCACCGCCCTGATCCAGAATGGTACGCGAATCGATCTTGGATGAGACCTGAAACGCGATACGGGTTGGAATATTAGCCTTAATCAGACCTGTAATCACATCCACCGACGGGCGCTGTGTTGCCAGAATAAGATGCAAGCCTGCCGCGCGCGCCTTCTGTGCCAGGCGTGCAATCAACTCTTCAACCTTTTTACCCACGGTCATCATCATGTCAGCCAGCTCATCGACAATCACTGTGATATACGGCAACGGCTCCAACATAATAGGCTCTTCACCATCAACTGTCAGCGCATCGGAAGGCTTTGCCAGCGGGTCTGGAATGGGGTTACCACTGTCGATCGCTTCCTGTACTTTGCGATTAAAATTGGCAATATTTCGCACCCCAAGTGCGGCCATCAAACCATAACGTCGCTCCATTTCAGCAACACACCAACGCAACGCATTGGCCGCCTCTTTCATATCGACCACCACTGGCGCGAGCAGATGCGGAATCCCATCGTAGATCGAAAGCTCCAACATCTTCGGATCGATCATAATCAGGCGCATCTCTTTTGGCGATGCGTTATAGAGCATACTCAAAATCATCGCGTTTACAGCAACCGATTTACCTGAACCAGTGGTGCCCGCCACCAGCAGATGAGGCATCCTGGCCAGATCAACTGCCACTGGCTTACCACTGATATCCTTGCCCAGCGCCAGCGTCATGGGTGCCGCAACCCGGTCATACGCTTCCGACTGGATAATTTCACTCAAGCGTACCATCTCACGATGTTCATTAGGGATCTCAAGACCCACCACCGATTTACCGGGAATCACCTCAACGATACGCACACTGATCGCCGACAACGCACGCGCCAGATCTTTCGCCAGATTACTAATCTGGCTCACCTTCACCCCTGCAGCAGGTTGCAATTCATAACGGGTAATCACTGGCCCAGGGTGCACTTCAACCACCTGCACTTCAATCCCGAAATCCTGCAGTTTCAACTCTACCTGGCGAGACATCGCCTCAAGCGATGCATGAGAAACATTATTTTTAGCAGGCTCTGGTTCATCCAGCAACGACAGTGGCGGTAGATCACCTTTGGTAGTGGTCTTAAAGAGCGGCACCTGGCGCTCTTTTTCCATACGAATACTTGGCTGCAATTTTTTGATCACTGGCTCAATACGCGGCTTAACTCGCGTCTTCTCTTTCTCTTTCGCCACTGCAGTCACTTCATTGCGCTCATTGCGCACCCGACGACCTTCAAGGTAATCACGCAGACGGTCGTACTGATGACACAACTCATCGATCAATTTGAAAGTAAGCTCACCGGTACGATCCATCAACACAATCCACGACAGCCCCGTAAAGAGTGTAATCCCGGTCATAAACAACGCCAGTAGCAATAACGTCGCGCCAATAAAACTAAACGGTGTCACCAACATGCCACCAACCCCACCACCCAGCACACCACCAGCACCGGTACTCATCGGTAAGGCCTCAGGCGAGCTAACAAAATGAAGTGCTGCCAGACCACTACCCGCAATTATCGTTAACAGAAAGCCTCCGCTACGCAGGGCCAACTGCCGCATATCAACCAGCTCTTCTGAGGCTCGGCCGCGATAGAGCAACCAACCTCCGTAGGCGACCATCAACGGAAACAGATACGAAAAATAACCGAACAGAGAGAGGAAAATATCCGCAAACCAGGCACCCGCAACGCCACCTTTATTATGTGCGATATCACTATTGGAACTATTAGACCAGCCCGGATCATTGACATCGTAGGTCGCCAACGACAACAGCATATACAACGCCACCACGCCAAAAATAAAGAGCGCGCCTTCGCGCAGCCCTCTCACCAGATGGCCCGCCAGCGGCGATGGCCGCTCAGATTTATTACGCGATGCTCGTCCCACTCACTTAGTCTTTTAAATTTGAGGTTAAAATTCGGTATCCGGCATCAAAAAAACAGATACCGATGACGGTAAAAAACAGAGAGGAATTATGCCACAGATTATTTAATCACGCCCTTAATTAAGTCATGATGGCATTAACGCAGGGTGAATTATTTTTCCACCACGCACATTAATGCCCGCCTGTAGACTCGTGTGCTGATCCAGCTCACCATTGGCCAGTTTAATCGCATATGGAATCAATGCTGCCGATAGCGCCTGCGAGGCACTGCGCGGTACTGCACCCGGCATATTGGTGACGCCGAAATGAACCACGCCGTCGAACAGAAAGGTCGGTGATTCATAACTAGTTGGGCGAGTGGTCTCGACACAGCCCCCCTGATCGACTGCTATGTCGATTACCACACTGCCAGCAGCCATTGTTTTCACCATCTCGGCCGAGACCAGATGCGGTGCCCTGGCACCAGGAATCAGCACCGCGCCGACCAGCAGATCGGCGCGCGCCACCTCTTCGGCTATCAGATCACTATAGGCGTAGAGCGCCGTCACATTCGGGCCCAACGCGCGCATCTGCTCCAGTTTATTACGATTTTTATCAAACACCGTCACCTCAGCGCCCATCGACGATGCTAACGTTGCCGCGCCACCACCCGCCACACCGCAGCCCAGAATCACCACCCGGCCGCGCGGCGCCGCCGGCAAGCCTCCCAAAAGCACCCCTTTACCACCATTGGGCTGGTGCAGCAGCGTGGTGCCAATTTGTGTCGCCAGTCGCCCGGCGATATCACTCATCGGAGCCAACAGCGGCAATTGACGATGCTCTTCGACCGTTTCGAAAGCGACACCGGTCAACCCAATATTAAGCAATTTTTGGGTTAATTCAGGCTCGGCCGCCAGATGCAGGTAGCTAAACAGCAGGTGATCTTTTCGCAACAGGCTGATTTCGGGCTCGATCGGCTCTTTGACCTTAATGATCATCTCCGCCGCGCCATAAAGGCTTGCAGCATCGGGTTGAAGCACAACCCCTAGTGCGATGTATTGCGCGTCACTATAGCCACTGAGTTCACCTGCACCTTGCTCTATAAACAACTCATGCCCCTGCTTCACCAGCTCGGCCGCCGCAGCGGGAATCAGACCAACCCGCCCTTCGAGCGGTTTAATTTCACGCGGGATTCCAATATGCATCTTTGACCAGGCTCCTTGCTTCACGTAGTATTTCACCCATATTTCAGTAATGGGCACGGCAGTACCTTCACAACATTTTTTTTCGGCCTGATATTCAGATGACCTTAAGGCTTTAACCCTTTGACGTTTAAATAAATTACGGCAAAAAATCGTTCGAAAATTCAAACGCCTGAAACACCCTACACTAGCACACCAACATAACAAGTTAAGTACAATGATTGACACGAAATTGATGGAGCATCACTGATGAGCGAAACAAAACACTGCCGCCTGCTAATCCTCGGCTCAGGCCCTGCTGGCTACACCGCCGCGGTCTATGCCGCACGCGCTAATTTAGCGCCTGTACTAGTGACCGGTCTGCAACAGGGAGGCCAGTTAACCACTACTACTGATGTCGATAACTGGCCTGGTGACAACGACGGGGTTGAAGGCCCAGCGCTGATGCAGCGTATGCAGGCCCACGCGGAGCGCTTCAATACCGAGATCATCTTTGACCACATCCACACCGCCGATCTCAAGCAGCGTCCGTTTACCCTGACGGGCGACAGCGCTACCTACACCTGTGACGCACTGATTATCGCCACCGGTGCTTCGGCAATGTACCTGGGGCTGCCGTCGGAAGATGCCTTTCAGGGGCGAGGCGTCTCGGCATGTGCCACCTGTGACGGTTTTTTCTACCGTAACCAGCCGGTCGCGGTGGTCGGTGGTGGCAACACAGCAGTAGAGGAAGCACTGTATCTGTCGAACATCGCGTCGCATGTCACGGTGATTCACCGCCGCGATAAATTCAGCTCCGAGAAGATCCTCTCCGATCAGCTGCTCAAAAAAGCAGAAGAAGGCAATATCACCATCGAATGGGGACAGACACTCGATGAAGTACTCGGGAATGACAGCGGCGTGACAGGCCTGCGCCTCAAAAGCTTCAACAGCGACGAAACCAAAGAACTCAAAGTACAGGGCGTCTTTATCGCCATCGGCCACTCCCCCAACACCTCGCTGTTTGACGGCCAGCTGGAGATGGAGCACGGCTACCTGACCACTCAAAATGGCGGCGGTGCCAACGCAACGCAGACCAGCATTCCTGGCGTCTATGCCGCAGGCGATGTATCAGACCCGATCTACCGCCAGGCGATCACCTCAGCTGGCTCCGGCTGCATGGCAGCACTCGATGCCGAGCGCTTTCTGGACAAGCTGGCGCAAGATTCCTAAACCACGCAATGCCGGCAGATTCACAGCCTAAAGGGCGTTAGGCTGCTACACTAAACGGTAACTGAAAATACATTGAAGGGGGCCTCCATATGTACAATGTAAACGAGCTTAGAAGCTTTCAGCGAATCGAAACGGTATGCGCCGTTAAATACAAAAAAGCGGGTAGCAACGATACGCAAAAAGAAGGCATGACCAGAAATCTCAGCGGCAACGGCATCTTCTTTATCGCTAGCGAAGCCCAGGAAGTCAGCTCACTGGTTGAGATTCACGTCGTTCCCGGCACTAGCGCAACACCACCGCTTGATGCCGTGATCGAAGTCATCCGTTCAAACCCAGGCCAGTCAGAAGGTGAGTTTGAGATTGCAGGCATGATTAAGTCTTTTAAATAACCGCCTACACTACCAAAGCAGGGCCCTTGGTTACTCACCCCTCATCAACGAATCGATTAACGCCGCTCATGCGACCATGGATACCGTACAATTTGCCAGATCGACACACCCCAACATGATGAAATTCACCATCGCGAATAGCATTCAAGCAGTTCCGGCAGCCGATTGGAACCGCCTCGCGGCTGACAACCCCTTTTTGAACCACGCCTTTCTCAGCGCACTGGAACAGCATCAATCCGTTGGTGCAGAGAGCGGCTGGGAACCACGCTATGTGCTTGGCTACCGCGACGAACAGCTGATCGCGGCAGCACCGATGTACCTCAAGCACCACTCATGGGGCGAATTTGTTTTCGACTGGGCATGGGCTGGTGCCTATGAGCGCAACGGGCTGGATTACTACCCCAAGCTAGTCATCGCAACACCCTACACGCCCGTGCCCGGCGCACGCCTGTTAATAGAAGAGCGGGACGACAAGCAAACGATAGCTGCGCTAATCGACTACATTCTCGACTATGCGCAAACCATCCAGGTCTCGTCACTGCATTGTCTTTTCCTGGATGAGCGTGATGAACAACACCTCAACCGACCATCACTGATAGCGCGCGCCGACACTCAATACCACTGGATCAATCATGATTACGAAGGCTTTGATGCCTTCCTCGCTCAACTCGCCTCTCGCCACCGAAAAAAAGTGAAACGCGAACGACGACGCATCGAAGAGGCTGACATCACAATACAACTGCTACATGGCAATGAAATAAATGATGAGCAATGGCAAAATTTTTACCGCTTCCATCGTAATACTTACTTGAAGCGTGGTCATCAATCACCGTTTACAATCGATTTTTTCAGAGAGATTGGCGCAACAATGACCGACAACATCATCATGATCACTGCCCAAAAAGATGGTAAGGATGTCGCCGCCGCACTCAACTTTGTTAACAGCGACACCCTTTATGGACGCTACTGGGGTTGCCGTGATGATTACCATAGCCTTCATTTTGAGGTCTGCTATTACCGCGCAATCGACTACTGCATCGCCAACAAGCTGAAACGCTTTGAAGCCGGTGCACAAGGTGAACACAAATTGGTGCGCGGTTTCTATCCAACCACTACCCACTCGCGCCACTGGATCGCCCATCCCGCATTTCGAGAAGCGATTCAAAAAGCGGTCGATTATGAACGACAGGACTTAGGCCGCTACCAGGAGATGCTGGGCCGTTATCTACCGTACAAAAAACAGCCCTCATGAGCGCACCACTAGAACCCGTTTATCTCGACCCTTATCAACCCGAGTGCCACTTTCCCGATGTATCACTCGCACTAGAGGAACCCGACGGCCTGCTCGCTGTCGGTGGCAACCTCTCGACAGCAACACTGTTTAATGCTTATCGAGACGGTATATTCCCGTGGTATAGCGATGGCCAGCCGATTCTGTGGTGGAGCCCCAACCCGCGTGCCGTCATATTCCCGGAGCAACTAAGGATCTCCCGCAGCCTGAAAAAACGGCTTCGTCAACAACACTTTGAGGTCACGCTGGATCACGCCTTTAATGAGGTCATTCGTGCCTGCGCCACCGCTCGAAACGATGGCCCTGGCACCTGGATCACCACAGAGATACAAAACGCTTATATCGAGATGCACCACCTTGGCCACGCCCACTCAGTGGAGGCCTGGCGTGATGGCAACCTGGTCGGTGGGCTTTATGGCATCGCCATCGGCCAGGTCTTTTTTGGTGAATCGATGTTCAGTCGTGAATCAGACGCGTCAAAGGTTGCCTTTGCACATCTCGTCGCACAGCTCAAAAAATGGCAATTTTCACTTATTGATTGCCAGGTTGGCTCCAACCATATGACTAGCCTGGGGGCAAAAGGGATCTCACGAACAGACTTCATCAGCCACCTTAATCAGGCATGTCATCACTCAAACCTGGCGCCTGCCCAGTGGAAAAAGCGCTTATCGTCACTTGATGCTGACTAATTCCGCCCCATTTCGAATTCAATTCATCGCTTAGTTAAACTATCAATACCGACTGAATCATGCTGGACTAAAAAACCGCTTAATATATATTGACCTCGCTATCAATCTTACTTACATTGAATAAACTATCAAATGAACAGGAACCGTTCGTAGTTTATCTGGAGACATAAGAGACCACACAAGACGTAAGCTTTAATAGTGGGTGAAATTATCCCCCTCAAACAAGGAATAGTTATGAGCGATAAAAAAGATAAGTCAGGCCTTACTCGCAGAGATTTCCTCGCTACCACAATTAGTGCCGCATCATTGGCCTGTTTTCCCTGGGTGCCTAAGGCGGCAGTGGCCAAACCCTCAGCGGAAGCAGCACCGAAAGGTGCCTCAATCGCCAAACTGCGTATCTATCCGGCGATCGGCATTTGCCGTGTTGGCGGTAGCGAGCAATGGTTTCTTGCCCCGGAGGTTCCGGGTCTTCCACCGAATCCGGAGGGTGGTTATAAAGACGGTGACAGTAAAATTAAAAAACAAGTACAACGTTTTCGAGTTTATGCATTTGATGAAAAAAATCGTGTTATTGGCGAGATCACCGCCAAAGACCACGCGATTGACTGGGGTGTGCATCAAGCCAACACCAAGGCGGCTTGGTATGGGTTTAATAATCCGTTAGATAATGGTGAGCGTGCGCCCGGTCTGCCCACACAAAAACGTAATCAGTACTTCGTAACCGATGCAGAACGAGAACGGATGCTGGTGATTGATGGCAAGAAAAAAACCATTAAAGGCAAACAGACTAACCTTGACGGCAAGCATCCTGAGTACGCATTTGAAGGTGAATTCTGGGGCAAGCAGAAAGTCAGCCTTGGTGATTTGCGCACGGACTCGGCCGGGCGGCTGTTGGTCTTTCCACCTGATGGTCAATCAGATTCGCCTAATAATGTCGGTATTACCAGTTTCGCAGACAATGATGGCTGGCACGATGACTGGTGTGATGGCCCGGTCACAGCGAGCGTGACGATAAAAGGCAGACGGTTTGAAGCTGAATCAGCGTGGGTTGCCTGTGTGGGGCCTAACTTTGCACCAGAAATCCCCCCCATCACCACACTTTATGATGTGATCGCTGACTTGAACCAGCAACAGGGCTGGACACAAGCGCCAACCGGCGCACTTTCATTTCGTAAACACATCTACCCCACCTTCCGCCGTACAGCACTGATGAAGTGGGTAAGCAACGCAGCCAACCAGCGTGAAGGTTGGCTGCCAGGCATGGTGGACCTTTCAGACGAGCAGGTGATTAAAAAGCTAGCAAACCCCAGTAAGCAGAATGAGGCGTTTCGCAAGTCAGTACTGGAGTTTTTCCGCGACCCAAACAAGCAAGGCGATGAGGCTTACAAAGAGGAACGCCTGAAAGTCCCCTATATGATGGGTGACGGGGTTAACTACGACGGCAGCCCGCTACAGTGGTTTCAGTTTCCAAAGCTGCAATACAGCTACCTGCAAGCCTGGGCAGCGGGTGATTTCATCAACGACTTCGACGATGATAAAATCAAACCCATCCACTCGCTCGATGACATTCCCTTACAGGATCAGCCCGCCTCGCTCACCGAAGCCGCGCTCGAACCCTGCTCCGGCGGAGCCTTTCACCCTGGTGTGGAGCTGACCTACTATCTGCGCCTTGCCCCCATGTATGCCCGCAATTATAACCATCGCGCAGAGCCGTTTCGGATTGCACACAAAGACAGGGGTCGCTTCGTGCAAAACATCGGTCGCTTGTTAACACCAGAAAAAGCCTTCGAGGGCGGTGATCATGCACCGCCACCGATTGGCCACCAAATGGCGGGGGATCTGACCCGCTGGATGGGACTGCCATGGCAATGTGATGCCTTCAGTTGCCAACAGGTCTTGTTGCAGGAAAATTTCCCAACAGCCGTCTGGTGGCCAGCACTACTGCCGATTGATGTGCTAACGGAACAAGATTATACCTTGCTGATGAACAAAGCGCTGTCGGACACACAGAGGATCAAGTTCTTTAATACACGAGAAGCCTGGTCGAGAGACGTGGCCGGTATTGGCTATCACGCCAATGCCAGCTACTGGGATGGGATTACTAACATGATCACGCTATGGGAACGAATGGGGTTTGTGTTAAAACGACCCGGACCAAAAGGCAAGGCAAGTCTCGACGGCGTGCCCAAAGAGGTGTTTGTTGAAGTGGGTCGAGCCGATACGATGGAGTATCGCTTTGACTGGAAACCCAAAGATGGCATGTTGCCGAACTAGGCATGAATCATCCTCGTATTGCCGTAGTTGGCGGTGGTATTGCTGGCGCAGTTGCCTGTCTGCGTCTTGTCGATTCAGGGGCTCAGCCACTCTGGATCGCACCCATAGATAATGCTCGGGATAAATATGGCGAGCACCTGTCAGCGGCTGCCCGCCCACTGCTGGAGCAGGTCAACGCACTTGACCTGCTCGAACGACCATATCACCGCCAGGCCAATGTCATACTTTCATCCTGGGGCTCTGATCAGATCGCTGAACGTCATTCGATCGTCCACCTGGAGGGCCCTGGCACCGTTATCAATCGCCGTGCCTTTGAACAGGATCTCACCAATGAAGTCACTCATCGTGGTATCACACGAAGAGATGTCATGCTCAAGGACGCCCGCCTTAATCAGGGCCGTTGGGAACTGGAACTTGACGATGGCAGTGAAAAAGTGGATTACCTGATTGATGCCAGTGGCCGCCATGCCATCATCGCCAAACAACATGCGCCCCGTTTTCGCTCCGACCAACTTGTCGCAGTCATCGCCTTCCTTGAACAGAATGACGATGCCGATATTATACCCACCCGTGCGACGCTGATAGAAGCAGTTGCCGATGGCTGGTGGTACGCAACGTTATTGGCTGATGGTCGACTCGCCCTCAACTACTACACTGACCCCGATCTGCTGCCCACGGACATCAGCAGAGAGACGAGCGTGTTTAATAGTCTGCTCAAACAGACACGATACATTGATCGCTGGATTAACGAAGCCGAGTTTGAGTTAACATCCCCACCCCATCTTGCCAGCGCAGGCACCACCTGGATCGCCCCAGCAGCAGGAGAGAGCTGGATTGCCGTTGGCGATGCAGCAGCCTCTTTCGATCCTCTTTCATCGCATGGTATGACCACAGCACTCTGGACCGCGATTACCGGTGCCGATGCCACGATTGCCTACCTTTCAGGAGACCGGGAACCATCCATCGGCTACACCAGCAAAGTCGCCGCCGGGATCCAGGATTTCCTGAATTCACGCACCACTATCTATCAACAGGAAAATCGCTTCAAAGAGAGCACGTTCTGGGGTCGACGTATGAAATAACTGTTCAAACAAATAACCGTTGACCTTATTCCAAACACATCATGTGTTGTAGCCTGGGTTGAATGAAATGAAACCCGGAGGCGCAATGATCAGCGCTATTCGAAATAGCCTATGAAAAAAGTGAACTCGTGCGCATCACTAAAGCACAGCAGGTTGATGAACGACTCGATGAGTTAATGAAAAAAGCGTGGGTGGTCTATACCAAATCTTATCTCACACAAGCCGACACCGTGGTCAAGTACCTGTCACAGTACAGCCACAAGTATCAGTTTACTGCTGTCTTTGAGATTAGAGCAGGATATCCATAAATGATCATTTTCAACGCAGAAATGACAGATTTCCGGAGTGAGCTGAATAGATAATTGGACTCCCCCACCCCTAAAGTGTGGGGTAATATTAATGTTCTCACACAACAATATTGCAGGGAGTCCAGATAATGAAGAATACTATGGTTGGCGTTGACTTAGCA
>Ga0316203_1000273_pt1 | contig 75391 bp, 74 predicted proteins | sample 6monrhotite_MG_FD_204940 | JGI IMG/M metagenome (GOLD analysis project Ga0316203, IMG submission 204940) | Microbial mat bacterial communities from mineral coupon in-situ incubated in ocean water Damariscotta River, Maine, United States -... | ecosystem: Environmental > Aquatic > Marine >... | reverse complement strand
TATCACCGGCGACGCCGACAAGCGCGCCTGGGTCGATTGACACCGATCGAGTTCGAGACAATCATGACCAACACCGTGGCCCTCGCGGCCTAACCGAAACTGTCACCTATCCGTGCAGCAGCCCCCTACAACTAGTCGAGCTGTGTCGTGAGCCGCGCCATCGTGGCCGACACTGCCGCAGCCCTCGTCTCGGGATTCGTGTAGGCTGCGACAGCTTCGTTGACGGGAACAGCGGTGTGGCGCACTCCCCAGGCGATCAGCTCCGCCAGGACGGGTACGAGAGCGATGGCGGGCGCAAGGGGCCGGTAGATGACCCGGCGGCCGTCGGCCGGGTCGCTCGACTTCTCGACGAGTCCGCACTCCACGAGGCGATGGAGCCGGTCGCTCAGAACATTGGTGGCGATCGACTCGTCGACCGCGAACTCCGAGAAGCGGCTGCGGCCGCCGAGCAGCATGTCGCGCAGCACCACGAGAGTCCAACGATCGCCGAGAATGTCGAGCGACGCGGCGATGGGGCACGCAGAACGCAGGTCAGTAGTCATGTGCTCGATTACTCCTCCGGGGCACACTGTCGCACGGGCGTCTTGCGCACCGCAAGCGAGCCGGTGTCGCGCGGGGCCCGGGGGCTGTCGGTGTCGGCGCTTCCACTCCGAAGTTGTGGATGCAGCCGGGGGTCAGGTCTCGTCTGGTCAGGTCTGGTCGGGGTGCGCGGCCGTCAGGCGACGCGCGTGGGTGCGGCGAACTCGGTGGTCACCCCGGGATGCCCAAGCGGGGTCGCGAGCACCGAGTCGGGCGGGCGCGCAGCGAGGTCGGGAAATCCCGCGACGGCGAGCAGCTCATCGTCGAGGTACAGCAGCTCGGCGTCCACGAGGGGCCACGGTTCGTGCGTGTTGCGCGCGTAGATCGTGCGCCCCAGGTGTCGTTCGTGGAACCCCCAGCGCGCGGTGAGGAAGCGGCTGAGCGGCGTGTCGACCGGCGCAACGCCGGGTCGCGCGTGGATGCGCGTTCGCGGCCGAGCGCCGGTGCGGCGTCGCGCGCGGTACTCGAGGGTGTCGTCGGTGAGGCGCATCCCGGCCTGGGCCCAGCGGTACGGCAGGCCGAACAGTGCCTGCGCGGCGAGCACGGAGGGCAGCCGCTCGGCGTCGAGCGAGCGGAACACCACGCCGCGCTGCCCGCGCTCGTCGATCGAATACGTGCGCACGTTGATCTCGATGAACGTGCCCGCCCCCGGCACGGGCGGCAGGGGCAGGAAGGCGTGGTCGCTCAGCACGAACGGGATCAGCCCCACCCACGCGCTGCCGTCGTGCACGTCGGGCCGTGTGCCCGGCGGCAGCATCGGCGCGACGAGCCGCGGGTCGACGCGCCAGTGGAGGAACACGAAGTCACTCCAGCGCTGGCGAATCGTCGCGCGCCCGGGCAAAGGCGGTGCGACCGCATCGGGCGCGGGAGCGGTCGCGGGTATCCGAGCCTCGGGCATGCCCCCATCCTGCCCCTCCCGCCTGCGATGAGGATGCGCGCGGCCCCCTCGCAGGAGCGCGTCGTACTCTGAGGGCACCATGAGCGATCGCCCCCCGCTGCCGCCGCCGCACCTGCGCGACCCCGGCGACGCGTGGGTCGAAGGCCCCGACGGCACGAAGTACTGGGGTCGCTTCGGCGCGGCAGGTCTGCTCGCGTGGCACCGTGAGGCGGGCATCCTGTTGCAGCACCGCGCCGCGTGGTCGCACCACGGCGACACCTGGGGTTTGCCCGGCGGCGCGCGCAAGCAGGGCGAGTCGGCGTACGCGGCCGCCGTGCGCGAGGCGGTCGAGGAGGCCGGGGTGCCGCCCGACGAGGTGTCACCCCTGTTCGAGAGCGTCTACGACGTCGGCTTTTGGTCGTACACGACCGTGGCGGTCACGGTCGACCGCCTGTTCGCCCCCCTCGTCGCCGACGCAGAGAGCGTGGCCGTGCGCTGGGTGCCCCTCGACGAGGTGGATGCTCGACCCCTGCACCCCGGGTTCGCTGTCAGCTGGCCAGCCCTCCGCGAGCGGCTACTCGCGGCCCAGCACTGAGCCCCGCGCTCCGCCCCGCCGCCTGAGTGGGAGGTGGTGGTCGCCTCGACCGTGATGCTCGCCCCTGGCAGCGTGGAGCGATGAGCGAGACCTGGCCGCTGCTGCCGAGCATCATCGGGCTCGCCGCTTCCATCGTGCTGCTCGGCGTCGCCGGCACACGCCTGGCGAAGACGGCGGACGAGCTCGCCGATCGCACCGGGCTCGGCGAGGCGGTGGCTGGGGCGCTGTTCCTCGGTGCGGTCACCTCGTTGCCGGGCATCCTCACCACGGTCACCGGCGCGCTGGGTGGTGACGCCGAATTCGCTCTCGCCAACCCGATCGGGGGCGTCGCCATTCAGACGGTGTGGCTCGCCATCGCCGACCTCGTCTACCGGCGGGCGAACCTCGAGCACGCGGCGGCGTCGCTCGACAACCTGCTGCAGGCACTCATTCTCGTCGGGCTGCTCGCGCTGCCGATCGTCGCCTACGCGACGCCCGACCTGGCGATCGGCTGGTTCCACCCGGCGACCCTGCTGATCCCCGTCTTCTACGCGTACGGCCTGCGGCTGCTGCGGCAGATGCGTGAGGCCCCCATGTGGTCACCGCGCATGACGCGCGACACGCGCACCGACGACGGGGAGGACCGCAGCACGACCTCGACGCGCCGGCTGTGGACGACCCTCGCGGTGCTCGCCGTCATCGTCGGCGTCACTGGGTGGGTCATCGGCCAGTCGGGGCTCGGCCTCATCGCCGCGACCGGCTGGCCGAGCGCCGTGACCGGGTTCACGATCACGACAGCGATCTCGTCGCTGCCAGAGCTGATCACGCTTCTCGCTGCGGTGCGGCTCGGCGCGCTCACCCTCGGGGTGGGCGGCATCATCGGCGGCAACGTGTTCGACACGCTCATGATCGCCGTCGCCGACCTGTTCTACCTGGAGGGCACGATCTACGCGAGCGTCGGCCCGGCGAGCCTCGTGTTGCTGGGCGGCACCATCCTCATCACCGCGGTGCTCGCGGCCGGGCTCGTCGTGCGCGATCGGCGGGGAGTCGGTTTCGAGGGTGTCGCCCTGCCGACGCTGTATCTGGCGACGGTTGGCGGCGCGCTCTGGGCCAGCTGAACGAGATGCGCCCCGCGCGCGAGGCGCCGCGGTTTCGCGGCGTCTCGGGCTCGCAGCGTCTCGGGCTCGGTGCGGCTCACGGCATTTCGGGCTCGGTGTTCTCCAGTCGCCGCAGCGTCGTGATGGCGTCGTCGGCGGCGTCGCGGAACGGGTGGAGCACGACGGAGATGGTTCCGTCGGCGACGGCTTTGTCGTAGCGGGCGCCGATGCGGTCGGTGTGCGCGGTGACGGCGATGGGGCAGGTCGCTCCGTGCTGTCGCAGTGCCGTGGCGAGCACGATGCTCGTGTCGGCGTCGGGCATGGTGCTCACGATCCACCGCGCTCGCCGAATGGGGAGGGTGTCGGGAAAGTCGGGGCTGCTCGCGTCGCCGAAGACGACGGTTACCCGGTCGGCGAGCTCAGCGTCGTCGATCTGCGCCTGCGCGTAGGGATCCCACTCGACGACGAGCACCGTGCACCCGGTCGCCACGATCTCCCGCACGACCTGCTTGCCGAAGCGGCCGTAGCCGAACACGATCGCGTCGTAGCGTTCGGGCTCATGGTCGGGCGCTTCGACGGTGCGCTGGCGTTCGAAGATGCGCAGGGCGGGTTCGAGCCAGCCGTAGATCTGCTTCGAGTAGAGGATGAGGTAGGTCGACCCGGCGATGGTGATGAGGCCGACGAGGGTGACGAGGCCGACCATGTCGTCGCCGACCTGGTCGAGGTCGCGACCGAGGGCGATGAGGATGAGGCTGAATTCGCTGATCTGGGCGACCGCGAGACCGGCGAGGAAGCCGACGCGGCTCGGGTAGCCCATGAGCCCCATGATGATGAGCACGATGAGCGGGTTGCCGATGAGGACGAAGAGCGAGAACACGATGGCGGCGGGAATCTGCTCGCCGATGGCGCTGAAGTCGAGCCCGGCGCCGAGCGTGATGAAGAAGAACAGCAGCAGGAAGTCGCGCAGACCGCTGAGAGAGGCGGCGATCGTCTCCCGGTAGCGGGTGGAGGCGAGTGCGAAGCCGGCGAGGAACGCGCCCACTTCGATGGAGAAGCCGAGGATGTCGGTGAGGGCGGCGAGGGCGACCGCCCACGCGACACTCCACACGATGAGGAGCTCCTGGTTGGTGGCGAGCAACCGCAGCAGCGGTGGCAGAGCCCAGCGCGCGACGACGTACAGGCCGCCGAGCAGGCCGACAGCGCTGACGATGAGGAACAGCACCTGCTCGCCGATGGAGCCTTCGCGGCCGCCGCCGAAGCTTGTGAGCGCGATCATGGCGAGGATGACGACGATGTCTTGCACGATGAGGAAGCCGAGGGCGATGCGCCCGTGCAGCTCGTCGAGTTCTCGCTTGTCGGTGAGCAGCTTGACGATGATGATCGTCGACGAGAACGTCAGGGCGACGGCGACGTAGATGGCGGCGACGAGGTCGATGCCGAACAGCAGGGCGATGCCCCAGCCGATGAGCGCGGTGAAGACGACCTGCCCGAGGCCGGTGAGCAGAGCGACCTTGCCGATGCTGCGCACGAGCCTGATGTCGAGTTTGAGGCCGACGAGGAACAGCAGAATGGCGATGCCGATTTCGGCGAGGAGGTCGAGCGCTTCGGCTTCTTCGATGAGGCCGAGCACGTTGGGGCCGACGACGATGCCGACGAGGATGAAGGCGATGATGAGCGGCTGCTTGGCCCGGTGGGCGAGAAACGCGACCACGCCGGCGATGGCGAGAATCGCGGCGGTCAGTCCGAACGTGTCGAGCTCGAGCTCCATACCCTCACGCTAGCAATCGCGCGGCGCACGCGCGGAGAGCCGATCCGGTGACACCCGGCAATGCTCAGCATTGCCCGCCGGGCAGAAGCGCGAGCATGTGCTGCGTGATGAGCGGGGCGACCCTTTCGGTGGCGAACTCGCGGGGGTGCATCCAGGTGACGGCGTCGATTTCGGCGGCGGCGCGCAACGGGCCCTGAATGGTGGCGCGAAAGACGTCGGCGATGAGCGTCGTACCCGCCTCGTTCGCGGCGGCCGCCGTGAAGGTGCCGAGAGGTTCGAGCACGCCGGGGTCGAGGCGCACGCCGAGCTCTTCGTGCAGTTCGCGCGCGAGGGTCTGCGCGGCGGTCTCGCCGGGTTCGGGTTTGCCGCCGGGCTGCATCCACACGCTCGTGCCGCGCTTGCGCACGAGCAGCAGTCGGCCGGCCGCGTCGACAGCGAGCACGGCGGAGACGCGGATGACCGGCGTGGTGCTCACGCGCGGTCGTCGACGACGGTCGTGATGGCGATGCGGATGCCCCGCTCGAGCTCGTCGAGCGTGAAGCGCGGGTCGCCGCCGAGCTGGGGGGTCGCCGGCACGTGGATGAACCCGGCGCGCAAGCGGTGATGCCGCCCGGCGCCGGTGTGCCGCACGTCGGTTCCGGCAGCGCCGGTGTCGCTGTGGTCGCTGTGCTTGCCCGAGTCGCCACGCTGCTCGGCCATGCCGAGCGCCGCGTACATGAGGGCGTTGCACACGTAGCTGCCGGCTGACAGCGAGACCTCTGCGGGGATGCCTGCGGCGTCGATCGCGTAGGCGATGTGCTTCACGGGGAGGGTGGTGAAGCGTGCGGCGGGGCCGTGCGGCTCGAGCGGAGCATCCGTCGGTTGGGCGCCGTCGTTGTCGGGGATGCGCGCATCGGCGAGGTTGATCGCGACGCGTTCGGGGGTGATGGCGTGCCGGTTCTCGGCGAGGCCGAGCATGATGAGAATGTCGGGCCGGTGCGCGTCGAGGGCGGCGGCGAGCTGCTGCGGGGCGTGCGCGAACGAGACGGGCAGCACGTCGGCGACGAGGTGGCAGTCGGGATGTCCGAGCTCGCCCAACCGCCGCGCGAGTTCGCCGCTGGGGTTGATGTCGGCTCCGGCGAAGGGCTCGAAGCCGGTGACGAGCACGGTGGGCGTGATCATGTCCGTTGCGTGCCGCGCTTGGTCATGCCGGACACGGAGACGCACACGGCGCCGACGGCGAGGACGGTGACGCCGAGGATGACGTTGTCGGGGTCGGTAAGGGTGAGGACGACGCCGACGCCGAAGATCAGGAGCCCGCTGATCATCCACACGGTGCTCGCGGTGCGGGATTGCGGCACGCGCTCCTTCGTGGCGGGCGGGGCCGCGTCGGGCTGGGCGGCCACGTCGGGCTGGGCGGCCACGTCGGGCTGCGTTGCCGCGTCGGGCTGGGCGGCCTCGCCGGGTTCGGTGTCGCTCATGCGCCCAGGCTAGTCGCGCAGCGCGGCCCGCGCGCCGACGATCACGCGCTGAGGGCGTCGTGCAGTGCGGGGCTGCGGCTCGGCATGTCGAGGGGGCGCTCCGCTTGTTCGGGTGGGATGAGTCGGTAGGTCGGGCCGGCTCGTTCGATTTCCCACCCGTTGTTGTGGGCGAGGAGGTGGTGGTGTCTGCACAGCAAGACTCCGTCGGCGACGTCTGTTTTGCCGTGATCTCGGTGCCAGTGGTGGATGTGGTGTGCTTCGCACCAGGAGGGTGGGCGTTCGCACCCGGGCCAGCGGCATCCGCCGTCGCGGGCGGCGAGGGCGAGCCGTTGTGCGCGGCTAAAGAGGCGCTTCTCGCGCCCAAGGTTGAGGGGTTGCCCGGCGTTGTCGGGGTGCCCGTCGACGGTGAGGGTCACTGTTCCGGCGGTGCAGGCGTGGCGCTCGATGGTCGCGACGCTGACCGGGTCAGTGTGGCCTTCGATCCACCCGCGCCCGCTGCGCGTCTCCATCGTGCGGGCGGCGACGATCATGCGCACCCCGATGGGGGCATCGCCGAGCAGTTGGGAGGTGTCGGCGGCGGCGCCCTGGCGCAGCAGTTCGGCCATGGTGTCGCTGGCGCGCTGCTCGGGCGTGCGGTCGTCCTCCAAGGCGGGATGGTCTGGGGTGTGTTCGGAGCAGTGCCCGGTGGCGCACTGGGGGCAGTCGCGTTCGACGTGTGGCGATTCGATGCCGCGGTCGTGCTCGCTGAGGAAGGCCGGTTCGCGGCGCCGGGGTGAGGTGATGCGGTCGTAGACGTCGCTGACGAGGGCGAAGGTTTCGGGGTCGAGTACCCAGTGGGCGTAGCCTATGCCGTCGGCGCGGCGGCCGAGGCGGAAGGAGCGCTGCTCGCGGCGGGCTTCTTCCCGTTCTGCGATGCCGTCGAGGTCGAGCTCGTCCCGCACGGCACGGGCTTCGCGGCCGGCGCGGTCGGCGTCGAGCCCGGCGTGGCCCTCCAGGCGCGGCAGGAGCCGCTCGGCAGCCTCATCCAGCACGGCCTCGCTCACTCCTCCGCCTGGGCGGCCCAGCCCGGTGCGCACGGCGTCGGCCACGGCAACGCTGACCCGCCCTGATAGCACGGCCTCCCCGAGCGGTGTCGGGGTCTCGGCGCCCACCGAGGACCCGACACGCACGGCGGTGCGGGCGTCGGCAACGCGGGTGCCGGTAGTGACGCGCACCATTTCCTCCGGCGTGCGGTGCCCGGTGCGTTGCGCGAGCCCGGAGTGGCCGAGCTCGGGCGCGGAGCGGCGGGCGATCTCCCCGGCCAGGAGCGACACGTGCAGTTGGGCCAGGCGCACCTCGTCGGCGGCGAGGCGGGTGAGGTCGAGTAGCGCGGCGTCGTCGAGAGCGCGCAGGGCCTGAATGTCGCGGGGGACGGCGGCAAGGGCATCCCGAGCCGCGGTGAGCGCACCGGAGACGGACTGCGTGATCGCGGTCATTTCGCCTCCTTCGCCAACCCGGGCCATCTCTGAATGATTCGAACATATCTTCGACCACCGACGCTCGCGGTGGCTCTCCACAGTCGACCGTTCGCGTCGCACCTTGAACGGGGCGCGCGACAAACCGGTCTGGTGGGGAGTGTGTGACCTTTGCCGCCCTAGCCCAACGGTGCGGCGAGTCAGATGAGTCGTTGCACCGCCCATTCCCAGTCGATGAGCTCTTGCTCCAAGCGGAGGGAGCGCCCGTAGCGGTCGGTCACAAGGTCGGAGTACAGGGTCGACTCCGCCGCGTTCAATCCTGTGAGGGCAACATTGGTGGGGTCAGTCTCCTGACCCCAATGCGATTCGTGAGCCAGAAGTGTCTCGCGATCCATGAGCAGCGAGCGTGCGTGAGGCAGGTGCGCTCGCACGCGATTCAGGATGCTGAACCCGTGGGTATCGATATCGCCCCAGTAGGTCACGTCGAGGTTGGCGAGCCAGTGAATCGAGGCAGCTTCCTCGACGTCGTACCCTTTGCCCCACAGCACAACGCTGTCGGGAGGCACCGGAGCGCTGAGATAGGTGATCTCGTTCTCGACGATAAGCGCACGTTGCGCGCGCACTTCAAGCCGTCTCAGTTCGTCGGTGCGCAGCACGGCCTCGCTGACACCAGCAGGCATGCCCAGAGCCGCGGGATTGAATCGAAGCCGCACTGTCGTGGGTTTCGTCGCGAGCCCTAGCTCGCGAGCGAATGCGCTCTTCCCTGCTGGCACGTCGAGCATCGCGGCTAGTACCCCGCGGTGATGCTCTATGAACTTCGTGTCGACGCCGGGGGCACTCACCTGACGTAGGTACCGCCCGGAGCCGCGATGGGAGTCAAGCCAGCGGTACGCGGCGATCACAGCCGACCAGCTCGATGCAAGGGCAATTGCGGCAACGGGCGCGCTGAGCGCCCACTGGTACACGCGGGGCAACTCGACCGAGGCAGCGACGAGGTGGCGAAACTCTTCGGCTTCGTCGTGGACATCGAGGAGCGTCCATGCCTGCTCGTAGGAGTCGATGACCGCACGCAACGGTACTTCTGTCACCCCTGCGAGTCGTCCGCCGATCCGGCCGCTGTCGATGTGAAATGCCCGACCTGCGCGGGATGCGCGGCGCATCGACTCTGCCCACGCGCGGGACGCATCGAAGTGCTCGCCAAGATCAGCGGCTCCGGGCCCCCGCAGCGGTACGTCGATTGCGGGAAACGTCCCGCCGATCGCGTAAGCCCGCAGCAATGTGCCGTCGTTCCAACGACGTCGAACTGCGGCGGTGACACCCGCCGGTGTCGTCCACCGATCGGGGTCGCTCACGCTCGAGCCCGTTGTCTCTCGCGGAATTCTTCGATCGTAAGTGTGTGCACGCGTGATGCGGATCCTGTCGGGTTGTCGACGAACCCGATCGAGTTGACGTACGGCTCGATGATGTGCACTTTCTGCAACGGAGTGATGATGAGCAGTTGCAGCCCGAGCTTGGCGAACAGGTCGAGCGCGTAGCGTGTTGACGCGTCGGAGCCCCGGCCAAAGGCTTCGTCAATGACGGCGAAGCGGAAGTCGCGGGACTTCTCGACTCCCCACTCAAGACCGAATTGGTAGGCGAGCGATGCCGCGAGGATCGTGTAGGCGAGTTTCTCCTTCTGCCCGCCCGACTTGCCGTCGGAGTCGGTGTAGTGCTCGAACTCTTCGCCGGTGCGACGATCTTGCTCACTTGCGGCGAAGGAGTACCAGTTGCGCACGTCGGTGACTCGTCGCAGCCACGCGCGATCGCTGTCGGCGTGCCCAGTGCGCCCCTGGAACCGTTCGATGAGGTGGCGGATCTGCTCGAAACGTTGCTCCGCTCGGGTCGTGTCGTCTTCCGCGGCGAGCACGTCGGCTGTCGCGTCGCGCAGGTCGGCGCGAAACTGTTTGACCTCCTGATTCACGGTGGGTTCGGCGACGAGCACGATGATGCGACCCGGGTTGTAATCGATCGCCGCGAGCGCTTCATTGATGACGTCGACTCGGCCACGAATCTCGTCGGCCTGTCGACGCAGCCACGCGGCGAACTGTGCGAGTTCGCGCACGGCGTTGGTGCTGAGCTGGTACCGAAACTCGGTCTCGAATCTCGGCAGGTCGTCACGCAGTACTTGTTCGTGGAGAGCGCGAAAAGATGTGATGGCGAGTACGTCGGCGTCTAGTTCAGCCCGCTGTGCGGGCCACTGTCGCAGAAACTCGCCCATCTGCTGCTGGATGCTCGTGGTGTAGCTGTTCATCTCCCGCTGCACTCTTTCGAGAGCGGTGGTGAGTTCTTCGGCCAGGGCGATACGCAGTCGATCGCAGTCGTCGACCGTGAGCACGTCCGCTCTTGTCACCCGTTCCGCGAGGGTGGGGTAGAGCTCGCGCGCGTGGCGGACGATGTCGTCTCCCATGAGCGCGAGCGCGTGTTCTTCGCCGCGATCCCGGGCTTCCATCGCAGCGACCGCCGCACGAGCTGCCCCGATCCGCTCTGCGACCTCTCTCTCGTCGGCGCCAAGCCGAGTATCCTGCGTCTCGAGCTCTGCGAGTTGCGCGTCGATCGCGGTTAGGGCGGTGGACCCGGCGACCAGCTGATCCTTCTCCGCGTGCAGGGCGGCACGTCTGCCTTCGGCTTCTGCAGTGTCAATCTCTGACCAGGACTGGTACTGGCTGAGCGCGGCGAGTGCCTGACCGATTCCCGCGATGACGGTGGCCTCGCCATCGAGTGCCTCAAGTTCGGCGTTCAGACGGTCGACATCGGCGAGGTGGCGGACGCGTTCGTCATCGAGAGCGGCGATCTTCTGCTCGCTGCTGCGACCCAGCACCCAGGAGCGCGGATCGGTGACGCGTCGACGGTCATCCTTCTCGTGCTGGTCATGGTCTCGCACGAGGCCTTCGAGGGTGACAGCGCGGTCTTCGCGTCGAAGTTCGTCGACGGTTGCGACCAACGCATGATTGGCCCGCTGCGCGAGCTCGGCAGCGACATAATCGGCAAACGGTCCGGGCTCGACGTCGATAACGTCGGCCAGCCGTCGCCCTGATTGCGCCGTCGGCACAGTTCGAACTCGGCGCTCGGGTACTCGCCGATACACGAGTCTCGCGTTCAATCGGTTATCGTTGACCCACCGTGAGACTGCTGCGTAGTGCTCGTGGGGCACAAGGAGGGTCAGGGCGAAGCCGCGCAGCACTCGCTCGGCTGCGCCGCGCCACTCGGCATCGGCGGGGTGCACGTCGAGCAGTTCGCCGGCGAACGGAACGGCATCTTCGGGGAGGGCGACGGTGTCGCACAGTTCCTGTCGCACCCTGATCAGGTCGGCGGGGAGGCTGTTGCGGCGGGTGCGCAGGCTGTCGATCTCTTCTTCCACTCTTCGCAGTGCGCGACGTGCGTCGGTGCGGTCTTCGAAGAGCGGCTCACGGCGAGCGTTGAGGGCGGCCCGCTGGCTGTCGAGTCGCTCACGGCAGTGTGCTGCCTCTTCGGCGCGGGTGAGGAAGTCGTTGTTGTCTTCGACGGGCTTGAGTCGAGCATCCGCGAGTAGCTCGTCGTATCGTCGACGCCGCTCAGCGCGCGTATCCCGCTCGTCGATGGCGCGTCGAATCTCGCCGTCGAGCTCGTGGAGACGATTGCCGCCCACGCCGGCCCGTTCGATTGTGAGGCGGTCGCGCCTCACGCTGAGCGCTTCTCGCTGCTTGGCGAGCGCGACCGTGCGCGATTCGAGTTCGGCAAGCTCGTCATGGCGTTCCGTGAGCGCGTGGGCGAGTAGTTCGCGCACTTTCTCCGCGATGTAGGGCGCGACTGCACTGCGCTGGTTCGTGAGTTCCGTCTGACGTGCGGCGGCGTCGTCGTAACGGTCTGCTGCGGCAACGAGCGGTGTGAGCACGGCGAGTTGGCTGGTCGCGGTGCGGACGGCGTTATGCGCTGTCACGAGGTTGTCGAAGTGGTCGACGATCGCACGCACCCTGCTGTGCGCATCGGTCGGTTCGAGCATGTGGTCGCGTACGAAGTCGTTGAGGTTTCCGACGGATTTCATCGACACGGTCTGGTGGAACAGTTCCATCGCCTGTTCCGACCGGATGCCCAGCATGCGTCGCACCCGTCGGTGGTAGTCAGGGAAGGTGGTGTCGATCTGCGCTCCGCGAGCGCGAAGCTTCGCGCGCAGCGCGGTCAGCTCTGACCCGAAGTTGCTGAAGTCAGGATCGATGGAGAGAGCGTTGGCGGCGGTGACGAAAAAGCGGTCGGGTTGTCCGCTGCGATCCTTCTGATGGAAAACCTGGGCGATGGACACCCGCTCGTCGTAGCCGTCGTTGGTGAATACGCCCAGAATGACCGAGTACGAGCGAGAGTCTCGCAAGCCGATCGGGCGTGATGCTCCGGTGGTTTCGTTGCGTTCGGACTTGTAGTGCCCTTCGACGTAGCTGCGCAGGGTGCGCTCTTTAGCGTCGGCTCCTGCCGCCTTGTTGTAGGCGATGCGGTGCGCGGGCAGGAGCAGCGTCGTGATGGCGTCGACGAGCGTCGATTTGCCGCTTCCAATGTCTCCCGTGAGGAGGGACGTGAGCCCATCCGGCTGAATCGAGTAGACGTACTTGTCGAAGGTTCCCCAGTTGAAGATCTCGACGCGCTGCAAGCGGTAGCCGGTGCGCTGGTGGGCGACAGAGGGTGCGTCGAGGGCGGAGAAGAGGGCGTCGGTCATGGCGCCTCCTCGCGCGTGGTGCCCGCGTAGGCGACGATGCGTTCGGCGAAGTCGGAGAGCGTGTGGGCGTCGACGTACGCTTTGAGAATCCTCCGCACCTCCCAACTGCCGGGTTGACCACGCAGTTCGCGAAGAAACCCGAGTTCGGCCACCTGCGCGATGGTTCGATCGGCTTGGTCGACGATGCGTGCCTCGTTGTTCGATGACTCGTGGAACACCCGCAGCATCTCAACGAGCTGTTCGCGGGTGATCACTAGTTTTCCTTCGTCCCCGGTCGATTCGAATTCCACCATGCGTTTGCGCAGCAGAACGAGTAGCAGGCTGACGTTGTACGTCAGGCTGCGTCGACGCACGAGGCGGGGCAGGGGCTCTTCGCCGCTGTCGGGTTCTCGAGTGCTGAGGTACGCGTAGCCTTCGGTGTCGTCGACGATGACGTCAATGCCGATTGTGCTGAAGTGGTCGGTGACGGCTGCTCGATGGCGGTGCAGGGTCTGCCACACCTGTTCGTGTGCCGCAACGTCGCGATACACGACTTCGCGCATGAGCAGGATGATCGCTGTCGCGACGGACTGTTCGTCGGGGCTTCTCACGTGCGGGTCACCGTCACTGTGCGCATACGCACTCGCTTGGGGTCTCCCGCGGAGTCGGCGTAGTCGATGGTGGTGTCGTCGTCGCCGATCTCGATCACGATCTCGTCGTCACTGAGCGAGAGGTAGCCCAGAATCTCGGCCACACCTTCCTGGAGGGGGTACAGCTGGATGATGTCGTCGAGGGCGGCGACAGTGCGGGGCGGAACAACCTTCCGGATGTTCTGCGCGAGTCGTGCGGTGTCGACGAAGCGCTGCGCGAGCAGGTCGTCGAGTTCGCTGTTGCCGACGTCGTGCGGAGCGATCATGCTGTCGACGACCACGTCGGGCTGCGGATCGTATAGGGGTCGCTCGAGGGGGAGCGAGATGGGCACGCCTGGCTCGTCGACGTCGAGGCCGAGGGCGCGCGGGGGTGCGTCGCGCACGGTGAGCGCCGCGGCCTCGATGGCCCTCACGAGGTCCATGACGCGCCTATTCTCGACCCACACTCGGTCGTCGAGGAAGCGGCGTAACTGTTCAGAGAGGTTGCGTACCGTCTGCTGGGTGCGCTCCGCGGCGTCCGACCAATCGTGGTGCACGGAGCGCAACCGCTGATCGGCGGCGATGTGCGGCATGCTCTGCACGGTTGCCAGCAGCTTGGCGAGTTCCTGTTGGCTGCCTTCCGAGAGCAGATAGTCGTGGAAGGCTTGAAAGCTGCGGCCCTGGTCTGATGAGGCGATGTCGGTGCGGCTGCTCACAAGATCGCTCAGCAGGGCACCCTTGCCGCCGTCCCACCCAGCGATCTTCTCGCGAGCGCTGCGGTCGAGGGTACGAAAGTTCTCCTCCACCTCGCGAAAGTCGCTGAGCAGCTCGCGAGCGGTCGCCGACGCCTGCTGATACCGGTCTCGCAGCGCGGTGTCGTCGAGGATGGGGATGTGCCCGCGACGGGCGTCGTCGAGTTCCGTGTCGATGGCGGCACGGCGTCGCTCCAGCTCGGCGATGCGACTCTCTGGGTCGCTTTGGGAGCCGTGCACGATCTGCCGCAAGAGTTCGACGACCGTGTGCAGTCGCGACTCGGTGCCGATGAACGACCTGGACCGCAAACTTTCGACCCAGCCGTGCGCTTTGTGCAGCGCGGGGGTTGCCTCGTAGTGCACTTCTTCTGAGTGGGCGGGGTAGTAGCGGCGAAGCCAGGCCGACTCAGCGGACGACCAGTCGTCGAGATAGGTCGCTGGCTCAGCGGTGTACCGCTCAGGGTCAGAGCGGTGCAGGTCGTAGAGGAAGTCGTCCAACGCCGAGACGAGCTCTGCTGCGGGGGTGGCCCCGCGGTTGTTCTCGATGAAGTACTGCCCGAGGAACGACAGCACCAGGGGAGCATTCCGGGCGCGCATCAGTCGCCACGCGGGATGCCGATCCCACAGGCGATCGAGGTCGTCGATGTCCATGTCTCGTCCAGGGTACGGGTAGGGGCCGACAGGGGAGTAGCAACCTCGTGCGCTCACGTTCGAGGCGCCGGGCATTCTGGACGGGTGCGATACTGAGCCCATGTCAGCGCCCGACTCCGTGACCCCGACCCCGTGACCCCGCCAGCCCCCGCCCGCGCGGTCGCCCGGCCCCGCGCATCCGGCCCGGTCGGTGCGGTGCACGGCCTCACGGTCGGGCGCGTGCAGGTGCGCCCGAAGAACATCGCCGGCACGGGAACTCCCATGCTGTGGTGGACGCTCACGGCCCGCACGTGGAGCGACTGGCTGCCCGTGCACGCCTTCGTCGTCGAGCACGAGCGCGGCACGGTGCTGTTCGACACGGGGCAACCGCTCGCCTCGGTGACGGATCCGCACTTCTACCCGCGCGGCCCGCTCGGCTGGGTCTACCGCCGGCAGGCGCGCTTCGAGGTGAGCCCCGAGCACGATCTGGCGACGCAGCTGGCCGAGATCGGGCATCCGGTCTCGTCGCTGTCGTTCGCCGCTCTGTCGCACCTGCACCAGGATCATGCGGGCGGTGTGCCGCAGCTGGCGACGACCCCGATTCTGGTGGCCGAGGCCGAGCTGGCCCTCCTCGACGAGAAGACCCCGCAGCTTCACGGCATCGTGCCCGAGCACGTGGCCCCGCCCACCGCCACCTTCACCCCGGTCTCGTTCACCCCCACCGACGACCCGCTGCTCGCCCCCTTCGCCGCCGCCCACGACATCCACGGCGACGGCACGCTGCTCCTCCTGCCCACCCCCGGCCACTCCCCGGGTTCGATGAGCCTCCTGATCCGCCGACCGGATGCTCCGCCCCTCCTCCTCGAAGGAGACGCCACCTACGACCCCACCCTGCTCCCGCGCGCCATAGTGCCCGACGTAGGAGATCGCGCTACCCAGCTGGACACGGCCCGTCGCCTCGTGGCCCTCCAGCACCTCAACCCAACTCTGCGCCTCCTCCCCGCCCACGACCCCAACACTCTGACTGCGCTAGTCGCTCGTTGACGGCGAAGCTCGTCTAGGTTGCTCGGGGGCCCGCACGCACCACCCCTCCACCTCCGCTAAGCTTGCTCCCGGCCCACGCACGTCGGGCCAGCCACGGGCTGTGGCGCAGCTTGGTAGCGCACTTGACTGGGGGTCAAGGGGTCGCAGGTTCAAATCCTGTCAGCCCGACCAAATGCTTAGGGGCCGTCCAATGGGACGGCCCCTAAGCATTTCCTCGGGCTAATCGTGGTTGCACCTGCGAGCAGGTGGGCCCACGCCGCGCGAGGGGCCCCGCGCGTTGCGTAGCAACGTGTGGGGGAGCCGGTGGGGACAAATCCAAGACCTGCCAGGCGGCCACCGGTGCCGAGCACCGCTCGGCGCCGCGATCCGATTGCACCCCACCCAAGACGCGGTTCTCTGATCGAAGCAGATGTTCGCTTGAGCGATGCGAAGAGATCGTCTGCGACCACAGTACCCGCTATGTGGTTGCGCTGGCCTTCAGGATCTCTCGACATGACTCAGCAGGATATTCGCCGGTCTAGTCCGTCATCGCGATGTCTTCCAGTTCAGACCACTCAGTTGACAAGGCATCTTCCCAGCGCGCTAACCACTGATGTCCGAGCGAAGGTTCCAGGTTCGCGATGTATCGAGCGAGTCCCATGAGGTGTCGAGGATGGTGCCCTCGGGCATCACCACCGAACTCCGTCAGGTACACGTCATAACTGTGGCGTTCGATGATGTGAAGGCGCCACCGCATTCGGTTCTTCAGAGTACGTGGAGCGTGGGGGCGTACCGAATCCGTAATCGAAAGGCCGGTCACGTACTGCGATCGGCCTTGTCTCATGAAGCGAGTCTTCGATTCGTTGATCGACCAACCTCGTTGGCCAAGTGTGAGTCGAATCGCGTCGGCGTCTGCGTCATCGACTTGTCCGGAGAAAGAGAGGTCATCGACGTAGCGACTGAACGTCAGCCCCCTCGCTTCCGCAAGGGTCACCAAGTCGTGATCCGTGTCTTCGAAGGCAAGGTTGGAAAGGTACGGACTAGTGCTGAGTCCGATTGCTAGGTTCTCTCGAGGAGCGCCAAGAACTGCGACGATGCCCGCGGCCTCACTTGTTATCCCAGCCCTGACAAGTGCGTCTCGGGCGACACTTCTCGAAATGGAACCAAAATAGTCTTTGAGGTCCAGCGTCAAGACACACTCTGCACCAAGATGACGAGACGCGTTATGCATTGTCGAACGTCTTTTGACGAATCCAAAGACGTGGGCAGGCGGTCTGTATTTGGACGATCTTTCGATTGCTCTACGCACTTCCTTGAGCGTCGTGTCGTACAGAATGTCCGGCTTGCAGATTGACCTTGTGTGACGCCCGACTCGTATCGTACGGACCTTGTAGTGCTCGCCTGATTCGACTTCCTCAGCCAACGCAATGAGTTGATTGACCGATGATCCTGTCTGGGCAGCGAGCTGGCTTAGTGTGAGCGGCACTCGAGAAGCCTAGCGGGGACGCAGGGGCGAACCCCAGCAATTCATATCTCGCTAGCCGCACATGGACTCATGCGCGTGAGTGGTGTCGCCCCTGCGTCAGGTAGAGAGTACAGGTGCCCAGGGGTGTTTTCGAGAATGGAGTCGACCCTTCTCGAGTGACCATACGAACGAAACACTTGGAAGCATGTTCACAAACTGCAAGTAGACGACTTCGCGGGTCTTGGGAGGGGACATGCCGACATTCATCCAGTGAGCGCATGCAGAGGCGAAGTAGTCTGACTCGCTCAATGGAGACGCGGCGGATTTCGGCTCTTGTGTTATTAGAAGACTCCGGAAGCCCGTCGAGCTTCTCCAGGCGTCCTCAAGCGATTCCAATCGGCTAGACAGAATGTCATTGCGTTCGATGACGAACTTGATGCGATCGTACTCGATAAATTTTCGAATTATAGTTTCACCGAGAAACTGATACAGCGCCAGCATGTGCTCAACCTCAGGCAGGTCGGCCAAGCTTGATCGATCGGTTCCTGCGATGAAGACCTTCCGATTGAGAGAGGTCGAAAGGACCTTGACTACACCTGCCTGGGTGCCGAAGTTGTCTTCGTGTTTATGGAAGCCCTTTTCTTCAAAGTGCGTGCTCGCTGGCACGCCGCTTCGTTCCGCAAGTGCAACGACCCGATCGTGCTCTTCCCTGAGAGCGGAAATCTCAGCATTAAGGGCGTCGTCCTCGATTGCGACGGCTGCAACGACGAGGTGATCCGTGCCCGCATTGCCGGATTCATCGCAGAACACTGTCACCGTTCGTTTGCGCGTGTCAGGAGTGTGTGCCCCTACCAAGAGTTGACCCACTTCGCAATGCGTATGTTCATGGCGCTCCAAGGCGACGACAAGAGCTAACGACCACCCGTCACGTTACACTCCATCGTTCTGGCAGATGCGTTGCGAACTCCTCTGACTAGGCTCGAACTACACCACAATTCAGGAGCCTCCCTCACCGATGAGCACCCCGAGCACGCCAAGCCCCTCGTCCCCCGGCGCCAGCGCCCCCAATCTCTCCGCTTTCATCTGGAGTATCGCGAACCTCCTCCGCGGTACCTACAAGCGCGCCGACTACGGAAAGGTGATCCTGCCGTTCACGGTGCTCCGCCGCCTGGATTCGGTACTCGAGCCCACGAAGCAGGCGGTCCTCGAAGAGGCAGTCAAGCTCAAGGGCAGCTCGGCGGCCGAGCACGTGCTGCCCGCGAAGGCGGGCGCCGACTTCTTCAACACGAGCAAGTACACGCTCTCGTCGATCGCGAACGACCCTGCAAATGTAGAGGCGAACCTTGTCGACTACGTCAACGGCTTCAGCGCGAACGTGCGCGACATCTTCGACAGATACAAGTTCGCCGACCAGCTCGTCACCTTGGAGGAGCACGACCTGATCTACCTGGTGCTGCGGCGTTTCGCGGAGGTCGACTTACACCCCGACCGCATTGACAACACTCAAATGGGAACGATCTTCGAGGAGCTGATACGCAAGTTCGCAGAGGACAGCAACGAGACGGCAGGAGACCACTTCACGCCGCGCGAGGTTGTGCGGCTGATAGTGAGCCTGCTTTTCACTGAACACCCCGACGACGACCCGAAGAAGTCACTCACCGTGCCCGGCGCCGTGCGCACCGTTTACGATCCCACGGCCGGCACAGGCGGCATGCTGAGCGTCAGCGATGAGTATGTGCGCGAGTACTTCCCGGGTGCCACGCTACGGCTGCACGGACAGGAACGAAACCCCGAGTCGTTCGCGATCGCCAAGGCAGACATGGTGATTAAGGGGCAGCGAATCGAAGACATCATTTTGGGCGACACGCTGACCCACGACGGTCATCTCGGCAAGACCTTCGATTTCGGCATAGCGAACCCGCCGTTCGGGGTGGAGTGGAAGAAGCAGCAGAAGCACGTCATCGAGGAGCACCAGCAGCGCGGCTTCGACGGTCGTTTCGGCCCCGGCCTGCCCCGCGTCAGCGACGGCTCCCTCCTATTCCTCCTGCACCTGGTCAAGAAAATGCGCAGTAAGGCCGACGGCGGCGGCCGCGTCGGCATCGTGCTCAACGGCAGCCCGCTCTTCACCGGAGGCGCCGGCTCCGGCGAGTCGAACATCCGCAAGTACCTGTTCGAAAACGACCTGGTCGACGCGATCATCGGTTTGCCGACCGACCTGTTCTACAACACGGGCATCGCCACTTACATCTGGATTCTCGACAACGACAAGCCCGCCAGCCGCCGCGGCCGCGTGCAGCTCATCGATGCCACCGCTCAGTGGGTGAAGATGCGCAAGTCGCTCGGCAGCAAGCGCCGCGAGATCAGTCCCGAGCAGATCGCCGACATCGTGCGCACCTACGGTGAGAACGTCGAGAGCGAGACGAGCAAGATCTTCCGCACAACCGACTTCGGATACACGACGATCACCGTTGAGCGCCCCCTACAGCTGAACTGGGCGTTCGACGCCGCGCGCCTGCCGCTGGCTCTCGCCGCGAAGCCACTGTTGGCGCTGAGTGACAAGGTTCGCGCCACGATCGAGCAGCTCGCCGAGTCGTCACCGATCGAGCGATCAACGGATGCTGGTGCCTTCGCCCGCCGCCTCAAGCAGCTACTCGCGGGGGAGTCGGTCACCCTGACCGCGCCCCAGGTGAAGGCGTTGCTCGCCGGCCTCAGCGAACGGGATGACACGGCCCCCGTCATCCGCGACACTAAGGGCAACCCGGTGCCCGACACCGAGCTGCGCGACACCGAGAACGTGCCGCTCAGTGAGGACATCGACGACTACATCGCCCGCGAGATCACCCCGCACCTCGAGCACTTCTGGGTCGACCGCAGCAAAGACAAGGTCGGATACGAGATTCCCTTCACCCGCCACTTCTACAAGTACGTGCCGCCGAGGTCGCTCGACGAGATCGACGCCGACCTCAACAAACTCATCGCTGAGATCACCGTGCTGCTAGCCGAGGTCGAGAAGACGTGAGCGGTCACTCAGGGACCGTGCGGTGGCTCCCGCTGAAGTCTGTCGCGACCTTGAACGACGAGGTGCTCCCCGAGGACACAGACTCGGATCGGCTCGTTGACTACATAGAGATCTCCGACGTCAGTCTGGCGACTGGAATCTCGGGCTACTCCACTCACCCTTTTGCTGGGGCGCCGTCGAGAGCTCGTCGCGTGATTCGCCCCGGTGACGTGCTGGTTGGCACGGTGAGGACTTACCTTCGAGCGATCGCACCAGTGCTGGATTCGCACGAGGGGAAGATCGCCTCCACGGGCTTCGCGGTCGTACGGCCCAGGCGCGCCGACCCTGGCTTCGTTCGATACGCGCTCCTCAGCAATGCCTTTGTTGACGAAGTGATTGCGCGATCAACGGGGGTCAGCTACCCGGCCATCTCATCGAGCGAGATCAGCAGGGTGAAGATTCCTGTGCCCGAGTCGTTCGAGCACCAGCGGCGAATCGCGGAGTTCCTCGACGGCGAGACGGCCCTGATCGATGAGCTGATCGGCAAGCAGGAACAGCTCATCTCCACCCTCGCCGAGCGCCTCGACTCGAAGTGGTCTGCTCTATTCATGCAACTCGAGCACGAGTTTGGCCTCACGCCGGTGCGCAGGCTGATTCGCTCGATCGTCGACGGCCCGTTCGGCTCGTCTCTCACGTCGGCGCACTACGTGGACGAGGGTCATCGAGTCATTCGTCTTGGCAACCTCGGAACGTGGACGTTCAAAGACGGCGACAAGGCCTACATCGACGCCGAGTACGCCATGACCCTCGCCTCACATGCTGTGCGCCCCGGCGATGTGCTGGTGGCAGGCCTTGGCGATGAAAGGATGCCGCTAGGGCGCGCGTGTGTAGCGCCTGAAGCTCTAGGCCCGGCCATCGTGAAGGCGGACTGCTACCGAGTCCGGCCTAATCGCGGTGTGACCCCTGAGTACTTGGCCTGGGCGCTCTCTGCCCCACCTGCTCGGGATCAATTTCAGTTGCTGAGTCGAGGCACGACTCGTTCGCGACTAAACACGACCGTTGTAAGGGAGGCCCGCGTGCCGTTGCCGTCGATTGCGGACCAAGGGCGCGCAACGAGCGAGTTCACAGACCTCGTTGCCGATCATGAGCGACTCGTAGCGACGGCGAACGAGGCCAAGTCTCTTCTCGCCGATCGGCGTCAGGCCCTGATCAGTGCGGCAGTGACGGGGCAGATTGACGTAGGAGGAGCATCGTAATGAGTGCAGCGAAGCGACCGCAGACGATTCAGATATTCTTGCCGACCGGTGACCCGAACGGCATTCGGCAGGCGGAGATCACGACGCGGTCGGTGCGGGTGTTCGATGTTCCGCGCAGCGAGCTGAAGCTGTTCACCGAGACGCCCGAGTCGACGCAGCCGGGCCTCTACTTCTTGCTGTCGGACGAGAACGGCGACGGCGAGCCGGAGGTGTACATCGGCGAGAGCGACAGCCTGCGCGACGGGCTGAAGAATCACGACTCGAAGCGCACGTGGGATCGCGTGGTGGCGGCCGTGTCGACGTCGAACAGCTGGACGAAGGTGCACGTACAGTACATGGAGCGCCAGGCGATCTCGCTGGCGAAGGCGGCGGGCGCGCGCCAGCTGGGCAACTCTGCGGCCGGGTACAGCTCGCACGTGCCGGCGCCGCTGGTGGCAGACTGCGAGGAGTACCTGGAGACGATCCGGGTGCTCGTGTCGACGCTCGGGTTCAACTTCTTGGAGGTGCCGGCGTCGCAGGAGCAGTCGGTGGACGGTCAGCGCGTGCAGATCACCGCTGAGGGTGTCAGCGCGAGCGGTGTCTACACGTCTGCGGGCCTTACCGTGTTCGCAGGCTCGACCGCGGCGCGGGTGTCGAACGTGGCGTCGCACGGGACTGTGGCTGCGCGGCAGGACCGACTCGTCGAGGCGGGGGTTCTCGCCGAGCAGGGGAGCGGCCTGACCTTCACGCAGGACCATGTGTTCGGCACGCCCTCGGGAGCGGCGAGCATCGTGCTCGGGCGCAACTCGAATGGGTGGATTGAATGGCGGAGATCTGACGGTCGCACGCTGTCGGACGCGGTACGCACGACGACGTGACCGGCGAATTAATCAGCTAGTGAGTCCGGCACCGGCGTCACGGTCTTACGCAGTTGGCGTCGACGTTGGAGTCGGTTCAGCTGGCTGGCGACCGAGGTGGTCGAAGGTCGATGGTCGGCGCGTGCTCTCCATCGACCCCGCGCTTGCTGAGTAGCTCAACCATGTCCTCTTGCCGCGGCTGGCCGAGCGTTAGGCGGTAAAGGGCGAGCGAGTCACGAAGTCGCTCGTACTTGTCGTGATCACGGCTGAGCGGGTAGCGCGCGAGCACCCGCTCGACACGAGCCGGCCCGGGGTACACCCACCAGGGCGCGAATTCTCCGAGCGGTGCGAGTTCGTCGGAGCTTGCGGCGTGGTCGACCGCGGCATCGAAGGCAGCCCGCCATGGGTCTGCGTCGTCGGACTCCAGTACATCGGGCCAGTGCTGATGGGCGACGTTGCGTCGAATCGCGTGCCCCGCGAATCGGTTGACACGACCTTCCCGCTGCTCGAAGTCGACCGGGTTGGAGGGGAGGTTCCAGTGGAGTACCGAATGACACCACCAGTGGAAGTCGATGCCCTCCTGGCCGATGCTGGTTGAGATGAGCACGAAGGGTGCGAACGGGCTGTTGAATGCGGCGCGAACGACGCTGTCGCGCACGTTCGCGGCGTCACCGAACCGTGCGCCGTAGCGCAGGGCGAATCGGGCCGTGAAGGGAATCGCTACACGCTCTTGAGTGGTGTCGTGAGCTTGGTAGCGCGCCGGGCGCAGCCGCATCACGTCAGAGACCTGGTGGGCGAGGCGCAGGAGCGCGTCGTCGTCGATCTCGACACCGCCGAGTTCGCTGCGCAGCTGGAACAGATACTCATCGAGTACTGCCTGCAGATTGCCATCGGCGCAGTACGAGAGCACGCGAGTCCAGTACGGGTTGTGCTGCGGGTCCTCGCCGTAGATCCCGATAATCGTCGCGACAGTCTCCATGCGGTCGAAGAAGCGCCTCAATCCGTCGGCGATGACGAAGGAAGCCGTCCACACGCCCGCATCTGACGCCCCTGCCCCGGCTGCCCGCTTGACGGCACGGTACGCAATGTTGCCGGGGGAGTGAAGCGACAGTCGGGCGAGCTCGCGGTGCCCGACCGCCTCGTGTGCTTGACGGGCATACGCCTGTGCTGCCTCGACGTGGTGCATGAGCCCACTCGAGCCGTGAAGTTGTGCTTCCTCATCGTCGCTGGAGCCCAACGCATACTGAATCAGGGTGGCAGCGTCAGTGTCCGCTGGGGTCGCGCCCGGCACTGAGAAGAGCGCCTCCCACGCGGCGACGTCATCGACCGGTGGGGGCAGGGAGGCGCCAAGGTCGCGTTCCGCATCGCTAGCGGAAATCTGGCCGCCCGACCGACGCGCGACCTCGAGAGGGTCACCCTGGTGGGCGAGCTCGGGGTGTGGCCAGAAGAGTGCCAACGTCGACATCATGGCCACCGCGCCGTCTTTGAGGCGGTACGTGAAGCGTTCAGCCACCTTCTCTCGCGCGTCGCTCGTGTTGGCTGTCAAGAAACCTCGGGAGTGGGCCGCGATTTCCCGATCCGCACTGTACGACAGCAAGGACGCAACCGATGTCGGGACCCCTGACCAGGCCGAGAACACTAGCCGCTTGGTGAGGTCAGTGTGGGAGGCAAATATTGGCCCCGGCTCGAGGTACGGCATGGACGGCGGCACCCACAACAGGCGCCACCATCCGCGCCCCACCGTCTCCTCACGGAGTGCTCGGAGGTACCCATTGCCCGGGTCGAGGGGGGTGAAGGACTCGAGCTCGTGTCGTGTGATCGATCTGGTTCGGCTCAGGAGGGCTTCCGATGCGCCTCCTTGCGGGGTGCCGAATGTGCTCCGCGCTCTTTCGCCAGGCTTGTAGCCGTCCATGAAGTTGGCGAAGTAGGGGATGGACTTCCAGTACTCCACGTCGATGGGCGCGGCGAGTTGCTCGCCGAAGGCACGAAGGGTGGCGAACTCGACGATGTCCTCGGGGGTGGGGCTTCCCACAGGCAGATCTCGAACCACGAACCCGTCAGTGATGTGTGGGCGTTCAGAACGGGTCATGTAGGGAAGCAGCGCTGCCCGGACGTCGTGCGCGGAGCTTGTCGCATCGTCTCCCGCGATGAGGGCGGCTCTGTACTTCTCCAGGGTTGCTCGAACGCGTCCCACCTCGGTGGCGTCATGGTCGGTGAGGAAGCCGACCGTTCTCATGAAGTCGGCATAGTGGTTGTCCTCCGCCTCCTCGGCGCGCGTGAAGGGCGAGTACGGAGTGGCGGACAGCAGCAGCACTCGCGCGGCGTCGTGGCGGAACAGCGAGTCGGCCAATTCGGCGACATCACTTGACTCGGGGTGTTCGAGGAGTTCGCGGAACTTCTGGAACTCGTCGAGGATCACCAGGTCGGGTTCGAGCGCGGTGACGCTCGCCTTGGCGAGCATTTGGCGTAGTCGGCTGATCGTCGAGGCGAGGCGATGCCATTCCACTTTTCGTCGTGCACGGTTGTCCGCGATCATGGACCGCACCTCGCTCAGAGTGTCGACTTCGGAGTTGCGGGCGAGCAGTTCGGCGCGGAATGCAGCCAAGATCGCCGGTTCGATTCGGTTCGTGAGGGTGCGGCGCATCTCCTCCGTGCCGTCACGGAATCGCGCGGGCTTCTTGGTTCCGGCGAACAACCGGAGAAGTGCAGACCAATCGCCCTTCTGCAATTCGAGCTCATGGCGCAACAGGATGGCGAGCAGGGCCCGCTCTTCCCACCGCCCAGTTCGCCATCCGCCCCCGCTCATCCCCGACGTTGCCGGGGTGAAGGATATGAGGTTGACCTTCTTGCCGCCGCCTACGGCGGACGCATTCAGATTGGGAAGGTCTCGAGCGAGCAGCGTCAGCCTGGTCGCCAGTGCCAGTTCATGCTGCCCTGTCACGTTGAGTCGGCGAAGGTTCTGATTAGCGAGGTCGGCGTTGGAGCAGATATAGACGATGTCGATGCGATCGACCGTCGCATCGTGTTTGAGCGCATCGATGGTTCGGGCGATCACTCCTCGGGCGATGATGCTCTTGCCCAGGCCCGTCTCGTCAGCGACCAGAAAGCGTCGAGAACGCCCAATAGAGCTGTCGCCGTAGAACCGTTCGATCACGTGGTCGACGGCGTCGCGCTGGAAGCCCTTGAGTGCGCTCATGACGCGGACCGTGTCGACGTCAGTCACGCCGTTCTCCCTCGATCAGTGTGTGGGCGGACCAGACTGCAGACCACAGGTCTGAGAATCCCGGCGGGATGGTGTCAGTCTCCTGTTGATCTTCGAGCAGTCGAACGATGCGCTCGACGTCCGCCAGCCCCGACTGCCCGCGCCCGACGGCCTTCATGAGCGACTCAAAGAGGCCGACCCCTTGCGCTGCCGTGTTACCGGCCAGGGCCCACGTGCCGCCGGTTCCGGAACTCGGAAGTGTCCCGCCGAGTTCGAGCAACAGCATCAGGAAGCGCAGGAACGCCGCCCGATCCGTGAGGTGCGAGGCGATGATCGCGTCGTGTCTGTGCGCTGGATCGTCGTGGAGGTGAGCGAGCACCAGAGTGCGCTGCTCGGATCGCTCGCCCCTCGCGTCACGCGCGGAGACGACGATGAAGGGCGAGATGTCGGCAAGGGCGAGGTCATCGATGATGCTCGGATCATGCTCGGCCGCGGGAAGACCGGCTATGGCCAGGCCGCTTCTGGTCAAAGGACGCCATGAGAGCTCGACATCTGCAGGCGCGATGGCTTCACTCTCTGTCCAGTATGCAAGGGAGTAGGGATTACCATCGGTGACCCGAGCGTGAAATGGTGTGGCCGCAATTCGTGCAAGGGCACGGGACAGGTCTCGGTCGCTCTTCTCGTCATCCGTTGCCGCGAGTACCTCGCTGGGCACGTACTCGTCGAGAAAGTCGCCGAGACCTTCGCGAATCGCTTCCACGCCGAATGCCCGCACGCTTCCCACGATCTCGACCATAACTTCGACGTTGCGATGGAAGGCGGATCCGGTGGCGTTCAGTGAGCCCAGAAAGACGTGCGCTCCATCCAGTCGATCGAAGACGTAGGTCTTGGCGTGCAGACCGGCAAGTCGTAGCTGGCCCGTGTCATCTTGAGCGTCGTTTCCGTCCTGGTCGGGAGAGGCTGCGTCGCTGAGGACGGACGTCGTGCGCTGCCGCGTAGTGATTGATCGTGGTGTCAGAGCGTCGATGCTCTCGGGGCGGGAGACGACGTGCGTCGTGACACGTACATCGCGCGTGAGCATGCTGACGCCGTCATCGGTGAGGAATGGCGACATGATCAGCGCGCGTTTGCCGCTGAAGTCAGGAGTGGGGCGAGGCCCGACACCCCAGACGTGAAAACGGAGGTTGCGCATGTCTTGAGGGGTGTCCCACACCACCGTTTCCCAACGTTCGGCGAGTTCATTGATGCGGGTGTGCCGGTCGGAGCTGAGCGGGTGCACGGTGTGACGGGGCAGCCACGTCAGCAGGTCGACCAGCGGAGCATTTACCTTTCGCGTCGCGGAATGCTGATCGGGGTTGGCCAGCCGTCCGTCGAGGGCGACGACGACATCCCAGCTCGTGTCGCTGGTCAGATTGCGGCTCGCGCAGATGAAGCGGTACGCCCGTTCGCCGTCGCGCTCGAACTCGAGATACCAGACTTTGGGATGAAAGACGCCAGTGTTCATCGCGACCGGGTGAATCATCGGCTCGAGGAAGGCCACGAGATCACTGGGCGGGAAGCCGATCGCGACGTACCCGGCTTGGGCGAAGATGTCGACCCGATCGGCCGCTCTCCTCACAGCGTCGAGGATTCCGAGCGAGTCGTCTTCTGCAGTCATGCGCCGTGCAGCGAAGGAGAGCGGGATGGTCAGGGCAGTGTCCAGGTCGAGGGTGAATGTCGTGCCGACCGCATGGCCGAGGCGGAAGCCCGAGGGGGGCGTGAGTAGCTGGGTGAGGGCGGCGCGACTCTGCGGATCAAGCATCGCGCTCAAGTCCGTCATGAATGTCGAGCAGGATGCGCTGAACGGCGCCCCATCGAAACTGCAGAGCGCCGGCACCCGCCGCGCCCGACCATGCGCTCAATCGCTTGGGGTTGTCGAGGCGTGCGAGGGCACCCTTCTGTGTCTTCTCTCGAGCGCGGATGAGGCGACGGGCCGCTACGTTGTGCTCGAGCCCCTCCAGGTCGCTTCCACGAACGAGAGCAGCCCATGCATTGATAAACGAACGGGAACTTGGGGCCACGGTCGAGCTGGAGTGTGCGGCGATCCACGTCCACAATTCGTCAACCTGCCAGCCCTGGCGTAGGCCGCCGATGGGGCCTTCGACCCACTTCCGCAATCGGTCACGATAGCGCTCAGCGGGACTGTCTAGGCGTCGGTGCTCCTCAGGTACAAGTTGTTCGTAGTCTTCGGCGAGCAGAAGGTTGTAGAGCAACGCTGCACCATGCATGAGCACGGAGAATGACTCTGCGTGGCCTAGCAGAGCTGCTGATGGGCCGGTGACGAGTCGAGCGCTGGGATCTTCCCACGGGGCTTGGCTGACTGCGTCGGGGCGATGGCGGACAAGGTGTGCCAATAGCGAGTCGGACGTTGTGGCGAGGATGCGTTCGCGGAGCCAGGCCGCTTCGTTCCGACCCATCGCGAAGGCGTCGTCGATCTGCGTGGGGAAGCCGGATGGGGCGGGTGGCAGATTGCGATGCCACGCAGTCGGCGCACTCGACGTGGACTCATCGTCTCCACGAGCTTCGTCGTACCTCGTGTCGAAGACGTCCGATGTCGACGTGTTGCCGGGATTGACAATTTCGTAGTGACGGATCGGGGTCCAGTAGATCACCGACGGCAGATTCTTCAGCTGTTGTCCCGCGCGAGAGCCGAGGAGGCCCGAAAGATCCTCACTGCCCGAGTCCTTGAGCGCCCCGATGAGTGCTCGCTCGTTCTTCTCAGCGGCAGCCACGGGGTTCGACTTCCCCTCGGCCATCTGGAAGCACCATGGAACGAAGAGCAAGTATCTCGCTCGCGTGAGCAGAACGGAGGTGCCGGGAAAGAGACCGTCCGATATCGCGTCGCGAACTTGGCCGAGGCCGAGCTCATCCCGACTGTCTCGATCGGTGAAGAGGCGAATGATCTCGCGCATGCGCTGCTGCTCCTCGCTCGACGCATCGAGCCACGCAATCTGAGAGACCATTAGTTCACGCTATCTACCAGCCCCGACCCTCGCGAGCATCGTTGCTCGCGCGTCTACCGTGTCCTTCTCGCCCTCGCCGCAAAGTTGTCGAGCAGGTTGACGACCTCGACCGCCTGCCACGCGCGATTGCGGGTTGCGTCACCGAGCGGCGTCATGACCCCGGCTGTCTCGAGCCGATCGATCGCTGCAGCTGCCGAGGTGTAGGCGACACCGAGCAGTTCGGCCGCGCGTGTCACGTCGATCACGGGGTGCGACGCGAGCAGGTCGAGTAGCCGCCTCGCGCCGCTGCCGCGCCGAGCATCCACTCGTGCCTCCCACTCCATGCGTAATTGCAGCAGACCGGTGACGAGTCGGTCTGCGTTGTCGATGCTGCGCCAGGTGGCGGCGATGAACTGCTCGATGATCGGTTCGATGTCTCCCGCGCGGTAGGCGGTGAGCGCGCCGAAGTAGTCGCCGGTGTGGGACAGCAGGCCGGCGGAGACGGGGACGGTGACGCTCCTGGTGACACCGTGAAAGCGCAGCATGGCATGGACGAGGGCGCGGCCGGTGCGCCCGTTGCCGTCGGCGAACGGGTGGATCGTCTCGAATTGTGCGTGCGCGAGAGCCACGTGCGGCAGCACCAGCAGGTCGGTGCGTCGCACGAAATCCATAACGTCGAGCATGAGCTCGGGCACGCGTGCATGGTGTGGCGGCACGAACTCCGCCGAGTGGGGAGTGTTCGCAAGGCCTCCACCGATCCACACCTGCTGGTTGCGAAGTCCGACCAGGTCGGGGTGGTGCTGGCGGAGGAGTGCTGACTGCATGGCGAGGACGCTGTCGACGCTCACGTCGTCGGCAAGGTCGAGGGCAGCCTGCATGGCGCGCACGTTGGCGACGATGAGTTCGGCGTTGGCGCCGGAGCGGCGCCCCAGCTCGGCGAGGGCGATTGCCTTGGCGCTGGAGGTGAGCCGCTCGATCTCAGAGCTGGAGGCAGACTCGGTGCGCAGCAGGATCGCGGCGAGTGGTGCGGGGATCTCGCCGACACGAGCGTCGAACGCGGTGAGTGCCGCTTGAGCATCGGCCGCCTCGGCCGCGAGTCGGCCGTCGATGGTGGGGTTGACCGAGGCGATAAGTGGGGGAACAGCCGCGCGGTAGGGGCCACGGGCGCGGAGCTGCTGGCGACGGGACGTCGTGCGCTCGAGGTCGCCGTGCCAGGAGTGTTCCTCGTACGTGACCGTCGGCCAAGTCATCACACCACCGCTCCTTATTAGTGGTTAGCAGTCTAAATGCAAATAAGAGTGGGTTGTGCTTGCGTGTACGGCGATGCCGATCCGCGGTACCCGACCTGCCTACCGTGAGCGACACTCGCACTCGATACGCTCGAAGCATTCGTGCAGGACCGCGGCAGTGAGCCGTGAGTGAGGGAGCAGCGTGGCCATCCACAACGAGAACCCGTTCGAGCGGGAGATCTGCGAGCACCTCGCCGCGAATGGGTGGCTCTACTCGCCAAACGATGCGGGCTATGACCGTGCGCGGGCGCTGTACCCGGAAGATGTCTTTGCCTGGCTGGAGGCCACGCAACCTGACACTCTGGCGAAGGCTGTTCGCGTGGAGTCGCGAGAGCGCGACCGTGAGGCGCTCCTGGATCGCCTCGTGAAGTCGCTCGATGCCCCTTTCGAGGCGTCGGGCGGTCAGCAGGGCGGCACGCTCGCCGTGCTACGCCGCGGCTTCACGAACGTTCCCCACACGTTCCACATGGCGCAGTTCAAGCCGGCCGACGACCTCAACCCGACGACCACTGATGCCTACGCGCAGATGCGGGTGCGCGTCATGCGGCAGGTGCACTACTCGACGAAGAACCAGAACAGCATCGACCTGGTGCTCTTCGTCAACGGTCTGCCCGTCGCGACGATCGAGCTGAAGACCGACTTCACCCAGAGTGTGCAGAACGCGATCACGCAGTACCGGCAGGATCGCCAGCCGAAGGGTGAACCGCTGCTGGGCTTCGGTCGGCGCGCACTCGTGCACTTCGCCGTCTCGAATCGTGAAGTGCACATGACCACGAAGCTCGAGGGGGAGTCGACGCGCTTCCTGCACTTCAACCGTGGCGACAATGGCAGGTCGGGCAACCCAGCCAACGCGGAGAGCTCGTCGACCTCGTACCTGTGGGAACGGGTGCTGCAGCGTGACGCGTGGCTGGACATCTTGGGCCGGTTCATGCACCTGCAGGTCTCGAAATCTGTCGACCCCGTGACGGGGGAGGTACAGAAGCGCGAGACTCTCCTGTTCCCGCGCTTCCATCAGTGGGAGTCGGTCACGCACCTCATCGACGCCGCGCGCACCGAAGGGCCTGGCCATCGGTACTTGATCCAGCACTCCGCTGGTTCGGGAAAGACGAACTCGATCGCCTGGACCGCCCACCAGTTGTCGACTCTGCACCGCCCGGACGGTGCGAAGGCGTTCGACTCGGTCATCGTCGTCACCGACCGAACGGTGCTCGACTCGCAGCTGCAGGATGCGATCAAGCAGATCGACGCCAAGAGTGGCGTGGTCGTCGCGATTGACGCCGCCGGCGCCGGGTCGAAGTCTGAGCGGCTGGCCGCGGCCTTGACCGCGAAGGCGCCGATCATCGTCGTCACGATTCAGACGTTCGGCTTCGTTGCCGAGAAGCTCGGCACGCTGCCCGACCACTCGTTCGCGATCATCGCCGACGAGGCGCACTCTTCTCAGACGGGGACGACGGCGAGCAAGGTGAAGCAGGTGCTGTCGCCCGACGAGGTCGCCGATCTCGACGACGGGGGAGAGGTCGACATGGAGGCGCTGCTCGCCCTCCAGATGGAGTCGCGCGCGAACGCCACCAACATCTCGTACTTCGCGTACACGGCGACGCCGAAGGCGAAGACACTCGAGCTGTTCGGCCGCAAGGATGCCGACGGCAAGCCGCGACCGTTTCACCTGTACACGATGCAGCAGGCGATCGAGGAGGGCTTCATCCTCGACGTGCTCAAGAACTACACGCCGTACACGGTGGCTTTCAAGCTCGCGCACGCCGGCCAGGAGTACGACGCGGATGCCCCACTCGTGGACCGCTCAGCAGCGGTCAAGCAGCTCATGAACTGGGTGAAGCTGCACGACTTCAACATCAGCCAGAAGGTGCGCATCATCGTCGAGCACTTCCGCTCGAACGTCGCCTGGCGACTGGATGGACGCGCGAAGGCGATGGTCGTGACCGGTTCCCGCATGGAGGCTGTGCGCTACAAGCTCGCTCTCGACGCCTACCTGGCCGAGTCCGGTTACACCGACATGAACGCGCTCGTCGCCTTCTCGGGTGAGGTGCGCGACGCGCAGTCGGGGCCGGAGCCGTTCACCGAGTCGAACATGAACCCGGGCGTGAAGGGCCGTTCGCTGCCGCAGGCGTTCGAGTCTGCCGACTACCAGGTCATGCTCGTAGCCAACAAGTTCCAGACCGGGTTCGACCAGCCTCTTCTGGTGGCGATGTACGTCGACAAGAAGCTGTCTGGCGTGACCGCCGTGCAGACTCTGTCGCGCCTGAACCGCACGGCGACGGGCAAGGACTTCACGTGCGTGCTCGACTTCGTGAACGATCCGGAGGTCATCCGGGAGTCCTTCGAGCCGTATTTTCGGGATGCCCGGCTCAGCGACGTCTCGGACCCGAATGTGGTCGTCGACCTGCGCGCGAAGCTCGACGCGTACGGCGTGTGGGAGTGGCACGAGGTGGAGGCGGCCGCGAGCGCGCAGCTGCTGGCCAAGGGCAACAACGCCTACTTCGCTGCGATCGAGCCCGGTCGCAGCCGGTTCGTCGCTCGACTACAAGCCGCGCTGAGTGACCGCGACGCGGAGGAAGCGGAGCGGCTGTACCTCTTCAGGTCAGACCTCACCGCCTACGTCAACGCGTACGACTTCCTGTCGCAGGTAATCAACTTCGAGAGCACTGACCTGGAGAAGCTGTCGATCTACTCTCGCGGGCTCGCGCGCCTCATCCGCGAGGAGAACATGCGTGTGCCGATCGACCTGGCCGGCGTGCAACTCGTGAGCTACTCGATCAAGAAGCTGCCGGATGCCGCGCTTGGTCTCGAGGGCGATGTCGAGCTCGATCCGCAGACGGAGACGGGTACGAAGGCGCCGAAGGATCCTGACCTGGTGTTGCTGGAGGAGGCGGTGGAGCAGCTGAACCAGCTCTTCGACTCGACTGATTTCACGGACGCCGACTTCGTGGGCATGGCGACCCACGTGGCGGGCAAGGTGCGCGAGAACGACCAGATTCGCGAGCAGCGCGCTGCCAACTCTGAGAAGCAGTTCCTCGCGAGCCCCGACCTCGCCACGGCGGTTGTGACGGCGATCATCGCCGCCCGCGAGAACAACGGCAAGATGGCCGACGAGCTCTTCGACGACCAGGCGAAGCTCACGCAGTTTGTGTCGATCATCGGCAAGCTCCTCTATCGCCGTGGAGATGAGGCCGCGTGATGTGGGACGACGCGCCAGAGCCGTCCCACCGCCAGGTTGTCCCCGCAAGCTGGTGGCTGGCAGCTGAATTGGTTCGCCGTCATCCAGAAATGGTGGCCTACGAGATGCATCCAGGGGGAGGCATGTACGACGTGCTCGCTCTAGTGCTCCCGCCCTATGAAGAGAACCCGACGCGTGTGATGCTCAACCGTGCGGGCTCGATCCAGGTGCACTCGGGCAATCAAATGCACAAAGTTGCCACGTGGAGCGAGTTCCTTTTCAGCCGGGAGCCACGGCGAACTGTGGCCTTGATCGAACGTGCGGCGGGGTTGTCGATCGTTGAGAAGGCGCCTGCCAGCGGGGCCCGCGCAATCGCATACCGATACATTGCGCAACTGCTGAGCATCACTGAATCGGATCGACATGTGTGGGACGTACGTAACGAGTTCAACGACAGTTCGGGCGACTTGTTCGACGAGGTTTCTCCGTATCGCGGCTATCTCAGCGCCTTTCCTTTGGCCGAGGCCGATAGTCGCGCCGCGCCGCGCATGGGCATCTGGAGTGAGCCTCACGCGCACTTCTGGGCTTTGCTCCGCGACGAAACTCCGATCGGACTGGTCAGCAATCTTGGTCTGCTGTATGTGGGGCTCGACCGATTCGACCTCATGGAGGAGTACGTGAGCGACGGGCGAAAGCTGTTGCCGTGCGTCGTTCGGACGTTGGGCCACCTACTGCCGTAAGCGCCGTCCTCCTCCGAACCGCAGCGGGAGTATCTTGCACGGATGTCGGCAAGGCGAAGTAGTGTCACGCTCATGAATGGCGATGAAGACCTCGACACTGGCTTTGACCTGAGGTCAGACACTCCCGAGGGCAAAGACCCCGACACGTACAGCCCTACTCTGCGGCGGTACCACCGGATGCTCTGGAGCAAGGAGCTGCCGAATGGGCAGGTCTTCGAGCTGGTTCCGGAAAAGCGCACGGTGTATCTCGCGCATGACTCTGATCTCGGCAGGTTCGTACTCTCGAGCGACACCATTGCTTCGTCGCACCGGAAGCGGCTCAACCATTTCTACTCGCAGCTCTCGGATGAGGAGAACGAGCGCTTTCACCGCCAGGGGTACACGATCGGCGGAACGATGGTGTTTCCCGGTGTGCCAGTCAAGGGCAAGCAGACGATCAACCAGCGCCGAGGTACGCACCGTGAGATCGAGGATCGTTTCGACCTCACCCTGGAGTGCATCCGGCGCCACTACGACGGGGAGTCAAGCCCGCTCGCCGAGACGCTCGCTGCGTACTCATCATTCTTCGACCTCTTCGAGAGCTTTCAAGGCTACGTCGACTTCTTCATCCTGAACGACCTCGTGACCGCTTCGGGCGATGTCGATTTTCTCCATCCGTTCACCGAGTTCAAACGCAACCACCTTCCCGACAGTCTCGACGACTACGTCGCGTACAGGGAACGCACCCTTGAGTTCGTGCGCGCTCGAAATCGGCGCATCTCGGCGTGGGTGGCGGACAACCGCAGAGGTTAGACCCGGGGAGCTCGATTCTCTGGGGGGTTGGCGACAAGTATGTCGCGAGGCAACGCTGGCACCGAACCCGGTCGCGTCAGTCGCACGCAAGCTGTGCTGTGGCCATGCTCGACCGGAATCTGAGGACTTAGTTGCGGTTCAGGCCGCCCTGTCCTCGTGTGCTCAGTGCACTCTTCCACCAGGACTCTCGTGCGTTCACGTAGTCGTCTTGGGTCTTCTCATCCATCACTTCGAGGATTGACCATTGGAAGTGCTCTTCGATGTGTGCGGCGTCGAGCTTCTTCAGCTCGACGTTGCCTCCATGCCTTGTCCTGGCGTAGTTGGCCCAGCGCGCCCAAAGCATCTGGCTACCATCCGCCTTTCCCACGTACGCTGCGCCATTCGACTTGTCAACAATGAGGTAAATCCCCTTCATGTTGCGAAGCGCAGTGTGCCAACTCTCGTAGCTGCGCGACACGATTTCGTGAAGTTTGTGCCAGCTGACGGTGACGTTCGCGTAGCCGGGGAAGCCGTCGTCCCCGAAGCCTGTCGCTCTGACCTCATCTACCTGGATCTGAGGGAGAATCTTGCTCGCGACTCGAACCTCATTCTGGGCCGAGGGCGGGTTGCTGTATCGAAGGATTACTCGGCCGAAAAGGCCGCGATACTCCCCAACATCAGCGCTCTCGTAAGCTTTGCGGCCGCCCGGTTGCTCGGTTATGCCTGTGATCTGCACGATGCGCGTGAGCAGCCACTGTGTGTCACGAATCTTCGTCATACCGATGACGCGCTGCCCAACCTTGAACGTTGACTGCGGCCTGTAGTACAGCAAGTGCCCGAGGGCATCCTCCGGGTCTCGGCGGTATCGCGCGATCGGATCCGACTGCTCGTCATTGCCCCACCTGAAGGTCAACCGCACTCGGTAGTGATGTCGGTCCAGGTCCTCGGCCGAGAGGTGAAGTACATCGTTGAGGAAGATCGGCGGGTCTTCAGGCATGCGGTGAGGCTACCTCAGTCAAAAGATCGGGTGAGCGCCCACGATTCGACGAAGGGCCGCATGGATTCGCCGGCGCTGCGTGGAGGCGTCCGTTGGCACGGCAGATCTGCTCGGGCGGCGGGATCGCTGCTGGCACGCTTCGTCTCCCACGCACGTTTCCACTTTCTGCGTGTTCGGAGGACACGCGGAACAGAGTCGCGGAGAGAAGCGAATTCGCCGCCTTCCTATACGACCAACTGACCAAAGTCGTGCGTACGACGTACAGTGCTCGGTATGGTCGCCAGAACGAGCCAACCCCGCCCACCGGCCGGGTGTTGTCTCGGAAGGAATCACCATGGAGCACGATCTGACGTGGCCGCTCTATCGTCGCTTGCCGAAGGAGTTCATCTTCTTCGACGTCGCGGAGGTCCTCGAGTTCTTGCGGGAGTGCCCGCCTGACGCACCGATCTGGTTGGTGAACTACCGCCAGATGCGCAACATCACTCAGCGCCCGATGGACGGCATGGGAGGTGGGCTCGGGCCGGACGGCGTCCACTTCTGGTAGCAGACCGTCACGCGCGGGGCGGCGATTCGCCGCCCCGCGTCTCCACTCGGGAGCACGCGGGCAACGCGTAGACACGCGAATGTGCTGTCGTACTAGGTCCGTGAGCCCCGACTGGGGGCTGCCGAGCACCCCTCGACTTCTCGTAGCGTCGAGCCATGACTCACGACAACGGTACCGCCGGAGGATCCGCTCGGCGCGAGTACGAGCGTCGTCGCGCCAAGGACGAGGCTGCGACCCGGGCATCCTGGGGCAATCTCGGCACCATCGCCGTAGCGCTGACGCCGGAGCGTCAGAGCACGCGAGCGTGGAGTTCGGGTGCGATCGGCGAGGAGCGCGTGGCGGCTGCGTTGGACGGGATCGTGGGGCAGAGCATCCGGGTGCTGCATGATCGCAAGATTCCGCGGTCGCGAGCCAACATCGATCACCTTGTCGTCACGCCGGGTGGGGTGTGGGTGATCGACTCGAAGCGGTATCAGGACAGGCGGCCGGAGCTGCGGGTCGAGGGCGGCATTCTGCGGCCGCGGGTGGAGAAGCTGCTCGTGCGGGGGAGCGACAAGACGGCGCTCGTCGAGGGTGTGCTCAAGCAAGTGGCGCACGTGCAGGAGGCGGTGGGAGACGTGCCAGTGCGCGGGGTGCTGTGCTTCGTCGACGCCGACTGGCCGCTCGTCGGCGGGTCGTTCACGGTGCGCGGGGTCGACGTGGTGTGGCCGAAGAAGCTGGTGAAGGAGTTGCGTGCGCCGCAGGACGCGGTGTGCGACGTGGCGGCGACGGTGGACGTGCTGGCGCGGCGGTTTCGGGCGGCGTGAGCGACGGTGCGGGGGCGCGCGCCCCGATAGCCGCCGCCAGGGCTCAGAGCGGGACTGCTTCAGCGAGGGCTGACTCAGCGATCGAAGGCTTGAGCAGCTGAACGGGGAAAATATCGATGTCGTTGCTGCCGAACAGCGCGCGCGTCTCTGCCATGAGTCCTGAAGCGCGCATGAGGATGCTCCCGACCTCCGGATCCATGTCGACGACGATGTCGATGTCGCTTTCCGACACGGCGTCGCCCCGGGCGACCGACCCGAACAGGCGCGGCTGTGTCGCACCATACTTCGCGAGAATACGCTCGAACTCGTTTCGGCGCGTAGCCAGTCGCTCCCGCAGAGCAAGTGTTGCCCGAGTGGGGGCCGTCGTTGACATGGCGCAAGGATACGGGGGAGTTCTCGCGAAACCAGGCGAGTGGACGGCAATGCGGCTGCTTCGCGCGTCCGTAAGTGAAAGTGGCGACCGCCGTTACTTGCACTTAGGCCGCTAAACGCAAATATGGATCACGCTACTAGGGGTTATATCGATTAAGATATACTGGTCTAGAGGAGGTGACGTGGACCTGATCGATGCACTGCGCCGTGCGCGAGTGAGCCGCGGTTGGGATCAGAGCGAGCTCGCCCAACGGCTCGGCACGAGCCAGTCTGCGATCTCCTTCATCGAGGGGAGGCGCCGGTCGCCGCGACTCGACACAGTCGAGAACTGGCTGTCGTCGACCAGCCATCGGGTCGTCGTCTACCCGAGTGTCTTTGCCGACGCCACCGAGACCGGGCGCGCCATCGATGACGCGCTCACGGTGGGGGATCGCGATCGCGCCTGGCGTGCGCTGCTCGACTACTCCGACGGCCTCGCGGTCTGCCTGCCCGTCGAGTGCGTCCTGCTCGCGGCGTCTGCGCCTCCGGTGAGTGCCCAGCCAACATGGGCGGCCGCCCTCGCGGCCGTGACCGACTGGCGCCTCCGCGACCGCGCACTGCCCGTGCCCGAGTGGGTGGAGGAGCCCCAGCGCACCCTGTCGAGCGCTCAGCCGCTCGTCATCAGCGACTACGACCTGACGCCTGAGCTGAGTGACGTGCCGGAGGAGTTCCAGCGGCGCAACCTGCTCGTCGAGGCCGGCGCGCTCCGGAGCGCCTGATGGTGGTGCGGTTGGATCGCGACGACCTCATTGCCGGGCTGCGAGAGCTCGTCGCGCGGGTGCAGCGCGAGGGACTCACGGGGGTCAGCATCGAGATCATCGGAGGGGCTGCTCTGCGCCTCGCCTACATTGAGCGGGCGACCACGGTGGACATCGATGCGCGGCTGGCACCCGAAGAGCAGCTCGCGCCGATCATCCATGGAATCGCCGCTGAGCGGGCGTGGCCCGAGAACTGGCTGACCAGCGACGCGGAGCAATTCATCCCGCGCTGGGGGCGCGACGTGCACTGGCGCACGCTGTGGTCAAGCGATGGGGTGACCATCAACGTGGCGAGCCCCGAGGCACTGCTCGCCATGAAGCTGCACGCCGTGCAGCATCGGGGCAACCGTGACATCGGCGACGTCGCGAAGCTCATGACGATCGTCGGCATCGACTCCGTCGACAGCGCCGAAGACCTCTACAGCGAGTTCTATCCAGGCGACGAATTCACCCCGAGAACCTACGAGCGAGTAGAGCGCGTGTTCGCTGTCGGATTGCCCGAGCGGGAGTTGCCGCCGCCACCGCCGTTCGTGCGCGACGGCCAGCACTGAGCGCAACCGAATCCATCCGGAGCGAGATCGGCCTGCGGCGTGCTCTGACCCGCGTGCCCGTACCCTGGTGCGGTGGGCAACATCAGCGACAACGGCAGCACGGCTCCCCGACCGAGGAAGAATCGGTCTCTCTTCCAGATCGCCGACGGAGTGCTGCGAGGGTCGACCGCTCCCACCCAGGTGATCTCGGTCGCCGGTGGCCACGATCAGTCGACTCAGCGCCACGTGCGCTTGGTGATTGACCTGTGCCTGCGCGTGGGTGAGGCGATGCTCGCGACGGGCGCCTCGGCGGCCGACGTCGTGGCGATGGTGCTGCGCATCAGCGAGGCGTACGGGGTGGGCGGCATGCACGTCGACATCACGTTCACGTCGATCACCGTCTCGGTGCATCGCGGCATGAACGAGGACCCGGTGTCGGTCATGCGCATCGTGAAGGTGCGCACGACCGACTACACGAGGCTGCAGAACGTGTACTGGCTGATCGATCAGATCACCGGCGACGGAATGCGGCCCACCGTTGAGGTTGCCCGGGAGCGGCTCACCGCGATTCTGTCGAGTCCGCACCCGTATCGACGCTGGGTGGTGACCGCGGGGAAGGCCATTCTGGCGGGCGGCGTCGTCGTACTGTTCGATGTGGGGCTCGTGCTCGTGCTGGTCGCCGCCGTCTCCGCCGTCATCTCGGACCTCATTACGCGCCAGTTGGGCAAGTGGTCGGTGCCCGGCTTCTTCGCCCAGATGGCCGCCGCGGTGGCGACGACGAGCATTGCGGTGCTGCTGTTCTGGTTGCGCTCGGTGGGCATCGAGCTGCCCGGGTCGGAAGCGCCGACAGTCATCGTCATTGCGGGCATCGTCATGCTGCTGTCAGGGCTCGGTCTTACGGCGGCGGCGCGCGACGCGATCGACGGGTACTACGTGACGGCGACGGCGCGCGGCATGGAAGTGTTCATGCTCACTCTGGGACTCGCGGTGGGCATTTCGGCCGTCCTGGGCATCGCCTTGCGGATGGGTATTCCGGTTGCGGTGTCGACGTCTCTCGGCGACAGCATCGGCCTGGTTGCCGGGGTGGTCGGGGCGGCGCTCATCGGCTGCGGTTTCGCGTTGACGTCGTACGTGCGTCTGCGCCTGGTGCCGCTCATGTCTGCGGCGACTGCTCTCGTGTTCGCCGTGTTCCTGCTGGTGTCGCCGTACGTTTCCCAGCCAGGGTTGGCGCCGGGCATCGCCGCGGTGGCGGCGGGCATCATCGGATACCTCACCTACCGCTGGATCAAGGTTCCCGAGGGAGCGACCACGACGGCGGCGATCATCGGCCTGATTCCCGGCCTCGCCGTGTACAGCGCGCTGTACGTCTTGGTGGATTCGACGACCGGGGTGATGGAGGCGCTGCCCGCGGCCGTGGACGCCATCGCGACGGGTATCGGGCTGGCTGCCGGAACGGCGATCGGAGGGTTCGCGGCCCGCCGCACGTTCGGCTTGGACCGTCAGGCGATGATCGCCGGGCGGCGGACGCTCGGGGTGCGGTAGCTGCGGCCCAGTGGCGGTCGAGTTCGTCGGCCGAGATCAGGCCCTTCTGCCCACCCGTGGGGTGAAGACGACCTCAAGGTCGAGCGAGTGTGCCAAGCGCAGCAGCGTGTCGGCGGTCGGATTTCCCGCGCCGGTCTCGATTCGGCTGATCTCTGCCTGCTGGAGTCCGCTGCGTTCAGCCAGGGCGGGCTGACTCAGGCCGTGCGCCGTGCGGGCGGCTTGCAGTTGCGCGCCTAGTGCTGCTCGCGCATCGAGCTCAGTGCCAAAAGTCTCAACGGCTGCGTCGTAGACGCTGCGTGTGTCAGCCGTCCACGACTGTTGAGCGCGGGACGAAAGATCGCGGAATGAGCGAGCCATGGGTGAACCTCCTCCGGAGAGTATGTGATAAAACACATAACGCGTCAAGACCGCTTAGTGATCACGCTTCCACGCAGTCAGGGCTTTGCGCGCCTTGGCGATCTCCTTGTGCTGACGTCGCTTCGACGGGTCTTTGCCCTTGTTGTAGCCGTGGAACAGAAGGACGATCCGATCTCCGTGAAACGTGCAGAAGACGCGAAGGCTCACTTGTCGACCCATCGTCTCGGATTGCGAAGGGGCGACCCCGGCCAACGAGAGAATCGCATCGAGCGAGCGCTGCACCCTGAATTCGTACAGCCCGCCGCCGAGTGGCTTGCCCCACCCGCCGTCAAACGCGTCGATGCCATGGGCCTCGAGTACATGGGTGATCGCCGCGGTGACCACAGCCTGCTCGTAGGCGGGGAGCCTCAGATAGAAGCGCTCGAAGTCGTCACTGAAGTACTCGACTCTCCAGCTCGACATCGCGGCAGAGTACCGGGCGCCCGCAGGGGGTGACGTCGCCTGTCCCCAGCGACGCTAGTCGTTCCCCGCGTCGCCCCACGGCTGCAGTTGCGCGGGTGCCGGCCACGGCAGGCTGCGCTCGAGCATCCCGGCACCGACCGCCGCGGCGGCGCCCCAGTCGTCCTCGACGACCGTGATGCCGGCGGGGCTCAGCTGGCTGATGCGCACGCGCTGCACGCGGCCGTCGTCGAGCACGAGGCCCCACGGCTCGGCGAGCCAGGCGAGGCCGTGCTGCTCGAGCGCCTCCTCGGCGTCAAGCCATTCGACGTCGGCGGCTACGGTGCGGCCGAGCACGTCGACGGCGGTGTAGAGGTCGCCGCTGGGGTGGATCCAGCCGACCAGTTCGCGGTCATCACGGCGGTGCTCGACCCAGTCGGCGGGCAACAGTGCGCTGGGCGGGGGCGTGGCGGGCATGCCCCGAGGGTACCGAGCGGCGACCGCCGGTCGGATGCTCAGCGCGAGCTGTTCGCTGTGCGCCCCCGCACGATGCCGATGAACTCGTCGCACAGCGGGTGCGCGTCGCGCGTCGGCCACACGAGCGCGATGCCCGTGTCGGGGGCGCCGCTCAGCGGACGGGCGACGACGTCTTTGCGGGAGTGCGCACGGGCGACCGACTGGGGCAGGACGGCGACGCCGACGTTCGCAGCGACGAGCTCGATCGCCTCGGCGCCCGTGCCGCCCTGGAGGTCGACGGGCAGCACGGTGACGTCGTCGAGCCCGGCGAGGTCGTCGAGGCTGAGCTCGCCGACACCCGCGACGAGCGAGCCCTTGGGGGCGACGACGACGGCCGCCTCGCGGTAGAGCGGGATGGCGTGGTGATCGTCGTCGGGGAGGACGTCGCGCGCGAGCGCCATGTGCACGGTGCCGTCGTCGAGCGCCGCGAGAGCCTCCGCCTGAGTGTGCGGCCGCAGTTCGAGGCGCCCGCGGGGGCGGCGCTCCCGCCACGTGCGCTCCCACTTGCCGGGGGTGACGCCGGGCACGAAGGCGACGATGAGCGGGTCGGGCATGGGCTCAGGCTACCCGCGGTGACGGGGGACTCAGCCGCGAGCATCCCATCATCACTACGCTCGGGTGCATGACCGACGCACCGCGCGAAGACAACCGCCAGCAACCGAAGCCCAAGAAGGAGCAGATGCTGAGCCCCGCGACGGCCGCGAAGAAGCTCGGCGTGTTCCTGCCGGCGATGCCCGAAGACTTCCGCGCGCAGCCGGTGTCGCGCTCGACGCTGCGCGAGATGAACGAGAACCCGCCCGAGTGGCTCTCGACGCTTCGCCGCGAGGGGCCGCACCCGCGCGACGAGGTGGCTCGGCGCCTGGGCGTTTCGAACTCGGCGCTCGCCCGTGGGGGAGTGAGCGACTCGATGACGACGGAGGAGATTCGCGCGCTGCTCGACGAGCGGCCCGAGTGGCTCGTCGTGGAGCGCGAGAAGCACGCTCCCGGCAGTGGTCGGCCGCCGGGCACGGCGATCGGGGAGCGGCCGACCTCTGCCGCGCCGGTCGACATTGACGAGGACGACGACGAGGACGAGGTCGAGGTCGACTGACGACTCCAGCTGAGGACGCCGACGGACGGAATGACCCGGGGTCAGTCGGCAATGTCAGTCGGCGGTGTCAGTCGTCGGTGTCGGGCATGACGCGCAGCCCGTCAAGCGGGAGCCCGACCGGCGGCTCACCGTCGACGTAGAACGCGCCCGTGAGGTCGGCCTCGGTGAGGTCGGCGCCCGTGAAGTCGGCGCTGGTGAGCTCAGTGTTGCGCAGGAGCGCCTCGCTCAGGTCGGCGTCGACGAGGATGCTGCCGGTGAGGTCGACGTTCGTCAGATCGGCCTCGCTCAGGGTGGCGCCCGTGAGGTCGGCGCGTTTGAGTTCGGCGTCCAGCAGGTCCGCGTCGGAGAAGTCGGCGCCGGCGAGGGGCAGGCCGCTGAGCTGCGCGCCGCGCAGGTTGAGGCTCGAGAACGGCAGCACGGCGCTATCGGCCATGACCGCTTCGCGCACGAAGAGGGAGTTGCCGAGCGATTCGGCGTTCGATTCGCGCTCGGCGGTGGTCGCCTGGTCGAGGGCGAACACGACGAGGGAGACGACGAGGGCGAGCACGACGCCGCTGATCATTTCGAGCCAGAGGTCGTCGCGGTTGCGGGCGAGGAATCCACGGATACCCGGCCGCGAGTCGGCGGCCGAGGCGGGCGCGGGCGGGGCGGGTTCGGTCACGAGGCCTCCTCGGTGGCGGGGAGCACGCGCGCGAGACTGTCGAGCGCGCCGAGCGGGTCGGCGCCGACGGGGATGAGCACGTGGTCGGTCGTGCCGGCCGAGTCGAGCTCGTCGAGCCGGGCGCGCACCTGCTTCGCGTCGCCGGCGAGGGCGAGCCGCGCGACCCACGCGTCGGGCATGCGCGCGACGAAGTCGTGCCGGTCGGCGCTCGAGGCCCGCAGCGCACGGAGTTCGTCGGCGATGTCGAGCGGGTCGATGTGGGGTGCGACGTCCCTCTCGCCGACCCACTGCAGTGTGGGTCGCGCGGCGGCGAGGGCGGCAGCCGGGTCGTCGTCGACAACGGCGAGGTTGTAGGCGACGAGACGGTGCGGGCGCTGCGCGGCGATGCTCGCGAGTGCGGAGCGCGCGTACTCGGGCGTGGTCGGCTCGGCGAGCACGGTGCCGTCGGCGACCCGCCCGGAGACGGCGAGGGAGCGGGGCCCTCGCACGCCGAGCAGGATCGGCGGCACGGTCACCGGGAGCGCGCTGGGGTCGAGCGCGACCGGGTCGGCGCCGTCCTCGAGTGTCACGGCCTCACCGCGCAGCAGTGCGTTGAGCGACTGCACGTAGGCGTCGAGGAAGGTGAGCGGCTTGGTCGGCCAGATGCCGAGCGAGGCCATCCACGCGGGCACGCCGTGGCCGATGCCGACGTCGAGGCGGCCCGGATGCAGGGCTTCGAGGGTGGCGATCTCCATGGCGGTGAAGGCGACGTTGCGGGCCGCCGCGGGCAGGATTCCGACCCCGATGCGGATGCTCGTGGTGCAGCCGAGCGCGACCGCGGCCTGCGCGATGCCGCCGCGGTACCCGAGATCTTCGACCACCCAGACCTCGTGGAATCCGAGCTGCTCGGCCCGCTGCACGAAGTCGATCACCTGGCCTGCGGGGGTGTCGCGGGGGAGCATGACGCCGATGCGGGCTGGAGAGGCCATGCCGTCGATGGTAGGTGCTGGTGCGCGCTCCAGGGAGTGCCGTGCCGCGCGGGTCAGATCTCCCGGCGTCGGAAGACGAGCACGGCAGCAGCGATCAGGCCCATGGTGAGCAGCATGCCCGTGCCGACCGGCCACCACAGCGTGGCGTCGAGCTGCTGGGTTCCCGTCGCCACCTCTGTCGTCACCCTGATGAGGCCCGCGGGGGTGTAGTCGGAGAAGTGCGGCACGATGCTGAGGAGCGCGAGCAGGAAGTACACGCCGATGCCCACTCCGGCGGCACCCGCGACGGCGTCGATCGCCGCGGAGGCGAGCAGCGACGCCGCGACGAGCACGGCGGCCAGCACGACCCACACGGCAGTCGCACCGAGGGTGGGGGCGAGGTCGACCGCGCCGAACGTCAGCGAGGTGGCGGCCCACGAAACGAGGGCACCGAGCAGACCGGCGAGGGCGATGAAGCCCAGCAGGGAGGCCGCGTGGGTGAGCACGTAGGTGGTGCGCGACACGGGCTTGACGAGCAGGATCGCGGCGACGCCCGATCGCACCTCGGCGTTGATGGCGCCTGCGGCCATGACGACGACGACGAAGACGACGAGCTGCGTGAGGTCGCTCGCCCATTGTGCTGAGGCGTCGCTCGCGGTCGGGTCGGGCCATGGAATCGCCGCGGCCTCCTCGGCGCCGAGGGCTGCGGCGAGGATCTCCCTCGTGAATCGCACGATCACGGGGCCCGTGGCGGCGAGGAACACGATAACGGTCGGCAGCACCCAGAGGCGCCACGTGCGGGCGATCTCTCGAGCGCGCAGACTGAGCAGTGCCGTGCTCGCGGTCATCGCTGCACTCCCACCATGCCGACGAAGACGTCTTCGAGGCTCGCATCGCGCTGCTCCACGCGGCGCAGCCTGAGACCCAGGGCAGCGACTTCGGCGGGCAGCCGGGTCTGTGCCTCGTCGAGGTCGGTGACGGTGAGGGCGAGCATGCCGGGCGCCGTCTCGTCGATGGTGACGATCCACGGCAGGCCCTCGAGTGCGTCGCGCAGTCGGGCCGGGTCGTCCACGTCGACGTCGATGCGCGCCTGCACACCCCCGAAAGCGGTGCGCACGTGCGCGAGAGACCCCGCGGTGAGCACTCGCCCGTGATCGATGATGGCGACGGTGTCGCACACGCGCTCGACGTCGGGCAGCAGGTGGGTGGAGAAGAGCACGGTCGTGCGGCCTCGCAGCTCGGCGAGGAGGTCGAGGACGACGCGTCGACCGAGCGGATCGAGTGCGGAGGTCGGCTCGTCGAGGACGAGCAGGGCCGGCGAGTTGATGAGCGCCTGGGCGATGCCGAGCCTCTGCCGCATGCCGCGCGAGTAGCCGCCGACGCGCGCGTCGACGCCGCGGAGGCCCGTGAGCTCGAGCAGTTCGTCGATCCGTCGACGCGTCGTACCCGTCGGCAGGCCGAAGAGACGGGCACTGCTCTCGAGCACCTCGCGAGCGGTCATCCAGGAGAAGAAGCCGGGCGCGTCGGGGCAGTAGCCGATGCGGGGGCTCACGGAGGCGCTGCCGGGTTCTTGACCGAGCACGCGAACGCCCCCTGAGGTCTGCCGGGCGAGGCCGAGCAGAATGCGCAGGGCGGTGGTCTTGCCGGCCCCGTTCGCGCCGAGGAACCCGAACACGGAGCCTTCGTCGACGCGCAGGTCGAGCCCGTCGAGCACCCGATGCCGGCCGTAAGTCTTCACGAGCTGGGTGATCTCGACCGCGGCCGTCATGAGCGGTCGTCCTCGCCGTACAGGCTCTGCACGGTGCGTCGCACGCTGTCGCCCTCCGCGCGGTGGGCGGTGGCGGAGTCGTCGACCGCGGCGGGTCGCCGACCGGCGATGAGGAACACGATGGCGCCGACCATGTTGACGAGCAGGATGATGAGCACCCACGGCCACTTCCGGTCGAAGACGATGCGGTCGCGAGGGGTGCGATAGAGGCGGATGAGCGCGGTGATCTGCAGGGCGAGCTGCACGACGATCGCGACGACGAGGGCGACGAGCGCCGCAGTGGGGAGGCTCGTGAGGTCGGTGTTCACGGGTTCTCCGGGTGGCCGGTGGTGGTGTGGGGCGGGGTGGCGGATGCTCGACTCCACGCTCGGCGGAGCCCGGCGCGCACCGGCGCAACGATGACGGTGAGAGACGCGGCGACGGCGAGCGGGAGGGAGGCGGGCACGAGCAGCCCCCACCGTGCCCGGGGTGCGCGCGCCTGGGCGATGACGGCGGCCACGGTGCCGGCGGAGAGGACGGCGAGGGAGGTGGCGCTCGCGGCCCGCACCAGGGTGTCGTCGACGGTGGATGTCGGTCGTTGTGCCCACAGGGCGGGCAGGGCTCCGAGCGCCAGGACGGCGAGCAGGCTCGCGCGGGAGGTGCGGCTTCGGGTGCGGCCGCCGAGGTCGAATCCGGAGGGCACTCGCCCGGGCAGAGACCGCCAGGAGAGGGCGAGCGCGGTCGCCGCAGCTCCCGCGATGAGGAGCGGAGCACTGCGCGCCACCCGGACATGGCGTGAGGGTATGCGCTCGATCACGTCGTCACTGATGTCGTCGGGCCGCAGCAGGCCGAGGCGCACGGCGACGGCGCCGAGGTTGAGCGTCCACCCGGCCCCGAACAGTCGCGGTACGACCAGGCGCGGGTTCGTAGGGTCCCAGGTGCGGGCGCGAACGTCGGCGTCGATCGGTCCGCGCGTGTCGACGGGCACGCCGAGCACCCGCCACTGCGCGGCGTCGGTGGGGGCATCCCCCTCCAGGGCATCGTGGAGGTGTGCGGCGAAGTCGGCCGGCTCGCCGAGAGCGTCGCGGGGGTCGATGCCCGCGTCGGCGAGTTCGTCGAGCTGCGCGCTGAGCGCCTCCATCGCGCGGCGGCGATCGGCGGTGGGGAGTTCGCGGAGGTGCGTGCGCACGCTGCGCAGGTAGGTGGCGGTCATGGTGCGTCCGTTCCGAGAATCTCTGTCATGGCGCCGCGCAGCTCGACCCAGGCGGTGGCGCCGTCGGCAAGGGAGGTGCGGCCTGCCGCTGTCAGCCGGTAGTACTTGCGGGGCGGGCCACCGGGCGATTCAGCCCAGCGCGTGCCGACGAGATCGGCCTTGGTGAGGCGCGCGAGCAGGGGGTATACGGTGCCGGGAGTCGCGGCGAGGGCCGGATAGGCGCCGAGCCGGTCGATGATCTCGATCGCGTAGCACTCCTCGCGGTCGAGCACGGCCAGGATCGCGAGCTCGATGACGCCCTTGCGCAGCTGCACGGCGCGATCACTAGTGGGCACGACATGCATCCTTGCAGTGCAAGGTAGTTGGCGTCAAGCTCGCTGTCTGCTCGGGGCAAGGTGGCCGACGACCGCGCAGGTCGCCGCTAGTCTCCCCTCATGAGCCGCATCATCGCCCCCGTCGCCGCCGTCGTCGTCGGCCTCGCAGTCGTCATCGGCGTCGGGGTGGGGCTTGCGATCCCCGCGGCGGAACGCGCGGTTGTCGCGGCGGTCGAGTGGGCGCTCGACGAGCCCGCTCAGCACGCCGACACCTCCGGGGTTCCGACCGAGCCGGATAAGGATTTCGGCGACGTGCAGGTCTACGACGTGCTCGCTGACGGCACGCTCGAGCCTGCGGTGAGCGGTGTGGCCCCCGAGGTGTGGGAACTGTTCGTGCGCATGGTGGGCACCGACGTGGCGGGCGAGTCGATCATCCAGTACCGCGCCGGAGACGCCCCCGACAGCGACACGCTCGCCTACGTCTACCAGGACGCCGACCCCCAGTACTGGACCCTCGCCGTCAACCTCGCCGTCGCCGACGACCCGCAGCTTCTCATCGCGACGCTCATCCACGAGTACGCGCACGTGTTCAGCTTCGATGATGGCGAGTTCGTGACGGACGCGGCGTGCCCGACGCTCGCTCTTCTCGAAGGGTGCACGGCCGACGACAGCTACCTCACGGCGTTCTACGACACCTTCTGGGCGGGCTACCCCGACGCTGTCGACGTGGAGAACCTCGACCCCGACCTCGCGTGGCAGTTCTACGAGACCTACGAGGAGGACTTCGTGAGCGACTACGCGGCGACAAACCTGGGGGAGGACCTCGCCGAGTCGTTCATGACCTACGTCATCGAGGATGCCGCCGAGGGACCGACGGTTGCCGCGCAGAAGCTGCGCTTCTTCGACCAGTGCCCGGAGCTCGTGGCGCTGCGCGAGCACATCCGCACCGAGCTCTCGGTCGAGCTCGGGCTCCGCTGAACGCGCTGCGCTGAACGCGCTCCGCTCCCTACGCGAAGAGCTGCCGGTACTCGCCGTACCCTTCGGCCTCGAGCTCGTCGACGGGGATGAAGCGCAGCGCGGCCGAGTTCATGCAGTAGCGCAGGCCGCCGGCCTCGCGCGGTCCGTCGTCGAAGACGTGGCCGAGGTGGCTGTCGGCACCGCTCGAGCGCACCTCGGTGCGCGTCATCCACAGGGTGCGGTCGCTGCGCGTCGTGATGGCGCTCGCGTCGATGGGCTTCGTGAAGCTGGGCCATCCGGTGCCGCTGTCGAACTTGTCGAGCGAGGTGAACAGCGGCTGGCCGGAGACGACGTCGACGTAGAGACCGGGCTGCTTGTTGTCGTGGTACTCGTTGCGGAAGGCCGGCTCGGTGCCGTCTTTCTGCGTGACCTTGAACTGGATCGGCGTGAGACGGCTGAGGGCGTCGGCGGTGGCGCGGTACTCCTGCGACATGGGGTCCTCCTGAGGATGCTCGTGCCGCGGGCCGCGGCATCACTCGAGTCAACCGCGCCGGGCTTTGCGTGGTTCCCGCTCCGGCGAAACTCTCAGACTGCGCGTTCCCTCCGAGCCAATGGAGGCAGCCCTGACATGATCGCCGGATGCGTCGACACTCCACCGCCGAGATGGCCCTCACCGCGAGCGGCCCCGCGCGCCTCGTGCTCTCGATCGCCGCGCAGGCGCCGACCGCGATGCTCGACGAGCACCTCGAGGTGACGCAGGACGGCCGACCGGTCGAGGTGACCGAGATCGCCGACCCGCACGGCACGCGCCTGCACCTGCTCGACGTCACGGAAGGCGATGTGCGCGTGAGCTACCGGGCGACCGTCGACGGCCGCGCCGACCCGCTCTCCGTGACGCCGCTCGACGAGGTCGTGTACCTGCGCCCGAGCCGCTACTGCGAGTCTGACTCGCTCGCCCCGACCGCGATTCGCGAGTTCTACGGCCTCAGCCGCACCGACCTGCTGTTCGGCGTCAGCTCATGGGTGGGGGAGCGGCTGCAGTACGTGCCCGGGTCGAGCCTGCCGACCGACGGCGCTGTGCAGACGCTGCTCGCCGGGGAGGGGGTCTGCCGCGACTACGCGCACCTCGTCGTCGCCCTGCTGCGCGCGCTCAACGTGCCCGCGCGCCTCGCCTCCGTCTACGCGCCTGGGCTCTCGCCCATGGACTTCCACGCCGTCGCCGAAGCCGCCATCGATGGGCGCTGGTGCGTCGTCGACGCGACGACCCTCGCGCCGCGGTCGTCGCTCGTGCGCATTGCCACCGGGCGCGATGCCTCCGACACGGCGTTCCTCAGCATCCACGGCGCCGCCACCGAGCTCGACGACCTCACCGTCACCGCCGTCGTCGACGACCTGCCGCGCGACGACGTGACCGAGCTCGTGTCGCTCGGGTAGAACGGGCCCGCACCTTCGTACCCTGGCGGTGTGCCGCACCCGAATTCACGCCAGGCGAAGGCCGCGCGACGCCGCAAGCGTCGCATGGCCGCCGTCGAGCACGACCTGAGCCCCGCGCAGTGGGCGAGCCTGCGCGAGCTGTGGGGCGGCTGCGCCTACTGCGGCGCGACCGACCGCCCTCTGCAGCGCGACTGCGTGCAGCCCATCGCGCGCGGCGGCCGCTACACGCTCGACAACATCGTGCCCGCGTGCGGCCCGTGCAATGCGAGCAAGAGCAACGACGAGGCGACGAGCTGGATGCGCCGCAAGAAGCTTGACGAGCGCGCCTTCCTTACCCGGCTCGTGCAGGTGCGCGCCGCGCTGCTCGAGATCGAGGCGCCAGCACCCTCAGGCGCGCTCGAGCCCTAGCTCGACGAGCCGCACCTCGCCCGCGTAGTGCGAGGCGGGCTCGCGCAGCAGCCCCGCCTTGACCGCACCGAACGTGACCGTCACGTCGGCGGTCAGCACCGTCGGGTCGGGCACCGAGCCGTCGTCGGCGTGCACGCCGCTCGGCAGGTCGACGGCGACGATCGCCGGGCGGGCGGTACGGGCATCCCTGTTCGGGTTGACGATCGCGGGGTCATCGAGGTGCAGCAGCTCGCGGAGGCGCGCGACTGCTGTGCGCGCATCGCCCCGCAGTGCAGGGGAGTCGCCGCCGATGCCGAGGATGCCGTCGAGGATGACGGCCGCATCGTGCGCCGCGTGGTCGAGGCCGTCGTCGAGCCGCACCCAGTGCGCACCCGCGGCGCGGGCCGCCGCGGCTGCCCCCTCATGAACGCGACTACCCGTCTCGATCACGCTCACGCGGGCGCCCTTACCGGCGAGCTCGGCCGCGGCGAACAGTGCGTCGCCGCCGTTGTCTCCAGACCCTGCGAGAACGAGGATGCCCGGCCCCTGCTCGACGGCCCTAGCGCGGTCGCGCAGCACGTCGCGCACGACCTCCGCGAGGGCCGCGGCCGCCCGCCGCATGAGAGGTTCGCCAGCCGCGAGCAGGGGAGCCTCGGCGGCCCGCACCTGCTCGGCGGTCCAGCCGGTGAGGTGCTCGGGGAACGGCTGCGCGCGCATGACGCCGAGGCTACCGGCGTGCGGGCTCACTCGCTTCGAAGTGGCTGATGCTCCCTTGACCCGGGTGCGGGGCAGGGCAAGAGTGGGGGCATGACTCCGACACCTGCGAACCCGCCCACGACCGTCGACCACCTCGCCGACAGCGTCTCCAAGCTCGGCATCGGCACCGCCTACGGCGAGCCGATCGACATCGGCGGCACGAAGGTCACGCCGGTCGCGCTCACCTGGTTCGGCTTCGGAGCGGGCTCCGAGAACGACGAGGGCGAGTCGTCCGCCGGGGGCGGCGGCGGTGGGGCGAGCATCCCGATCGGTGTCTACCAGCCGGGGCCTGACGGGCCTGCCTTCAAGCCGAACCTCATCGCGCTGCTCGCTGTGTCGATCCCCGTGCTCTGGGTCGGAGGGCGAGCGTTCACGAGCATCATCAAGGCGCTCAAGAAGTAGCCTCGCGCAGGGACCTGCCGCGATCAGTACGCTGGAGTGATCATGAGTGATCGTCCGAACACTGATGCCCTCGACACCCAACGCGCGTGGACGGTGGGCGGGGCGCTCGTCCTGCTCGTCGTCGTGCTCGACGCGGGAGCGGGCGGATTCCTGCCGGATGGCGGCCTCGTACGCGCCCTCCTGCTGGCGGCGGCGCTCGTGGTCTTCGCGGTGGGCGTGAGGGGCTCCGGCAGCGTCACGGCGCTCCGCCCCACGGGCACGATCGCGCTCTGCGCTCTCGCCGCGACGCTCGTCGTCGGCTGGGTCGTGAACGCGACCCTCGTGCCCATGGGCGGGCAGCTCGATGCCGTCGTGGTCGTCGGCCAGGTCATCCTGGTTCTGCAGTTCGCCCTCGCGCTCGTCGCCGTCGAGCGCATCGGCCGTCTCGCGGTCGTGCCTCGGCCCTGGAACTGGGCGCCCGCGATCGCGTTCGGCGTCATCGCGTTGCTCTACGCGGCAACAGCGATCGCCGCCGTCATGTCGCGCCAGGTGCTCGAGGTATTCGGCTACGTCGCTGTCGCGGTGAACGGCATCGCGTCAGTCGCAGCGCTCGTCGTGCTCGGCGTGCTCGCGATCGTGCTCGGCGATCGCGCAGGGCGCTCGTCGTCCCCGGATGCGCCAACCCCCGAGGTCGACGTCGAGAGGGACTGACCCCACTCATTAGCGGGTATTGCGCACGTGAGCGCTCAGCGCTAACGTACAACCATATGGTTACACGAACGCACGAGCTCAGCGACGCGGACGTCGATGCGATCTTCCACGCCCTCGCCGACCGCACCCGCCGCGACATCGTCGCGCGAGTGATCGAGCGCGAGCAGTCGGTGAGTGCGCTCGCCGAGCGCTACGCCATGAGCTTCGCCGCCGTGCAGAAGCACGTGGCCGTGCTGCAGAAGGCCGCGCTCGTGCGCAAGGAGCGCGACGGTCGGCAGCAAATCGTGCACGCCGAGCTCGAACGACTGCGGCGCGCTCAGCAGCTGCTCGACCGGTACGAGCAGCTGTGGCGCCACCGGGTGGACCGTATTGCGAGCATCCTCGACGAAGAAGGGCCCTGAATCATGACCATCGTGCGTACCGACAAGGACGCCTCTGCGCGCACCATGACGTTCGTCGCCGAATTCGACGCCCCCGTCAACCGGCTGTGGCAGGTCTGGGAGGACCGGCAGAAGCTCGAGCGCTGGTGGGGCCCGCCCGGGTACCCGGTGACGATCAGCGAGTTCGAGTTCGCGCCCGGCGGCCGCGTGCTCTACCGCATGGTCGGCGATGAGGACGGCGAGCGGCTGGACGGGCACCTCGTCTTCCACAGCATCGAGGAACCGCGCGAGATCGTGTACACCGACGTGTTCGTGCCGAGCGAAGGCGGGGAGGGCGAGCCCGACAACCGCACGGTCGTGACGTTCGAGTCGACCGAGCACGGCAGCCGCATGACCCTCGTGTGCACGTTCGACAGCGACGAAGCGTTCGAGGGGGCGCGCGAGTTCGGCGCCTTCGAGGGCTTCATCGCCTGCATCTCCCAGATCGACGACCTGCTCTCACCCTCGAAAGGCAACTCATGACCGTCATCGATGTGCAGAAAGACACCACGGCACTCACCCTCACCTTCGTCGCGGAGTTCGACGCTCCCGTCGACCGCGTGTGGCAGCTGTGGGCCGACCCGCGCAAGCTCGAGCGCTGGTGGGGGCCGCCGGAGTGGCCGGCGACCTTCACGCGGCACGAGCTGCACGAGGGCGGCACTGTGAACTACCACATGACCGGCCCGGACGGCACGATCGCGGGCGGCTGGTGGACCGTGACAGCGGTGGATGCTCCGCGCATGCTCGCCTTCGACGACGGTTTCGCCGCCGACGACGGGCAGCCGCACCCGGACATGCCCGTGACGCACGCGGTCGTGACGCTCGAACCGGTGGACGAGCGGCGCACGTGCCAGACCCTCGTATCGACCTTCCCGAGCCTCGAGTCGCTCGAGGAGCTCGCGGCGATGGGCATGGAGGAGGGGATGCGTCAGGCGATGAGCCAGGCCGACGCGATCCTCGCCGAGGGCTGACCGCCGCGAGTTCTCGCCCGTTTCTCGGGTCGTGGTCGATACAGTCGGGGTATTGCTGACTCGGCCGGAGGCCCGCACTCGTGCTCGAAACGCTCGTGACGCTGCTCGTCGGCGTCGTCGTGATCCTCGTGATCATCGCCGCGAACGGCTACTTCGTCGCGCAGGAGTTCGCATACATGTCGGTTGACCGAGTGCGCCTCGCGGCGCGCGCGGCCGACGGTGACAAGGCTGCGGGGCGCGCGCTCGCGGTCACGAAGCGCAACTCCTTCATGCTCTCGGGTGCTCAGCTCGGCATCACGATCACCGGCCTGCTCGTCGGCTACGTCGCCGAGCCGCTCGTCGGCGAGTCCCTCGGGCGCCTGCTGGGCGGCGTCGGCGTGCCGGCCGCCGTGAGCATCACCGTCGGTACGGTGCTCGCCCTCGTCGTCGCGACCGTCGTGCAGATGATCTTCGGCGAGCTCTTCCCCAAGAACCTCGCGATCGCGAATGCCGAGCCCCTCGCACGCTGGCTGGCGCGCTCGACCACGATCTACCTCGCCGTCTTCGGCTGGCTCATCACCGTGTTCGACGCCTCGGCGAACCTGCTGCTCAAGGCGCTGCGCATCGAGCCCGTGCACGATGTCGACTCGAGCGCGACAGCCGTCGACCTGGAGCGCATCATCGGCGACTCCCGCACGAGCGGTGACCTGCCGGAAGAGCTCTCGCTCATGCTCGACCGCATCCTCGACTTCCCGCAGCAGGACGTCGAGCACGCGATGATTCCGCGCTCGCAGGTCGACATCGCCCGCCCCGGTACGACGCTCACCGAGATTCGCGAGCTCATGGCGACGGCCCACACCCGCTACCCGGTGATCGGTGACGACGAGCAGCCGCTCGGCGTCATCCACCTCATCGACGTTCTCGAGACGACCCTCGACGGCGAGACGCCCGTGTCGGAGCTCATGCGCCCCACGATCGTGCTGCCCACCCTCATGCGACTGCCCGACGCCCTCACGCAGCTCACGACGACCCGCAATGAGCTCGCCTGCGTGATCGACGAGTACGGCGGCTTCGCGGGCGTCCTCACGCTCGAAGACCTCGCGGAGGAGGTCATCGGCGAGATCACGGACGAGCACGATCAGGATGTCAGCGAGCTCGTGGTGCCCGATGGCGACGACGTGTGGCTCATGGACGGCGACGTGCACGTCGACGAGGTCGAGCGCGCGGTGGGGCACGACCTGCCGCGCGGCGACTACGAGACCATCGCCGGCCTGCTCATCGCGGCGCGAGGCGAGCTTCCCGCGGCTGGCGACACCGTGACCGTCGAGCTGCCGATCGACGGCGCCGATCTCGTGGAAGACCACCCGCCGACTCGCCACCTCGAGGTCGACGTGCTCGAGGTCGACCGCCACGTGCCGAGCGAGGTGCGGGTGCGCCTCATCGAGACACCCGGCCGCCCCGACGACGCGGATGCTCCACCCACGCCCGACGACGCGGATGACCCGCGCGAGACCGAGGGGGCAGACCGATGAACGGCTGGGTCGTCTTCGCCGCGACGGTCGCGCTCATCGCGCTGAGCGCGTTCTTCGTCGTCATCGAGTTCTCGCTGCTCGGCGCTCGACGCCATCGGCTGGAGGAGCAGGCGACGACGAGCCGGTCGGCTCGCGCGGCGCTCAAGGGCGTCAACGAGCTCACGATGATGCTCGCCGTCGCGCAGCTCGGCATCACGGCGTGCACCTTCGCGCTCGGAGCGGTCACGAAACCCGCCGTCGACGCGTGGCTGGGCCCGCTGTTCACCTCGTGGGGGCTCGTGGAATGGGCATCCGATGCCACCGCGTTCGCCCTCTCCCTGCTGCTCGTGACGTTCCTGCACCTCGTGGTAGGGGAGATGGCGCCGAAGTCATGGGCGATCGCGCACCCCGAGCTGTCGGCGCGCATCATCGGCGTACCCTCGCGATTCTTCGTCAACGTCTTCCGCCCGCTGCTGCGCTGGGTCAATGCGATCGCCAACCGGCTCGTCGCGGCGACGGGCGTCGAGCCTGTCGACCGCGCGGCGGTCGGCGGGCAGGATGCCGACACGATCCGGCATCTTGTGGAGCACTCGGCGAAGGCCGGTGTGCTGGAGCCGGAGTTCCGCCGGCAGATCAGCGGCATCATCGACCTGCAGTCGCTCATGGTCGAGTCGCTCGTCTCGTCGGACGCCCCGCCGACCTCGGTGCCGGCGAGTGCGACCGTCGCCGACGTGCAGGAGGTTGCGATGGCGTCGGGCCACCTGCGCATCCTCCTCGAGGCGGAGAGCGGTGCGCCCGAGGTCGTGCACGTGCGCGACACGCTGCTCGCGTCGGCGGAGTCCCCGGCGGCTGCGACCGCGCGGCCTGCGTACGTGATCGCTGCGGGAACCCCCGTGTACGAGGTGATGTCGGGCATGCGCGAGGCGAGCGTGCAGCTCGCGGTCGTCATGGATGGGCAGAGGATGCTCGGGGTCGTGACCCTCGCAGATGTCCTAAGGCGCGTTCTGCCGCAGTCGGTGTAGCCGCGCGCAGTAGGGCTAGTGCGAGCGCAGCAGCTCGATGAGCTCGTCCTTGCGCAGGTCGCTGTAGCCGCTCAGGTCGAGCTCGCGCGCGCGGTCGCGAAGCTCCCCCACCGTCCACTCCTCGTAGGGCGGCGAGTCGCCTCCGCGCGACCCCACCGTGCTCTCGCCGTCGCGCGCCGCGGCGTTGGAGATGCGAGCCGCCTTCTCCTTGGATGCGCCGTCGTCGCGCAGCTTCTCGTACAGCTCGGGGTTCTTGAGGCTCGGGTTGTCGTTGTTCGCGGGCATGGTCGTACCTCCCTCGGTCGTGCGGTCGGGAGCACCCTAGCGAGAGTCCCGGGTGGGGCACTCAGGTGCGACCATGGAGGCATGACGAAGGAACTGCACATCACCGGAGACACTGACGCCGACCGCCTGCTGTCCACCGAACCGCTCGCGCTCCTGGTCGGCATGCTGCTCGACCAGCAGGTCGCGATGGAGGTCGCCTTCGCGGGGCCCGCGAAGATCCGGGAACGACTCGGCGCGTTCGATGCCCGCGCCATCGCCGAGCACGATCCCGAGCAGTTCGCTGCGCTGTGCGCGCAGACGCCCGCCGTCCACCGGTTCCCGGGTTCGATGGCGGCGCGCATCCAGACGCTGTGCGCCCAGCTCGTAGGCGAGTGGGGCGGCGACGCCGCGGCGATCTGGACGCGCGGCGAGCCCGACGGTGGCGAGGTGCTGAAGCGCCTGAAGGCACTGCCGGGCTTCGGCGAGCAGAAGGCGCGCATCTTCCTCGCCCTGCTCGGCAAGCAGTACGGCCTCGAGGCGCCGGGGTGGCGCGAGGCCTCGGGCGACTACGGAGTCGAGGGCGCGCGCCGCTCGGTCGCCGACATCACGAGCCCGGAGACACTCGCCGAGGTGCGAGAGAACAAGCGCGCCGCGAAGGCTGCGAAGAAGGCCTCGGCGTAGGGCGTCACGGTTGCGGATGCACGAACGCCGGCCGCCCGAGGGCGACCGGCGTTCGTGAGGAGAGACGACTTACTGCGTGAGCGAGTCGACGTACTCCTGGTTGTCGGCGATCCACTGGTCCACGAGAGGGCCGTAGTCGTCGGTGTCGTTGTCCACGAAGAGGAGATTCTCCAGGTCGTAGAGCTGCTCGAGCGACATCTCGAAGTTGCCGAGCCACTCGGCGACCTCGGGGAAGTCGCTGTCGAAGCCGGTGCGGCTGAAGATGTGCAGCCCCTCGGCCTCGCCGAGCGTGCCCTCAGGGTCCTCGAGGTTCTTGATGGGGAACGCGCCGTAGGCCCAGTGCGGCTCCCACAGCGTCACGACGACGTTCTCGCCGGCGCTCGTCGCGGCCTCGAGCTCGGTGAGCATCGCGGCGGTCGACGAGGTCGTGAACTCCATGCCCTCGAGGCCGTAGCCGGGAATGACCGCGTTCTCCATGGCGGCCGTGAGGCCGGCGCCGGGCTCGATGCCGACGATCTGGTTGCCGAACAGGTCGGCGTTCTCGGCGAGCTCCGTCAGGGAATCGATGGGAGCATCCTCGTTGACCGCCACGGTGAGTGCGGCGTTCGTGTTCCACGCTCCGAGGTCGACCATGTCGTCGCCGAACTCTTCGACGTACTCGGCGTGGGTGCCGGGCAGCCAGACGTCGGTCGTGAAGTCGTAGTCGCCCGTCGAGAGACCCGCGAAGAGCGGGGCGACATCGGCGTACTCGAGGGTCACGTCGTAGCCCTCATCCTCCAGAACGGCCTTCCACAGCTCGGAGGTCGCGATGCCCTCGTCCCAGCCGTTGAAGACGGCGAGGGTGATCGAGCCCTGCGACTCGGGCGAGCCCTCGTCGCCGTTGCTGCCGTTCTCACCGGTCTCGCCGGCGCAACCGGCGAGCACGAGAGCGGCGGCCGCCGAGGCGGCCAGGAGCGCGTTGCGGCGCTTCGTCATAGTGTCTCCTTTCGTGACCTGCGGGGATCTCCCGCGGTCGTTCACGTGGTCGCCCTCGGGTCACCGAGGGCGGCACGCACGCTCGCGCTGGTGCGCGAACGCGGGTCTCTGGGGGTCTCTGGGGTCAGTTACCGCCGGGGGAGCGGCGAGGGCCGGCAGCCATGGCGACCGAGGCCTCGTCGTCGGTCTCCGCGGGCGTCTCGTTGCGGGCACCCGTGCGCTGCCGAGCAGCGTTCGCGGCCCGGAGGCGCGCATACAGCCCCTGCTTGCGCCCGAAGGCGCCGGTGAGCCTGTCGAGCAGGATGGCGAGCACGACGACGGCAAGGCCCGCTTCGGCGCCGAGGGCCGTGTCGAGACGCCCGAGGCTCGCGACGATCTCGCCACCGAGTCCACCCGCGCCGACGAGGCCGGCGATGACGACCATCGACAGCGACAGCATGATGATCTGATTGACCCCGGCCATGATCGTCGGCAGTGCGAGCGGCAACTGGATCTGGCGCAGGATGCGACCGGGCGAGGAGCCGAACGCGCGCCCGGCCTCCACGACCTCCTTGTCGACGCCGCGAATACCGAGCTCGGTCAGTCGCACTCCGGGGGCGAGCGCGAAGATGATCGTCGCGACGATGCCGGGGGCGACGCCGACCCGGAAGAGCAGGAGCGCCGGGATCAGGTAGACGAAGGCGGGCATCGTCTGCAGGAAGTCCAGCACGGGGCGCATGATCGTCGAGAACGTCGTCGTGCGGGCCGCCGCGATGCCGAGCGGCACGCTGATCACTGTCGCGATGAAGGCCGCGACGAGGACGAGTGCGAGCGTGTCCATCGCGTTGACCCACTGGTCGACCGACACGATGAAGAGCAGACCGAGCGTCGACCCGAGAGCGAAGAGCCAGCCGCGCGCGAAGAGCGCGACCACGGCGACGGCGATGATGATGACCCAGAACGGCGGTGTGACGAGCACCCAGCCGATGGCGTCGTACATGCCGAGGAAGATGCTGCGCAGGACGCCGAAGAACGCGGCGAAGTTGTCGACGACGAAGTCGACGCCGCCCTCGATCCAGTCACCGAAGGGAATGCGGAAGAGATCGGTCATGAGCGCACCTCCTTCGCGGTGGTCTGCCCATCGGACGAGTCCTGCAGCGCCTTGTCGACCATCGCGACGGGAAGCGGCGGCTCGAGCACCGCGATCTCCTCCGTCGGAGCCTGGGCGCCGCCCAGGGCGATGAGGAGCGTGATGCGCGGCACGACGCCGAGAAGGCGCCCCTTCTCATCCGTGACGGCGAGCGGCAGGGGCGACTCCACCGAGGGGACGACGAGCTCGAGGAGCGCCGTCGAGGCTTCCACGGCCGAGTAGTCGTCGCTCACGGCGCTCGTCAGATCGGTGGCCCCCGAGCGGACGAGCTGCAGGGCATCCCGATCGGAGATCACACCGAGGAGGCGGCGGTCGCGACCGACGACGAACGCGGCAGAGATCTGCTCGTCCCGCATGGTGCGCAGCGCCGCGCGCGGCCCGGCGCTCGCGAGCGCCACGCCCTTCGCGGGCTCCATGACGCTCGACGCGGTGAGCACGCGGGCTCGGTCGACATCCTGGACGAACTGCTCGACGTAGTCGTTGGCGGGGTCGGTGAGGATGTCCTCCGGCGTGCCGACCTGCACGATGCGGCCGTCCCGCATGACGGCGATGCGGTCGCCGAGGAACATCGCCTCGTTGAGGTCGTGCGTGATGAAGACGATGGTCTTGCCGAGCGTCTCCTGGAGCTCGAGCAGCTGCTCCTGCATCTCGCGGCGGATGAGCGGGTCGAGCGCGCTGAACGCCTCGTCCATGAGCAGGACGTCGGTGTCGGCGACGAGAGCGCGGGCGATGCCGACGCGCTGGCGCATGCCGCCGGAGAGCTCGTCGGGCATCGACTCGGCCCAGTCGCCGAGGCCGACGAGCTCGATCGTCTTGCGTGCAGCCGCGAGGCGCGAGGCACGCGAGTCACCGCGGATCTCGAGCGGGTATGCGACGTTCTCGAGCACGGTGCGGTGGGGAAGCAGGGCGAAGTGCTGGAAGACCATCGAGACGCGCTTCTGACGCAGGGTGCGCAGGCGGCGCGCGGGGATGCCCGTGAGGGGCTCCCCGCCGATCTCCACCGCGCCGGCAGTCGGGGTGAGAAGCCCGTTGAGCATGCGGATGAGAGTCGACTTGCCCGAGCCAGAGAGGCCCATGACGACGAAGATCTCGCCGCGCGTGACCTCGAAGCCGGCGTCGATGACGGCGGCGGTGGTGTCGGAGTCGAGGTCGGCGCTCGCGCCGCCGTCACGCAGGTGTCGGAGTGCTTCGGTGCTGCGGCGCCCGAAGATCTTGTACAGACCCTCGGCCTTCAATGCGATCTCGTCAGTCACGGTCTCCTGTGCCTCGCCGCGATGCGGGTGAGGTCTTGGATCAGTGGTCCGAGCGCCGAGAGGCACAGAGCGACACAGGGTGCACGCGCCGTGCAGGAAAGCCATCGGTGGCTTCCGCTCTCGAGCGCCTGACGTGCGGCATCGATCTCGGTGCCGCGCGCGGACGTGGGGGCGGATGATCCCGAACCGGCCGTGTCGGACGCGACACCGGGGGACAGCGGGCGACGATAACAGGGTGCGCGTGCCGCGTGCCAACCGGCCTCCCGGGCCTCGAGATGCACCAGATCAGCACCAACGTGCGGATCGAGCGGCCGTTCGAGCCTCCGCGGACCGGCGCTCTCGTTATCCAATCGTGATTCTTCAGCGCGTTCGAGCCCGCCATCTCCGTCTCGCGGCGGATGCGACGAGCGCGCGGTCTTCGGCATGCTCGTCACCATGCGTTCCGTAGCCGTGTTCCTCGCTCTCGCCTTCGGGCTCAGCTGGCTCGTCGCCCTCCCGCTGTGGCTCGGCGACGGCCTCACGAGCCCGTTCTTCGGTCTCATCGCGCTCCTGATGATGGCGACGCCCGCTGTCGCCGCGCTCGTGGTGGTGTTCGTCGTCGAGAAGCCCGCTCGGCGAGCCCACGCCCTCGGCCTGTGGCCGCTCGGGCGCCCCGGCCGGTTCCTCGGCTATCTCGCGCTCGCGATCGTCGTGCCGGTCGCGCTCATCCTGGCGGCGCTGCCGATCGGCGCGCTTCTGGGCGTGTATCCGGCCGATTTCTTGGGCTTCAGCGGCTTCCAGGCGGTCACGGATGCCGAGCTCGAGGCCGCCGGAGCACCCGCGCTGCCCTTCCCGATCGGCGTGCTCGTCGCTCTGCAGTTCGTCAACGTGCTCATCGGCGCCTTCCTCAACCTGATCCCCGCGCTGGGGGAGGAGCTCGGCTGGCGCGGCTGGCTGCTGCCGAAGCTCCTGCCGCTCGGCGTGCTGCCGGCGATCCTGCTCTCCGGCGTCATCTGGGGCCTGTGGCACGCGCCCCTCGTGCTTCTGGGCTACAACTACCCGCTCGCGCCGGGGTGGCTCGGAGTCGTGATGATGTGCGGCATGTGCATCCTGATCGGAGCAGTATTCAGCTGGCTGCGTCTGCGCTCGGGAAGCGTGTGGGCGCCCGCTCTCGCGCACGGCGCGTTCAACGCCGCGGCCGGCTTCTCGATCGTGTTCGTCGCTGCCGGCGAGGTGCTCGACACGACCCAGGCGACCGTTCTGGGCTGGAGCGGGTGGATCGTGCCGCTCGTGCTCGTCGTCGTGCTCGCGCTGACGGGCAAGTTCTCACCGCGCGAGGCGGCCGAGCGGGTCGAGCCCGGTGCTGCGGAGGCGGACGGGAGCCCGCTCACGCGCCGTTAGGGTGGAAGGCGTGTCTAAAGTTCTGACTTCCCTACCCGTCGGCGAACGCGTCGGCATCGCTTTCTCCGGAGGGCTCGATACCTCCGTCGCCGTCGCCTGGATGCGCGACAAGGGCGCGGTGCCCTGCACCTACACGGGCGACCTGGGGCAGTACGACGAGGACGACATCGAGTCGGTGCCGGGCCGCGCGACTGAGTACGGCGCTGAGATCAGCCGCCTCGTGGACTGCAAGGAGGCTCTCGTCGAAGAGGGCTTCGTCGCGATGGCCTGCGGCGCCTTCCACATCCGCTCCGGCGGCCGCGCGTACTTCAACACGACGCCCCTCGGCCGCGCCGTGACCGGCACCATGCTCGTGCAGGCCATGAAGGAGGACGGCGTCGACATCTGGGGCGACGGCAGCACCTACAAGGGCAACGACATCGAGCGCTTCTACCGCTACGGTCTGCTCGCCAACCCGCGCCTGCGCATCTACAAGCCCTGGCTCGACGCCGAGTTCGTCACCGAGCTGGGCGGTCGCACGGAGATGAGCGAGTGGCTCGTCGCGCACGGGTTGCCGTACCGCGACTCTGCCGAGAAGGCGTACTCGACTGACGCGAACATCTGGGGCGCGACGCACGAGGCGAAGACCCTCGAGCACTTGAACGTCTCACTCGAGACGGTCGAGCCGATCATGGGCGTCAAGTTCTGGGACGAGTCGGTCGAGATTCCGACTGAGGACGTCACGATCGAGTTCGCGGAGGGCCGCCCGGTCGCGATCAACGGCGTCGAGTACGGAGACCCCGTGCACCTCGTGATGGAGGCCAACACGATCGGTGGCCGGCACGGCCTGGGCATGAGCGACCAGATCGAGAACCGCATTATCGAGGCGAAGAGCCGCGGCATCTACGAGGCGCCCGCGATGGCCCTGCTGCACCTCGCGTACGAGCGCCTGCTCAACGCGATCCACAACGAGGACACCATCGCGAACTACCACGCGGAGGGCCGTCGCCTGGGTCGTCTCATGTACGAGGGGCGCTGGCTCGACCCGCAGTCCCTCATGCTGCGCGAGTCCATCCAGAAGTGGGTCGGCTCGGGCGTCACCGGCACGGTCACGGTGCGCCTGCGTCGCGGTGAGGACTACACGATCCTCGACACCGACGGCCCCGCGCTCTCCTACGCCGGTGAGAAGCTCTCCATGGAGCGCGTCGGCGACGCGGCCTTCGGCCCGACGGATCGCATCGGTCAGCTCACTATGCGCAACCTCGACATCGCCGACTCCCGCGCGCGCCTCGAGCAGTATGCCGCTGCGCGCATGATCGGCGGCGCCACGGCCAAGCTTGTCGGCCGCATCACGGCAGGTCACGCTGACGAGGTCTTCGACCCCGCTGATCCGGATGCCCGCGACGCGTTGAGCGAGGCCTTCGACGCCGCCGGCGGGGGTGCGGCGTTCGACACCGGCACCGACTGAGTAGACGAGGAGTGGCGGCCGCGCCGTGAGCCCCCTCTCGACGCGGCCGCCGGATGCGTCAGCTGCGCAGACTCTCCTCGAAGGAGGCCTGGGCGTCGCTGATGGTCTCGAAAGACCCCAGTTCGGCTCCGCGGCAGCTGACGAGTCGATAGCGCTGACCGTTGTCGCGCTCGATGATCGCGGACGGCTCCTCGCCGCAGTATCCGATGAGGACGAGCGCCGGAGAGTGCGGCACAACCTTCCACTGGACGAGCGGCGTGCGCGCGGTCGTCGTCGACTCGCGCTTGTCGGTGATGGTTGTCATGGCGTTTCCCCCTGCTTCTGCGCGGCGCCCACCTGTCGCGCGGTGGGAACGATGTGCCCACACTGTAGTACCCCCCGAAAGGGGGTAGAAGGGACTTGACGGCGCGTGTGCGACAGAGTACGGCGCAGCCGCGTCGTGAGGCCGAATCGGGCATTCGGCTGTGCCTCAGACGGGGTGTCTTCCCGTAGGCGTCAGTCCGTGCGCGCGGGCCGCTTGGTGCGCGGCTTGCGGGGTCCGCGGTCGGGCTTCAGCTCGATGAGGCGACCGCTGATGCGCGTCGCCTCGAGCTTCTTGAGTGTGGCGGGCGGCATCGACGCCGGCAGTTCGACGACGGAGAAGTCGAGCTTGATGTCGATCGCGCCGAAGTCTTCGCGGCTGAGGCCGCCCTCGTTGGCGAGCGCTCCGACGATCTGGCGGGGCTCGACCCGGTGACGTCGGCCGACCTCGATGCGGTAGGGGGCGAGCGCGGGGCCGTTGCCGCGGCGCGGCGGTCGCTCGCCGCGCTCGGCCCGATCCGTGCGAGTGCCGGCACGGGCATCCCGATCGTCTCGCTCCATGCGGGGCGGGCGCATGTCGTCCTCGGTGAGCAGCAGGGAGGTGCCGCCCTGGGCGACCACCGCGAGCGCGGCGGCCACGTCGGCCTCCGGCACGTCGTGGTGCTCGACGTAGTGGCCGATGATGTCGCGGAAGACGCCCATGAGCTCGCCGTTCGTGAGCGCCTCGCTGATGGCCTCGTCGAAGCGGGCGAGGCGCGTGGCGTTGACGTCGTCGACGGTCGGCAGCTGCATCTGCGTGAGCGGCTGCCGCGTCGCACGCTCGATCGCGTCGAGCAGCCGGCGCTCGCGCGGGGTCACGAAGCTGATCGCGGCGCCGTTGCGGCCCGCGCGACCCGTGCGGCCGATGCGGTGCACGTACGACTCCGTGTCGGTGGGAATGTCGAAGTTGACGACATGGCTGATGCGCTCGACGTCGAGGCCGCGCGCCGCGACGTCGGTGGCGACGAGGATGTCGAGGGTGCCCGACTTGAGCTGCTCGACCGTGCGCTCACGCTGCACCTGCTGCACGTCGCCGTTGATCGCCTGGGCCGAGTAGCCGCGAGCGCGCAGCTTCTCGGCGAGCGTCTCGGTCTCGTTCTTGGTGCGGACGAAGATGATCATGCCCTCGAAGTTCTCGACCTCGAGGATGCGCGTGAGGGCGTCGACCTTCTGCTGGTAGGAGACCACGAGGTAGCGCTGGCTCGTGTTGGCCGAGGTCGTCGTCTTCGTCTTGACGGTGATCTCTTGCGGGTTGTTCAGGTGCTGCTGCGAGATGCGGCGGATCGCGGCGGGCATCGTCGCCGAGAAGAGCGCGACCTGCTTGTCGTCGGGCGTGTCGGCGAGGATCGTCTCGACGTCTTCCGCGAAGCCCATCTTGAGCATCTCGTCGGCCTCGTCGAGCACGAGGTACTTGAGGGCCGTGAGGTCGAGCGTGCCCTTGTCGAGGTGGTCCATGATGCGGCCGGGCGTGCCGACGACGATGTGCACGCCGCGGCGCAGGGCCGAGAGCTGCACGCCGTACCCCTGCCCGCCGTAGACGGGCAGCACGTGCACGCCGGGCAGGTGGGCTGCGTACTTCTCGAACGCCTCGCAGACCTGCAGCGCGAGCTCGCGCGTGGGGGCGAGCACGAGGGCCTGCGGCGTCTTCTGCGCCATGTCCAGGCGCGAGAGGATCGGCAGGGCGAAGGCGGCGGTCTTGCCGGTTCCGGTCTGGGCGAGGCCGACGACGTCGCGACCGGCGAGCAGCGGCGGAATGGTCGCCGCCTGAATGGCACTGGGATGCTCGTACCCCACGTCGCGCAGCGCGGCGAGCACGGCGTCGCTGAGGCCGAGCTCGGTGAAGGGAACGGTGGTCGGGGCGGAATCGGCCTCGGTCGTGGCGGAGTTCTCTGGAGGCGTCATACCCCTAACGGTACGCGGTGCCCACCCACGCCCGCGCGGAACGACTTATATTTAGGCCAATATCACTGCTAGACTTATGACATGGCCGAGACTCGCGTGGCGCTGCTCGTCGACATCGTCGACTCGCGTGCGCTCGCGGACCGCGCGCACGCGCAGTCCGCCATCCTCGACGCCTTTCAGGCCGCTGCCCGCGACATTCCCGTCGCGGTGCCGCTGTGGGCCACGGTCGGCGACGAGTTCCAGGCCGTCTTCGCGACGGCCGCCGACGCCGCGCGCGCGACCGCGCTCGTGCGGCTCGCGCTGCCGATCGAGGTCGACTGCCGGTTCGGCCTGGGGGAGGGCGACATGCGCGAGGTCGGCGAGGGTGATCGCGGGCCCATCTACGACGGCTCGGCCTGGTGGCGCGCACGGGAGGCCCTCGAGAAGGTGGAGCGCGACCAGGAGCGCGCGGCACCGTACGCCCGCAGCTGGCTCGTGGGCGATCCGACCGACTCGGCGCGGGTCGGCGCGCTCAACGCGCACCTGGTGCTGCGGGACCACCTCATCGACACGATGTCTCCTCGTGCACGGCGCCTGGCGGCGGGCACGCTGAGCGGCGCGACGCAGAGCGAGCTCGCCGCGCGCGAGCGCATCAGCCAATCGGCCGTGTCGCAGAACCTCCGGCGCTCGGGCGCAGCCGCGCTCGTCGCCGCCGATCGCGCCCTCGCAGAGGTGCCCGCGTGATCGCCGCACTGCTGCTGCTCGGGGTCGGGGTCGGCGATATCGCGCGCCGCCGCGTTCCGGGCAGCGCGCACGCCGTGGTCGGTGCGCTCGTCGCGGTCGGCCTCATCGTCGCTCCCGGGCTCGCGCTCGGTCTGCCGGTCGCCCTCGTCGTCGCCGCGGCGCTCGTCGCGATCGTCTGGATGCTCGCCCTCCGCATCGACGACGACGCCCGTGCCCCGTGGTGGCCGGTCGCGGTGCTGCTCGCCGCCGTCGCTCTCGGTGCCTGGGCCGGCCCGTGGCCGAGCCTGCCGAACGGGCCGCTCGACGGCTGGGCGGCCTTCGACCTCGACTCCACCGTTGCGCTCGTGATTCTCGCCGTCGCCGTCTCGCTCGTGACGACCGCGAACCTCGTGACGCGCGCCATCCTCGCCGCCGCTCGCGGAGGAGGCGCCGGTGCGCCGGCCGCGGCCTCCGGCTGGCGGCTGCGCCTCGGCAGCCGCACGATCGGCAGCATCGAGCCGCGCACGGCGGCACCCGCCGAGTCGGCGCCGAGCCCCCTGCTCGGCGGCCGCATCATCGGCCCGCTCGAGCGGCTGCTCATCGTCCTCCTCGCGCTCGCGGGCGCCCCGACCCTCATCGCCGCCCTGCTCGCGGCCAAGGGCATCGTGCGGTTCCCCGAGATCTCGGCCGACCGCGGCACGGGCTCCAAAGCCGAGGAGTTCCTCATCGGCAGTCTCACGAGCTGGGGGCTCGCGGGGCTTGGCTTCCTGCTCATCGTCGCCGCGCAGAACGCCTGATATGTCTCGTATTATCAGGGCAGGACTTATTATGGAGTCCTCTAGGTCCTAGAGAGCAGCCAGGAGCGCATGCATCGGCCACGCGGTGGCGCCCCGTACCCTGAAGGCATGGCTTCTGCACGCGGTATCGGCAACAACGGCGCAGCGGTCGAGCGACCGCAGATTCGCCCGAAGGCGGAGGGCTGGCAGCAGAAGCTCGGCCCCGACGGCCGCCCGGCCCTGCAGTTCGCCGAGCCGAAGCGCGGCAAGCCGCCCGTGCACCTCGCCGACCTGAGCGTCGCCGAGCGCGAGAAAGCCGTTGTCGACCTCGGTCTGCCGAAGTTCCGCGCGAAGCAACTGTCGACCCACTACTTCACGCACCACACTTCCGACCCCGAGCGGATGACCGATCTGCCGGCCGCAGGCCGTGAGGAGCTCGTGGCGGGCATCCTGCCCCCGCTCCTGACGGAGGTGCGCCGCCTGCGCACCGACAACGGCGACACCATCAAGTTCCTGTGGAAGCTGCACGACGGCGCGCTCGTCGAGAGCGTGCTCATGCGCTACCCGGGCCGCATCACGCTGTGCGTGTCGAGCCAGGCCGGCTGCGGCATGAACTGCCCGTTCTGCGCGACCGGTCAGGCGGGGCTCACGCGCAACATGTCGGCGGCCGAGATCGTCGACCAGGTGGTGCGCGCCAACGCGGCGATCGCTTCGGGGGAGCTCGGCGGCAAGAAGCGCGGCGAGACGACGCCCGAGCGCGTCAGCAACATCGTCTTCATGGGCATGGGCGAGCCGCTCGCCAACTACAACCGCCTCATGAGCGCGGTGCGCACGATGGTCGCCCCGCAGCCCACAGGGCTCGGGATGTCCGCCCGCAACGTCACCATCAGCACCGTCGGTCTCGTGCCCGCCATTCGCAAGCTCGCCGACGAAGGCCTGCCCGTGACGTTCGCGCTCTCCCTGCACGCGCCCGACGACACGCTGCGCGACGAGCTGATCCCCGTCAACTCGCGCTGGAAGGTCGACGAGGCGCTCGACGCCGCGCGTGAGTACTTCGAGAAAACCGGTCGGCGGGTGTCGATCGAGTACGCGCTCATCAAAGACATGAACGACCACGCGTGGCGCGCCGACCTGCTCGCCGAGAAGCTCAATGAGCGCGGGCGCGGCTGGGTGCACGTCAACCCCATCCCGCTCAACCCGACGCCCGGCTCCATCTGGACGAGCTCGGAGCCCGCCGTCATGCGCGAGTTCGTGCGCCGCATCGACGACGCCGGCATCCCCACGACTCTGCGCGACACCCGCGGCAAGGAGATCGACGGGGCCTGCGGCCAGCTTGCCGCGACCGACGCCTGAACTGTTCACCTCGGGGGCCGCTGGTTCCGACATACTGTCGACTATGACCCTCGACTCCTTCAGCGGCGACATCACTCTCTGGGTGATCATCGGCGTGCTCGCTCTGCTCGTCCTCATCGTGATCGTCGTGATCCTCCGCTCCATCAAGGTGGCGAAGCCCGACGAGGCGATCATCGTCACCTCGCGCCAGCGCACCCCGAAGGAGCGCGAGCAGAACCACGAGAAGGAGAACGTCGGCCAGAAGGTCGTCTTCGGCTCGCGGGTCTTCGTCAAGCCGATCGTCGAGGCGTACTTCAAGCTCAGCCTGCGCTCGCGCCAGCTCAACGTGCAGGCGACCGCGCAGACGCGCGACGCCATCACGATCCGTGTCAACGCCGTCGCCGTGGTCAAGGTCGGCGGCTCCGAGCCCATGGTGCGCGCCGCCGCCCAGCGCTTCCTCAACCAGCAGGACCAGATCGAGTCGTCCACCGAAGAGGTGCTGAGCGGCTCGGTGCGCTCGATCGTCGGCCAGCTCACCGTGACCGAGATCATCACCAACCGCTCGGCCCTGCAGGAGCAGGTGCTGGAGGCGGTGCGCGAGGCCCTCGACATCCAGGGGCTGCAGATCGACACGCTGCAGATCAAGGAGATCGACGACGACAACAACTACATCCGCGACCTCGGCCGCGCCGAGGCGGCGCGCGTCAAGCAGGTCGCCGAGATCGCCGAAGCGCAGGCCCAGCAGGCCTCTGAGGAGGCGCGCATCTCGGCCGCGCAGAAGATCGCCGAGAGCCAACGGGCCCTCGACCTGCGCAACGCCGAGATTCAGAAGGAGACCGACAAGGCGCGGGCCGAAGCCGCCGCAGCGGCACCGCTCGCCGAGGCGATCGCGCAGCAGGAGGTCGTGAGCCAGCAGGAGGTCACCGCCCAGAAGCGCGTTGGTCTGCGCAAGCAGGAGCTCGACGCCGAAGTGCGCGCCGTCGCCGACGCCGAGGCCTACGCCGTCGAGAAGCGCGCCGACGCGGCCGCCCTCGCCTCCGTCGCCAACGCGAACGCTGAGAGGGACGCCCGCAAGGCCTCCGCCGAAGCCATCGAGGCCGAGGGTCTCGCCGAGCGCAACCGCCGCCGCAGCGCCGCCGAGGCTGTCGAGGCGGAGGGCATTGCCGAGCGGGCCCGCCGCATCGCCGCCGCCGAAGCCCTCGCCGCCGAGGGTGAGGCCGAGGCATCGGCCATCCGCGTCAAGGGAACGGCCGAGGCCGACTCGACCCGGGCGCAGGCCGAGGCCCTCGCCGAGCGCGCCGAGGCGCTGCTCAAGCAGCGCGTCATCGACCAGCTGCCCGAGATCGTGCGCGCCGCCGCCGAGCCGCTGAGCGCCATCTCGCAGATGACGGTCATCTCCTCAGACGGCACGGGCACCCATCAGCTCGGCGAGAACGTGGCCGGCCAGCTCGCGACCTCGACGAAGATCATCAAGGATCTCGTCGGCATCGACATCGGCGAGCTCATCAACGGCAAGGTCGTCGGCGAGGCGACGGGTGCTGCGGTCGCGAAGGGCGCGGCCTCCGGGGCCAAGCGCCCCGCGGCGAAGAGCTAGGGCGCAGGCTCGGCGGGCGGGTCGGCGTCAGCGGGTGGCGCGCCCGCGAGCTCCGCACGGGCGAGCGCGTCGCGCGCGAGCAGGGTCGCCCCGACGACCGCGGCGGGCATGACGACGATCGCGCCGCCCGGCACGAGGTAGAGCAGCTGAGTCGCGACGCCGAAGCCGAGCGCGCGCGCCCGCGAGCCCCGGATGAGTCGGGCGCGTGCCGCCCCGTCGATGCCGCGCGCCTCGAGCGGCCGCGTCGTGAGCTCGCGCTGGATGAGGTGGCCGCCGAGCAGCACGCCCGTCACGGGCCCGGTGACCGCGCCCATGATCGGCAGGAGGCCGGCGAGGAACGTCAGGAGGCCATAGCTGATCGCACGCAGCACGAGCAGGATGCCCCCGCCGAACGACCTCCAGAACGCCAGCGGCGTCGGCGCGAAGCCACCGAGGTCCTGCTCGGTGCGGCGCCACACGCGCTCGTAGAAGGGGTCGCCGATGAGCAGCGTGAGAGCGGTGAACGTGTAGACGGCGGCGATGATGACGCCCGCCACGAGCAGGATCGCCACGACTGCGCGCAAGGCGTCGCGCCACCCGGCGTCCCACTCCTCGGCGAAGCCCGTGAGCACCGCCGAGAGATCCTGCGCATTCAGTCCCATCAGGACGAGCACGGTGGCGATGATCGCGGCCGCGATGACGGCAGGCAGCATGCCGAACAGCATGAGACCCGGCCGCCGCCGCCACGTCGCGAAGCCGCGGAAGACGAGGGAGGCGCCCGCGATGAACTCGCGCACGATGCTTCCGGCACGGGATGCTCCGCGCCCGCCGCCCGCCCGTCTCGCCATGCCCTCCAGAGTAGGGGCGCCGCACTGCGCCCGCTCGGGCGGCCCGCCGTCTACGCTTGGCTCGCGTGAGCCACACGCCCGCCGACCCCGCCGCGCTCGACGCTCTCGAGGTGCTCTCGCAGCTCATCGCGATCGACTCCGTCAACAGCGACCTCGTGCCCGGGGGCGCGGGGGAGTCGGCGATCGCCGACTGGTGCGCCGCGTGGCTCACCGACCACGGTCTCGAGGTGACGCGCCTCGAAGCCCGAGCCGGGCATCCCTCTCTCGTCGCGATCGCGCGCGGCACCGGAGGGGGCGCGACGCTCCTGCTCAACGGCCACCTCGACACCGTCGGTGTCGCGGGCTACGACGGCGACCCGTTCTCGGGCACGCGCGAGACGGTCGACGGCGCGGAGCGGGTGGTGGGCCGCGGGGCGTTCGATACCAAGAGCGGCCTCGCCGCTGTCATGGTCGCCACCGCGCGCGCCCTCGCCGACGGCGCCCTGCGCGGGGATGCCGTGCTCACGCTCGTCGCCGACGAGGAGTTCGGCAGCACGGGCACCGTCGAGACCCTCGCCCACCTCGCCGCGACGGGCGTGCGACCGGATGCCGCCGTCGTCGTAGAGCCCTCCGCCCTCGAGCTGACCGTCGCCCACCGCGGCTTCGCGTGGTTCGCGGTGGAGTTCGCCGGGGTCGCCGCACACGGCTCGATGCCCGAGCAGGGTGTCGACGCGATCGCCGCGGCCGGCGCGTTCCTGCGCGGGCTCGACGCCCTGCGCACCCAGCTCGACAGCCTCCCGCCGCACCCGCTGCTCGGGTACGGCACCGTGCGAGTCTCGACGATCGAGGGCGGCACGGACGCCGCGACGGTCGCCGACCGCTGCGTGCTCACCGTCGAGCGCCGCACCCTCCCCGGCGACGACCTCGACGCCGTCGAGCAGCAGCTGCACGACCTCGCCGCGAGCGCCGTCGCGCACGTGCCCGGCGCGGTCGGCGCGGTGCGCCGTCAGGTGGCGCGGGCCGCCTTCGCGGTCCAGGACGACTCGGCGATCGTCGCCGCGGTGGCGGAGCACGTCGGGCGCGTGCTCGGCCGACCGGCGCGGCTGCGAGGCGAGCCGTTCTGGACGGATGCGCGCCTCGTTCAGGAGGCAGGCATTCCGTGCGTCGTCATCGGTGCCGACGGCGGGGGAGCGCACGCCGACCTCGAGTGGGCCGACGCCGCCTCCGTGGTCGCCCTCACCGACGTCATCGAGGGCACGATCCGACGGGTCTGCCGCTGACGACTGCTGCCGCTCAGCTGCCGCTCAGCTCGGCACGCGGTCGACGACGAGCCCGTCGAAGAGCTTGTCGAACACCGCGAGCCGGTCGAACTGCAGCGCGTAGTCGCGGGCGCGGCGCGACCACTCCCGGCGCTCCTCCGCGGTGAGCTCGAGCACGGCGCGGTCGATCGCGGCCGCGATCGTATCCGGATCATCGACCGGCACGATCATCGCCGTGTCGCCGACCGCCTCGATGATGCCGCCCGTGTCGGCCGTGATGACGGGGCCCGACCCGGCGAGCATCGCCTCCGCGAGCGCGATGCCGAAGGTCTCGACGAACTCAGGGCGCGGCTTGCTCGTCAGCACGTAGGCGGCGCAGCCGGCCATGAGGTACGGCTTCTCGGCGTCGGAGACATCGTTGGCGAAGACGATGCGGTCGGCCACCCCCGAGCGTGCCGCGACCACGCGCAGCGCCGCCTCCTCGGGCCCGCGGCCCGCGATGACCAGGGTGAGACCGGCGTGCGCCCGGCTTCGGGCGAAGCCCGCGATGAGGTCGTCGACGCCCTTCGCCTTCGTCAGTCGCGAGAGGAAGAGCACGTAGCCGTCGCGCGCGAGGCCGCGCGCGGCCAGCCGACGCTCGAGCTCGTCCTCGTCGAGGTCGAGGTATGCGCTCGTGTCGATCGCCGGGTACGAGATCGTGATGCGCTCGCGGCACTGCTCGGCGAAGCTCGTGCCGTGGTGCTCGTCGATGAGAGCCGCCGAGTCGACGATGAGGTCGCGCGTGTACTCCGAGACGGCGACGCACCGATCGGTGCTGAGGTAGCTCGCGAGCACGTGCGCGGCCGCGCCGTACTGGCCAGACTCGACGCAGCTGCGCACGACGTTCGTCACATCGCTGCCGACGGCTTCGGCGATCGTCGTCACGTCGACGGGCAGGCCCGTGCTCCACGCGATGCGCACGGCGTCGGAAACGGCGAGGGTGTGCGGGCTCAGGTACAGCGACATGCACACGGTCGGCACGCCGTCGGTGAACAACTCGACGAGGCGACCTGTGATGCCGGCCAGGTATCGCCCGTCGATGACCTTGTAGTCGCCGACGCCGTCCGGCCGCTCGACGACGATGCCGGGGCTGTATGGTGTGATGCTCTCGGCCGGCTTGAGCGGCAGACCGCTGCGCTCGAGCTGCTCGAGCGGCCACGTGACGATGCGCACCTCCGTGAAGCCGCGCAGCAGGGCGGCTTCGGCGAGGTTGCGCGCTTCGACCGAGTGGCCGCAGATGACCGGATCGGCCCGCACGACGATGACGAGGCGGCGCAGCGAATCGCTCATGGAGTGCTCCTTCGAGAGGGGTCGGCGGGCGTCGGTACGTGGGCGGGGTGCGGCAGAGATGGCGGCCGGATGCTCGTGCCCCACCCGCTCGGAGCATCACCGAGCTCCACCACGAGCTGGCCGCCGCGGTGCAGCTCGTGACCCGTGAGCCAGGGCCGCTCGAGGCTCGCGCCGTCGAGCTGCACTCCCTGTACGTACTGCGGCGGAGCATCCCGATGCGGCTCGCGAAAGCCGCGCGTGACGATCTCGAAGCGGGCGTCACCCAGATCGAGCGTCGCCTCCTCGAAGGAGGGTGTGCTGAGCAGGAGCAGGTTCTGGCCGGCGACGGGGAAGAGGCCGAGCGAGGCCCACACGTACCACGAGCTGAGGCCGCCCGAATCGTCGTTGCCGGGCAGACCGCCGGGCCCGATGCCGAACTGCTGGTGCACCGCAGCGTGCACGATCTCGGCCGTACGGTCGGGGCGGCCGGCGTAGTGGTACGCCCACGGCGCCTCCATGTCGGGCTCGTTGTTGAGGCCCTCGAAGCGGCCGAGAGCGTACCCCGCCGTGAGCTCCTCGAGGCTCGGCGCGAGGCCCGGCTGAGCCGCCGGCGGGGCGCCGACGCCGAAGAACCGGTCGAGGAGCGCGACGAAGGCGTCGTCGCCGCCGACGTCGGCGATGCGGGAGGCCATGTCGTGCAGGAGGCGGAACGAGTAGTTCCAGGTCGTGCCCTCGTAGAAGGTCGAGTGGCGCAGCAGTCCTGTCGCGGGGTCGAACGCGGTGCGCCAGCGCTCGGCGAGCGGGGCGAACTCCTCGACGAGCGCGGTGTCGCCGAGGCTCTGCGCGACGCGCGCGGTGCACCAGTAGCCGAACGCGAGGTCGAGCGTGTGGCTCACGGGGTCGACGATGCCGCGCTGCAGGAAGTCCTCCCCGTAGGTGCGGCGCAGGTCGTTGTGCATGTGCACGAGCGCCCAGTCCCAGTCGATGCCGGGCAGGCCCAGCTGGTTCAGGTCGGCGAGGAAGGTGTGCGCGAGCGCGCTCGCCTGCCGCGAGAACCGGTCGCTGCCCTTCGCCATGCGATACCCGATCGGGAAGTTTCCCTCCTCGGCACAGATCGTGAGCATGGCGTTCGCGAGCTCGACGCTGCGCTCGGGGAAGAGCGTCGTGATGAGCGGCAGCTGCGTGCGGTAGATGTCCCACATCGTGCTGATGTCGAAGGCGAAGGGGCCGTCGACGGGCCAGAACGGGCTCTCGTTAGGGGCGAGGCTCGGCTTGATGAGCGAGTGGTAGAGCGCCGTCGAGAAGACCGTGCGGCGCTCGGCGCTCGGTGTGGCGACCTCGATGCGACCGAGGTGCTCGCGCCAGGTCTGCTCGGTGGCCTCGTGCCGGTCGGCGAAGCGCGCGGGCCCGTCGCCGCAGTCGGCGCGCAGGTTGCGCTCGGCCTGCTCGACGCCGCGCATCGAGAAGCCGAAGCGCAGCTCGATCGTCTCTCCGTCGCTCACCGGCCCCGCCCACATGAGCCCGAAGGAGCGCAGAGTCGTGGGGCGAATGGAGTCGAAGTCGAGGCGCGTGCCCCCGTGCATGAGCCGCCGGTCGTACCAGAGCAGCTGCCGCCAGTGCCGCGCGTCGCACTCGATGTGCACGGCGAGCGGGGTGCCCTCCACGACGATCTCGCCCTGCGCGACGCCGGGGGCGATGGAGTGCAACTGGGCGCGCAGCGGGATCGTCTCGCCGTGCGGGATGGCGAGGCCGCCGAGCGAGAAGTCGATCACGAGGCGCGCGTCGCGGTGCCGGGGAAAGGTGTAGCGGTGCACGGCGCTCTTGGGGCCGACCGTGAGCTCGGTGCGCACTCCCGAGCCGAGCGTGGCGGCGTAGCGACCGGGGGAGGCCTCCTCGTCGCTCAGCGACCACGAGCGGCCGAGCGCGTCGAGCGGCTCGAGCATGGGCGTGACGCGGAAGTAGTTGTAGTACTTGCGAATCGCGCCCGTGCCGCTCTGCTGGAAGTGCGTGAAGCCGCTCGCGAGGGGCTCGTCGTAGAGGCGGGGCGGCAGGCCCTCGGTACTGAGGTCGAATTGCCCGTAGCCCGTGGGGTACGCGCCCGAGTACGCGCAGGCCGAGACCATGCCGAAGGGGTGCGTCGCCCCCGGGTGGGTGTTGCCGATCTGCGGCTTGGGCGACCACCAGGAGGCCGCGAGGCCCGTGCGCTCGGGCAGCTGCGTCTCGGTCGTGCCGATAAACGGGTCGACCCACTCGATCACGATGCCCGTCCCGGTCTCGCCATGGCCTCACGCTACGAGCGCACTGTGTCACCCGGATTACGGGCTCGTGACGAATCGTGCGGCGCCCGCGTTCAGGGGATGCTGAGCCAGACGGCTTCCGATGCGCGGCGCCCGCGCCATAGGCTGTTGTCCAGTCGTGCACCGCCGCCACCGTCGCGCCCCTCAGCGCGGCTCGAGGTGCACCTGGGCTGACCCCATTTTGTAGGTCCATTTGATATGTGAGTCCAATACCCCGCCGTAGCGGGGAGAATGGATCACACGATGAGCAATCAACGAAAGCGTCATACCCCGGAGCAAATCGTCCGGAAACT
>Ga0316203_1000272_pt1 | contig 75470 bp, 67 predicted proteins | sample 6monrhotite_MG_FD_204940 | JGI IMG/M metagenome (GOLD analysis project Ga0316203, IMG submission 204940) | Microbial mat bacterial communities from mineral coupon in-situ incubated in ocean water Damariscotta River, Maine, United States -... | ecosystem: Environmental > Aquatic > Marine >... | reverse complement strand
CAACACACCATTCCCGCGGGATGGAGCAGCCCGGTAGCTCGTCAGGCTCATAACCTGAAGGTCGTAGGTTCAAATCCTACTCCCGCAACCAAATAATAAGCCCTTAAGTCAATGACTTAAGGGCTTTTTGTTGTCCGCACCACAGATACTCAAAATACCCAGGTAAGCATCCAGCTTCCAGCGCCTGCAAGTCTAGACAAGGTCAAAGGTAAACCCGTCTAGGTAACGGTCGAATTTCTGGATCAGTATGAACCGAGAAATTACGCACGGGTCTGGGAGTGCCTAGGGGGGATTCTGGGCGCCTCGATAAATGTAGAAGACTCCACCGGCGCAAATTTTTTGACAGAAAAATTTGACAATCGAGTGTAAAGAAACCTTCCAAACTGGAAGCCTTGTGAGTAGAGCTCGTAAGGTAACGAATAACGATAATAATAAAATAATCCCGCATTCCTGCCTTTTTTCTTCAAACAATTGAATTGGCACGGCTCTTGCTCATGAAGGACTTAAGTACAGCCCAAGGGTTGTGAAAAAGTTTAATCATCAAAGGGAGACGACGATGGGGGAAATCAGAGAAACCTTCTATGACGTCATTCGGCGCCAAGGTATTTCGCGCCGGAGCTTCATGAAGTTCTGTAGCCTGACCGCAGCATCGTTGGGGCTTGGCCCCGCATTTGCGGCCAAGATCGCCAACGCCATGGAAACCAAAGAGCGCATACCTGTTCTGTGGATGCATGGCCTTGAATGCACATGTTGTTCGGAAAGCTTTATCCGGTCTGCGCATCCGCTGGTCAAAGATGTGGTGTTGTCGATGATCTCGTTGGATTATGACGATACCATTATGGCCGCGGCGGGACATCAAGCCGAAGCAATCCTTGAAGAAGTCAAAGCCAAATACAAGGGCCGCTATATTTTGGCCGTTGAAGGCAACCCGCCCTTGAATGATGGTGGTGTCTATTGCATGCCAGGTGGGCAGCCCTTTGCGGACAAGCTGAAATATATGGCTGAGGACTGCCAAGCGATTATTTCGTGGGGGTCTTGTGCATCATGGGGCTGTGTCCAGGCGGCGAAACCAAATCCAACGGGGGCTACGCCTGTCCATAAGGTCATCCATAACAAGCCGATTATTAAAGTTCCAGGCTGCCCGCCGATCGCCGAAGTTATGACGGGTGTTTTGACGTATATGCTGACGTTCGAGAGGATGCCTGAGTTGGACCGCCAAGGCCGCCCGAAAATGTTTTACAGCCAGCGCATCCACGACAAATGCTATCGTCGTGCACACTTTGACGCAGGTCAATTTGTTGAGAAGTGGGATGATGATGCGGCGCGTAAGGGGTACTGCCTTTACAAAATGGGCTGTAAGGGTCCGACCACGTACAATGCGTGTTCAACTGTGCGCTGGAACGAAGGCGTGTCCTTCCCCATCCAGTCGGGTCATGGCTGTATCGGGTGTTCAGAAGATGGTTTTTGGGACAACGGCAGTTTCTATGACCGTGTCACCGACATGAAACAATTCGGAATTGAATCCACTGCAGACGAAATCGGCACAGCTGCTGCCGCAACCGTCGGCGCTGCTGCTGCGGGCCATGCTGCGTTGAGTCTCATTAAACGAGCTCAACAAAAAAGCACGCAGAGCGACGAAACCTGACGGTAGGAGAGGATAAATACAATGGCTATGACTCCAAATGGATTCAATCTCGATAATTCTGGCCGCCGCTTGGTGGTTGATCCGGTAACGCGTATTGAAGGTCATCTTCGCGTCGAAGTGAACGTAGATGAAAACAATGTAATCCGGAACGCAGTGTCCACGGGCACTATGTTTCGCGGTCTGGAACTTATTCTTCAAGGGCGTGACCCACGGGATGCGTGGGCCTTTACCCAACGCATTTGTGGTGTGTGCACGGGTACACATGCATTAACATCCGTGCGCGCGGTGGAAGATGCGTTGAACATCAATATTCCTGAAAATGCGAACTCTATCCGCAATATGATGCAGTTGACGCTTCAAGTTCACGATCACTTGGTCCACTTCTATCATCTCCATGCCTTGGATTGGGTGGATGTGGTGAGCGCGCTTAAGGCCGATCCCAAAGCAACCAGTGAATTGGCACAGTCTATTTCAAAATGGCCGTTATCTTCGCCGGGTTATTTCAAAGACGTGCAAACGCGTCTGAAGAAGTTTGTGGAAAGTGGTCAATTGGGCCCCTTCAAGAATGCCTATTGGGGGCACCCAGCTTATAAACTTCCCCCGGAAGCAAACTTGATGGCGGTTGCTCATTACCTTGAAGCTTTGGATTTCCAAAAAGACATCGTCAAAATCCATGCGATCTTTGGCGGTAAAAACCCGCATCCAAACTGGTTGGTGGGTGGTGTGCCGTGTGCCATTAACTTGGATGGTGAAGGATCCGTGGGGGCGATCAATATGGAGCGCCTGAATATGGTGTCTTCTATTATTGACCGGATTATCGAATTTACCGAACAGGTCTATATTCCGGACCTTCTTGCCATTGGCAGCTTTTATAAGGGCTGGCTTTATGGCGGAGGGTTGTCGTCAAAGAGTGTTATGTCTTATGGCGATATTCCAGATAACGCGAATGACTTTTCAGCATCAAATTTGATGATGCCACGGGGCGCGATTATCAACGGTGACCTATCAACGGTTCATGAAGTGGATTTAAATGACGTAGAGCAAATTCAAGAATATGTGAATCACTCTTGGTATAGCTATGACGACGAAAGCAAAGGTTTGCATCCGTCAGAAGGTGTCACCAAGCCAAACTTTGAACTTGGACCCAATGTTAAGGGCGATGAAAAGTTCATCAAAAGTCATGATGAAAGTGGGAAGTATTCTTGGATCAAAGCACCTCGGTGGCGTGGCCATGCTATGGAAGTCGGTCCGTTGTCACGCTACATTATTGGCTATGCGCAGAACGATCCAGAATTCAAAGAACCTGTCGAAGCTGTGCTTCGTCATTTAGATGCGCCGGTTGAGGCTTTGTTCTCGACCTTGGGCCGGACCGCAGCCCGTGGTTTGGAATGTCAGTGGGCTGCGCACAAAATGCGTTACTTCTTTGACAAGATGATTGGCAATATTAAGGCGGGTGATTCTTCTACGGCGAACACTGAAAAGTGGGACCCAAGCACATGGCCGAAAAAGGCTCGAGGCACAGGCTTCACTGAAGCTCCTCGTGGCGCCCTTGGTCACTGGGTAGAAATTGAAAATGGTAAAATCAATAACTACCAGTGCATCGTACCAACAACATGGAACGGTTCTCCGCGAGATGCCGATGGTAATATTGGTGCGTTTGAAGCGTCTCTCATGGATACGCCCGTTGCTGATCCAGAACAGCCGCTAGAAATCATCCGCACACTGCACAGCTTTGATCCATGCCTCGCGTGTTCAACACACGTGATGTCTCCTGATGGACAGGAAATGGCCAAGGTGAAGGTGCGTTGATCAGCATATAGGGGAGGCTTTAGCCATGAGTATGGATGTAAAACCGGGATCTCTAGATCCCACGACTTCCGTCTACGTATATGAACTACCTGTGCGTTTGTGGCATTGGATTAATGCTCTGGCGATCGTGGTGTTGGCAGTGACGGGGTATTTTATCGGCAATCCTTTGCCCAGTGTTGGTGGCGATACCAGTGCAATGTATGTGATGGGAATCATTCGGTTTATCCATTTCACAGCCGCATATATCTTTGCCATAGGTTTCATTGGCCGAATTTATTGGGCTTTTGTCGGCAACCACCATTCGCGTCAAATCTTTTATATTCCGTTCTGGCGTGCGGATTATTGGAGCGAACTTTTTTTTGAAATGCGTTGGTATTTGTTCCTGGAAAAACGGCCCAAAAAATACGTTGGTCACAATCCATTGGCGCAATTTTTCATGTTCTTCTGCATCTCACTGTTAACGGTGTTCATGATTGCCACAGGGTTTGCTTTGTATTCCGAAGGCATGGGGATTGGCAGTTGGCAGTATGCGATATTTGGTTGGGTGTTCGACATCTTCCCCAACAGCCAAGATTTACACACTTGGCATCGGGTTGGCATGTGGGTCTATGTGGTGTTTGTCATCGTCCATGTCTATGCGGCTATCCGGGAAGATATTATGTCTCGCCAAAGCATGATTTCAACCATGATCAGCGGCGACCGCATGTTCAAAGACAATGAGGAATAATCCCATGACAGCGGATAAAAATATTCTGGTTCTGGGTATCGGAAACATTCTTTGGGCTGACGAAGGCTTTGGCGTACGTGCCGTGGAAGAATTTCACAAGCGTTATGAAATCCCCAAAAATGTCATCCTTATGGATGGCGGCACCCAAGGTCTGTATTTGGTTCAGTTTGTCCAAGAGGCAGATCGGTTGCTTGTGTTTGACGCGGTGGATTATGGTCTAGATCCCGGTGAAATGATTGTCGTTCATGACGAAGAAGTGCCGAAATTTACCGGGGCTAAAAAAATGAGTTTGCATCAAACGGGCTTTCAAGAAGTCTTGTCCGCCGCCGATTTTACGGGCTATTATCCAAGCCACTTAACCATGATCGGGGTGCAAGCCTTAGACCTTGAAGATTGGGGAAATAGCCTGACCGACTTGGTGAAAACCAAAATGGACGACGCCATGGATTTAGCCGTAGAGCAGTTGGAAAAATGGGGTGTTGTTGTTTCGCTCCGCACAACTCCGTTGCCTGATGATGAAGGCTTATTAGGCCATAGCCTAGATATTGGGTGTTATGAAACTGGCTTCCCAATGCGTCGTTCAGATGCAACGGGCGGAGCATAAACTTCATGTGTCTTGGCATTCCCATGCGAGTGATGGAACTGGGGGACGGTTGGGCGATCTGCCATGGTCGCGCTGAAACCCGTCAAGTGTGTACGCTGTTGTTGGGGGACCATGCCTTAAATGATTGGGTTCTTGTTCATCTTGATAATGCCATGCGGGTCTTAGACGACGTAGAAGCTCAACATATTACCGATGCCTTAGACGCCATAGAGGTGGCGATGGCGGGTGGAAATGTTGATCATTTGTTTGCCGATATCATCAACCGTGAACCGCAGTTGCCCGAAGCTTTGCGTGCCACTCAACCCTTAAAAGCGGAGCCAAAATTCGTATGACCGAGCCCTTATCCGCATTAGATCGCATGATCAGACGCACCAATATTCCTGTTCTTGATGCCCAAGGCGTCGCGAAAGAAACTGCCGCAGGGGACTGGATACTGCTGTTCGCAGATGATCCTGTTCGCCGTCCAGAAGTCGCAGATTTGGCCGTTATTTTACCGGAAATTGTCAAAGGCCGAGTGGGCCGTTTGAACTTCGGTGTTATTGACCGTGAAGCCGAAGATGAATTGGCCCCGGTGTTGGGCGTACTGATCAAACCGTCACTTGTTTTTTTGCGTGATGGTGAGGTGACGGGTGTTGTCCCGCGAGTCAAGGACTGGGTCTTTTACGAACAGATGCTGGCAGAATTATTGCCACTATCCACAGAAGATAAAAGGGCAAGCGCATGAATGTAAAAATGTTTGAATGGGATCAAGAACAAGATTCAGAACTCACCATCCAATCCGTCGTTGGGTTGAGTTTAGAGGAAGCAGAGAATGATGCCCGTGAACAGAAAATGGGCCTCGCGCGGGCTGAAGAATTAGCCAAGCTAGCCAAGCAAGGAGTCGCCTTTTTACGCGAGCTTGCGATGGCGATGACGTCTCATAAAGATGGCGATGCCCCGCAAATCTTTACATTGGATGCGCTTGATGAAACCTCCCGCACAATGGTCACGGAAGTTCTTGGTCGTGGCGAAGTTTCTGGACACATTACGGAACCGCTTGCGTTGGGTATTCAAGAAAGCGTTTTCCCAGGGCTTTGGCGGGTTAAAAATGGTGCCGATGCGAATGCACCGGAACAACTGATTATTGCCGATGTTCCGCCCATGTTGCGGGCATCAGATATCGCTTCCCAAGACGCTGACATGGTGATCCGTGAAGATGCCCAAGACGTGATGAACGCAATGCCTGTTTTGGCCGAAGTTCGCGACCGTGTGCAGGCCTATGAGCTGGGTCAAGACAATCATGTTATCAACTTTACCCTGTTGCCCATGAGCGAAGCCGATATGGCTTTGTTGCGCGACACCTTAGGCGTTGGTCATGTGGACTTGATGTCTAAGGGCTATGGCGCGTGTCGGGTGTGTTCAACACGTTGGGCCCATGTTTGGTCGGTACAGTTTTTTAACTCCATGGACACAATTATTCTCGACACCCTTGAGGTCGGCGATGTGCCTGTATCTGTTCGAGCGGCGGGTGCTGATTTTGAAGACAGTGGGGAACGTATTTTAGAAATTATCGAGGCATACCTTTAATGTCTCATCAACATGCCCCATTGACCCATACAGGTTCTGTTGTTTATCCCTCCTCCGGCGGGCGTATGGAATGCGGGGTGTGTTGGTATGTTTATGACCCAGACCTTGGCGATGATGAATGGCAAATCAAAGCCGGCACGGCGTTCGGAGATCTTCCCGATCATTGGCAATGCCCCAATTGTGATGCTGTGAAATCAAAGTTTTTGGTTCTCGATAGCGAATTTGATGGGGCTGAGGAAACCAGAACAGGTGATGTTGAGGCTTTGATCAAGGCGTACAAAAAAGTCGACCAAGAACGCATGCAAGACTTGCCGTTTCGCAATCAACAGCTGGGCGTTGAGGCCGTGGGTTTTCAGCCTTGGCAAAGCGGCTCGTTAGGGGTGGTCATCACGCCTTGGTTTATGAATTTGGTTTATTTGGCGGGCGAAGATACGGATTGGTCAGCGCATCGTCATGGCGATTTGGTGATTCATGTCTTGCCGTCTGGTCGATATGAATTTATTCAAGGTGATCTTGATGGGTTTGGCGTGTTGCAAAGCTGCTCGTTATCGTCACCCGTTTTAGAATTTGAAACTATGGAAAGCGCGCGGGAAACTGCAAGCGCCGTGATGCTTCTTATGTTGGAGGCACCAAAAGATGACGTTGCTTTTCAAGGCGAACCATTAAAAACAGAGCCTGATCCGGAGCCCACGTTGGCCACGGGGAGAATTTCGCGGCGTGAACTTATAAGGGGACGGCGTGCGGCCGCACCACAAACAGATCTATAAAGGAGACTTAAGATGAGTATCAAACGAGTGGTGGCGTTGAGTGTTGGGTTTTCAGGGGTCGGCGTAACCGCAGCACAAGCCCACGTGGGTGCCGGTGCGACCAGCCTTATGGCGGGCATTGTTCACCCGTTTACAGGTCTAGATCACATGTCCTTGCTGATGGTGGCAGGACTTGTCGCCGTTTATGCTGGACGCACAGGTGCAGTCCGCATGGCTTTGGTTGTTATGGCCGCGTGGATTTCAGGTCTTGCTTTCGCCTCATCCGGTTTTGTCATTCCGTTCGTCGAACAAGGCATTGCAGGTGGTTTGGTGTTGTTAGGGGCGGTGTTGGCTTTGGGCGGGTCTGCTTTAGGTCGTCACACTGCCGTCACAGCTTTCATCGGTATTTCGGCTCTGTTCCACGGTCAAGCGCATGGTCTTGAAGTCACAGGCTCGGTAATGACGTTTGGTTTAGGTTCACTTGTCGGCGCAGTTTTGGTTATGGCTGCGGGTGGCATGTTCGCACGTTTGGCCATGGTGAACGAACGCCTTGTTGGTGGTGCAATGGCGGCACTGGGTGTTGTCATGCTTGCAAGTTGATTTGATGTTTTAAGTCAAAACTATGGGTCGGAAGTTGGTTCTCAACCGCTTTCCGACCCTTTTTTTTAGCGCACTCTTGTCGGATGCTCGACAGGGGGCTAAGCTTTTTCAAACACAGTTCAGACAAAGGCCCAAAGCGTGACGTTTAATATCCTTTGGTTACAAGCAGGCAGTTGCGGCGGGTGCACTATGGCGGCTTTGACCGCCGAAGACCGTGGCTTGATCCAGGCTCTGAAAGCCTTTGACGTGAACCTGTTGTGGCACCCGGCCCTCTCTCTAGAAACAGGCGTCGAGGCCTTGGATATTCTAAATGACGTTCTTGACGGACGCCATACTTTGGATGCTTTGTGCATTGAAGGGTCTGTTTTGCGCGGGCCCACGGGAAGTGGTCGTTTTCAAATGATGCCGGGCAGTGATCAATCCATGGCCGCGTGGATCTGCCAACTGGCCCCGCTGGCCCGTTATGTTGTTGCGGTCGGAACCTGTGCGGCCTTTGGCGGCATTCCGATGGCCGATGGCAATGTCACTGACGCGTGTGGCCTTCAATATGAAGGGGACGTTCAGGGTGGACTTTTGGGGCGGGACTTTGAATCCATCACGGGCTTGCCGGTGGTTAACATTGCGGGCTGTGCGCCGCACCCTGATTGGATCACGGAAACTTTGGGGTTGCTGGCGACCGATGGCTTAGATAAGGATCAGTTAGATACCTTTGCACGGCCTTTGTTTTTTGCGAACCACTTGGCCCATCATGGCTGTTCACGCAATGAGTATTATGAATTTAAAGCCAGTGCTCAACGCTTTTCGCACTTGGGGTGCTTGATGGAAAATCTAGGCTGCAAAGCGACCCAAGCCGCTGGTGATTGTAATCTTCGGTCATGGAACGGTTCCGTTGGCAGTTGCCCCGATGCCGGATTTCCGTGCATCGCCTGTACGTCGCCTGGGTTTGAATCCCCGAACGATACCTTCCAAGAAACCGCCAAGCGTGCCGGTATTCCCATTGGCTTGCCTGTAGACATGCCAAAGGCTTGGTTTATTGCCCTTGCAGCCTTGTCGAAATCGGCAACACCGGAACGGGTGAAAACCAATGCGGTGTCGGATCACGTTATTGTCCCCCCCGCCCGCAGCGGAGAAAAGACATGAGCCGTCGCATTATCGGTCCCTTCAACCGCGTTGAAGGCGATTTAGAAATTACCCTTGAGACCACCAACGACAAGATTGACAGCGCCCATGTCACGGCACCGATGTTTCGTGGTTTTGAACACATCCTTCAAGGCAGGCCCATGATGGATGCTCTCAGTATCAATCCGCGTATTTGCGGAATTTGTTCCGTGTCGCAGTCGGTGGCCACTGCGACCGCGCTTAGGGATGCGTTGGGCCTTTCGGCGACGTTGAATGGCCAGCTTGGCACCAATTTGGTTCATGCGACAGAAAATTTAGCAGATCATCTCACACACTTTTATTTGTTTTTTATGCCCGATTTTACACGGGACGTTTATGCGGATAAGCCCTGGTTTGACGCTTCAACCACACGGTTTGCCGCCAAAACAGGGGCCGGCGCAAAAGCAGTTTTAGCGGCCCGCGCACGGTTGCTTCATATCACCGGAATTTTGGCAGGCAAATGGCCGCATACGCTTGCCATCCAACCGGGCGGGCTAACGCAATCCCCAGATGACGGGGCTTGTATGCGGATTAAATCCGTTTTGGCCGATACCCGAGATTTTTTGCAAGACCATCTGTTCGGTCAACCCTTAGAACAAATTTCCAGCATGAAAGATCGTCAAGCCTTGGACAAGGCGATTGATGTCGCCCTAAGTGCAGGTGCGGATTTTGGACGCTTTGGCCAGATTGCACGCGACTTAGACTTAGAAAGCCAAGGGCTGGGCTATGCAAATTTTATGAGTTTCGGAGCCTATCAGTTTGACCAAGGCCCGGCCTTTTCAGCCGGACGGGTTGTGAACGGCAAGCCCCTTGCCTTAAATTCCAATGAATTTACCGAAGACGTTGCCAACAGTTGGTATGCGGGCGAAGCCCTGCATCCTGCCCAAGGCCAAACGATCGTCAATGCCGACCGACAAGGGGCGTATTCCTGGTCAAAGGCTCCGCGTGTTGCTGGTAATCCCGTGGAAGTCGGTGCTGTTGCGCGCCAAGTGGTGGCTGGGCATCCGTTGGTGATGGATTTGGTGGGGGCAGGGGGCGCCAATGTCTTTTCCCGCATCATTGCGCGTATGGTGGAAAGTGCACGCATCGTGGTGTTGATGGAAGACTGGATGCAAAACTTAGAGCCTTTGGCCCCCATATGTTCAGACACGCCCATCGATCCTGATCAGTGTGGAACCGGGGTCGGGTTAGTCGAAGCGGCTCGGGGTAGTCTGGGGCATTGGTTGAACTTGGAAAATGGACGTATTCAGAGTTATCAAATCGTTGCCCCGACCACATGGAATTTTTCACCACGCGATGGGGTGGGGCTACCTGGTGCCGTGGAATATGCGCTTCAAGGCACGGTTTTGGTCGATGATGACAAAGCTGCCGCCATGGTGCAACACGTGGTTCGATCATTTGACCCCTGCATGGCATGCACCGTACACTAACTGGTTACTTTCTAACCATATGCAAAGAAAGTAACCAGTAGGGGCGAAGCTCAGAAAAGATAAGTGGTGCTGATTTTATATGAATCTTCATAAATTCAGTGCCTTACATGAATTGCAAACTATTCTTCCAGTGTGGCACGAATATTGCCAGTTACGTGCTAATCACAACGGAGGTCAGTGACAGTGTCGGGCAACGAGTTAAGCGATTTTGGGGGAAGTCTTCACGTGCTTTTGGATGTGGCCGATGGCTGTGTTCAAGACGTGACGGTTCACTCCTCTCGTCCTCAACACGCCGCCCACGTGCTGTTGGGACGCTCCCCAGAAGATGCCATCATGATGTTAAGTCGCCTCTTTTCTTTGTGCGGGCGCGCCCAAACCATTGCCGGCCTCAAAGCCATTGAACAGGCTCAGGGAATTATCCTGTCGGTTCCCAATCGTGCGGCACGAACGGTGTTGCGCATAGCCGAAATGCTCAGCCAAACCGCACTGCGCCTTTGTCTGGATTGGGCGCGGCTTTTGGGGCTTGCGCCAAACCCAACCCTAGCCAAAGCTTGCCTTGCTGCCGAGGCGAGTTTCGAGCACGACCTTTACGGCGCGGCCAATTGGAAAGTGCCGGGCGGCCTGTCTTTTTCACCAAATGTTGATGCCATCCGAAATAAGTCCAATGAGCTGGCGCGGTTGATTGACACGCTCTTTGTTTACGACGGTTTTGCCGATCAAATGCGCCACGCCCTTGGGCGGTTAAAGCTCGAAGGCTTTGGCGCTTTGGGCACAGCCATGAAACCAGAAGACGGGGCCTTCTCGCGCCAATGGGCAACGTCACACGTTGACACGGCGCGTCAAAATCATGGGGCAGGTCTGTTGGCAAGACTGGAATCCCGCTTGACGGAACTGACAACACTTCCCAAAGATATCCTTACCGCAGTCGAAGGCTTGATGTCTTCGGACAGCCAGACCCAACAGTCGTGTTTGATTGGAACCGGGACGGCCTGTGTGGACACGGCTCGCGGAAAATTGACCCATACGGTTTCTTTGAAAGACGGTATAATTTCCGCCTATGAGGTTGAGGCTCCAACAGATGAAAACTTTGCCCAAAATGGTCCCGTGGCGGCGGGGCTTATGAGAGTGGATGCAAAGGACACGAACGCTTTAAAGCACGCGGCCGAACTTCACGTTCTGGCCATTGATCCGTGTGTGAAGTGCGTGGTCGAGGTTCGCCATGCATGAAATGTCGTTGGCCGAAGGGGTGCTGCAAATTTTACAAGATCAAGGCCAAGCGCAAAACTTTAGCCAGGTGAAAACGGTGTGGTTAGAGCTTGGGGAATTGTCCCATGTGGACCCCGATGCCATTCGCTTTTGTTTCGATGCGGTGACGCAGGACTCCATCGCCCAGGGGGCCAAACTGGAAATTATACGTACGCCGGGTGCTGCATGGTGTCATGATTGTTCAAAAACCGTGGCGGTTTCCAGCCTTATCGATCCTTGTCCAGAGTGTGCAGGGTATAAATTACAAGTGACGGGCGGTGACGACATGCGGGTTCATGAATTGGAGGTCGAGTAAATGTGTACAGTATGCGGATGTACAGACGGCGGTGCCAAGGTAGAAGGTGAACATACTCATGATCACGGACACAGCCACGATCATGAGCACGATCATGACCACGACCACGACCACAGCCATCCTCACACGGATAAAAAAGGCGACCTTCATTTTGGTCAGGGCATAGGTGGCGTCCATGTGCCAGGGCTTAGCCCGTCTCGGATCGTGCAAATCGAACAAGATATCTTGGGCAAAAATGATCATTTGGCTCAACATAATCGGGACCGGTTTTTAGGTTTGGGCATATTGGCGTTAAATTTGGTGTCATCGCCGGGGTCCGGCAAAACGACATTGCTGACGCGGACCGCTTCGGATCTTGCTAAATCCATGCCGATTGCCGTTATTGAAGGCGATCAACAAACGGCTTTGGATGCTGACCGCATTCGCGCCACGGGCGTTCAGGCCATTCAAGTGAACACTGGCAAGGGCTGTCATTTAGATGCCGACATGGTGCGCCGCGCCATGGATGCGTTGGACCCAGAACAAAACACGCTGTTGTTTATCGAAAATGTCGGAAATTTGGTGTGTCCTGCGGCGTTTGATTTGGGGGAAGCCGCCAAGGTGGCGATTCTGTCGGTAACCGAAGGCGAAGACAAACCGCTCAAATACCCAGATATGTTTAAGGCCGCGACCTTGATGATCATCAACAAGTCAGACCTGTTGCCTTACGTGCCGTTTGATGTTGCAGTCTGCATCGAAAATGCCCGGCGGGTGAATCCTGATATCGAAGTGTTGCAAGTGTCGGCTTTGTCCGGTGATGGACTGGATGCCTGGTATGCGTGGATTGCGGATTGGCAGTTGAAAGCACAGGACGCAGATAAATGAGCTTTGCCTCTGCCCAAGCCCAGGTGATGGAACGCGTGCGCATCCGCGTTCGGGGGTCTGTGCAGGGTGTTGGCTTTCGTCCTTTCGTTCATGGTTTGGCGGACCGTTTTGATGTGACGGGCTGGGTGTTGAATGATGGGGACGGTGTCTTGATAGAAGCCGAGGGTTTGAACACCACGCCTTTCCTAAATGCTTTAAAACACCAAGCCCCACCCTTAGCCCGCATCGATGGCGTGGATGTTGAAACGGTTCAGGCTTTAGGTGGCGATACATTTGTCATTTTGAAAAGTGAAGGCGGGATCGTGCAAACGCGGATTCCTGCCGATGGGGCCGTGTGTGACGCGTGTCTAGAAGAGCTGTTTGATCCCACCGATCGTCATTACCGCTATCCCTTTATCAATTGCACCCATTGTGGCCCACGGTATACGATCACCCGCAGCCTGCCTTATGACCGACCACAAACATCTATGTCTGCGTTTGCCATGTGTTCAGAGTGTGCGTCCGAATACATCCATGTGAAAAATCGTCGTTTTCATGCCCAACCCATCGCATGCCCCACGTGTGGGCCGAAACTTTCCATGGGTGTGGAAGAAATTGTTGCTCGACTTTTGACGGGTGAAATTCTTGGGCTTAAGGGCTTGGGTGGATTTCATATTGTCTGTGATGCGCGAAATGAAATGGCCGTGGTTGAGCTGCGAAAACGTAAAAACCGTGAAGAAAAACCCCTGGCTGTCATGGTTGCCAATGTGGCTTCGGCCAAACGGATTGTGCAGATGAGTGAGGTTGAGGCCCAACACTTATCGATCACCGCCCGCCCCATCCTTGTGTTGCCCAAACAAACGGAGGATACCCTGGCGACATCCATTGCGCCGGGTCTTGATAGTATCGGTGTGATGTTGCCGGGTACACCCATGCACTATCTGCTGTTTCACGAAGCCGCAGGTCGGCCCGTTGGTGTGGACTGGTTAGAATTGCCGCAAGATTTAGCGTTGGTCATGACCAGTGCCAACCCTGGAGGCGAGCCTTTGGTGACCGCTAATGATGAGGCTTATCGGCGTTTGGACTCCATAGCGGATGCCATTGTCACCCATGACCGAGACATCTTAATACGCGCCGATGACAGCGTGCAGAGATTTATTGGCGGCACGCCAACGTTCATTCGTCGGGCGCGTGGATTCGTGCCAGACCCGATTAAACTCCCTAAGGCGGTTTCGTCTGGATTGGCGGTGGGGGCACACCTAAAAGCAACGGTCTGCGTGACCCGTGGTGATGAGGCTTTCGTGTCACAACACATCGGCGACTTAGAGGGACCCGAGGCGCTGAAGTTTTTTGAAGAAACCGTCGATCATCTTTTAGACATTACGGGCATTACCCCGGCCTGGGTTGCGCATGATTTGCATCCTGATTTCTACTCGACACGTTTTGCCGATAACTTTGCCCTGACCCATAACATTCCCCAAATTTCCGTCCAACACCATCACGCCCATGTCGCGGCCGTAGCTGTCGAACACGGATGTGATGAGCCTGTCTTGGGTCTTGCCTTGGACGGCTTTGGATTGGGGGAAGGCGATGGCATTTCGCACAATTGGGGTGGCGAAGCTTTGATCGTAGACGGTTGTGAGTATCGCCGGGTTGGGCATCTGGCCCCACTGCCCATGCCCGGTGGCGAAGCCGCATTTCGCGCCCCGTGGCGTATGGCCGCCGCCGTATTGCATCAACATGGTCGCCAAGACGAAATTTCGGCGCGGTTTTCCAAATTGGGGGATACGGATCTGTTGCTGCAAATGTTGAACAAAGGCGTGAATATTCAACCGTCAAGCAGTTGCGGGCGGCTGTTTGATGCGGCTGCGGGCTTGTTGGGCGTGCAGTCTGTTGCCAGTTTTGACGGACAAGCTCCGATGAAATTAGAAGCCTTGGTGACCAAACCCGTCTTCGTACCGGGGACTTGGAAACTGGACAACGGCGTTCTTGATGTGAGCGCGTTGTTGCAACACATTTCAGATATGGATGCCATCAGCGGTGCAAATGCCTTTCATGGCACTTTGATAAATGCCATTGCTGAATGGGCCCAAGTCTTGGCACAAAACGCCGGACTTAACCGCATCGTGCTGTCTGGTGGGTGTGTGTTGAACCGTGTGCTGACGCAAGGCTTAGAACGCTTGTTACAAAGTGCCGGGTTTGAAGTATTGAAACCCAGGTTGATGCCACCCACGGACGGGGCCATCAGTTTGGGTCAAGCTTATGTGGCGGCACTATCCGCCCAACGAACGAATTAAGGAGAAGACCATGTGTCTGGCGATCCCGGCAAAAGTGGTGAAGTTACGCGATGACGGCTTGGCGGACATCGAATTGGAAGGGGTGGTGAAAGAAGTCTCCCTGGATTTGGTGGACGATGTTTGTGTGGGCGATTATGTGATCGTGCATGTGGGCTATGTGTTGGCGAAGTTGGACGTGGACGAAGCGGAGCGCACGTTGGCACTCTTCGCTGAACTCAGTGACTCCGTACAAGGAGGTGTGGCATGAAATATATTGAAGAATTTAGGGACCCAGAGCTTGCCAAAAACTTAAGCCAATCCATCCTTCAAGAGGCCGACCCCGATCGCACCTATCGCTTGATGGAATTTTGTGGCGGTCACACCCATGCCATTGCGCGGTACGGGGTCGAAGACTTGTTGCCTAAAAATGTGCGTATGATCCATGGTCCAGGGTGTCCTGTGTGCGTCTTGCCCGTTGGTCGCGTGGACGAAGCCGTGGCTTTGGCGACCCAGCACGATGTGATTTTATGTACCTATGCCGATTTGATGCGGGTGCCGGGCAGCAAGTATGAAAGTTTGATCAAGGCACGGTCCAAGGGTGCGGACGTGCGCATGGTCTATTCCACCTTGGATGCCTTGAAAATCGCCGAAGACAATCCAGACCGCGACGTGGTGTTCTTTGCCATCGGCTTTGAAACCACCACCCCACCGACGGCGGCAGCGATCAAACAAGCCGAATCTCGGGGCCTCAAGAACTTTTCAATATATTGCAATCATGTACTCACGCCCGCCGCCATGCGCGCCATTTTGGGGGTGTATTCGGATGCGGGGGCGCCGAATGTGATTATCGATGGTTTTGTGGGTCCTGCGCATGTCAGTGCGGTGATCGGCACGCAGCCGTATGAAGAGTTTACGCGTGATTATAAAAAACCGGTGGTGATTGCCGGATTCGAGCCTTTGGATGTGATGCAAGCGGTGTTGCAATTGATCCGTCAAGTCAATGAAGGACGGGCCGAAGTGGAAAACGAATACGCCCGCGCCGTGACACCCCAAGGCAACGTCAAGGCGCAAGCCATGATGGATGAGGTGTTCGAGTTGCGCGATGCGTTTGAATGGCGGGGGCTTGGCAGTGTGCCTGTAAGTGCGTTGAAACTTCGTCCCGCCTATTCAGCCTTTGATGCTGAACTTAGGTTTTCCGTACAAGTCGCCCCCCCTGTTGAGCATAAATCGTGCGCCTGTGGCGACATCTTGCGCGGCGAAAAAGTTCCCACCGAATGCAAATTGTTTGGCACCGTTTGTACCCCAGACAATCCCATGGGCGCGTGCATGGTATCGTCCGAAGGGGCGTGCGCCGCGCATTGGACCTATGGACGGTTTCGCGAGGATGAGTTCGTGGAGAAAAGCGCATGAAGCAAATTTCACGCCCCCTAGATTTGAAAAATGGTCGTGTGGACATGAGCTTTGGTGCGGGTGGACGCGCCATGGCGCAGTTGATTCAAGAGCTCTTTGTAGTTCATTTTGACAACGATATTTTAAATCAAGAACACGATGCCGCGATGTTTGAGTTGCCACCCGGGCGCATTGTGATGAGCACCGATACCTTTGTGGTGTCGCCGGTTTTCTTCCCCGGCGGCAACATTGGCTCCCTTGCTGTGCACGGCACGGTCAATGATTTGGCCATGGGGGGCGGGGTTCCGAAGTACCTGACGGCGGGCTTTATCTTAGAAGAAGGGTTCCCGTTGGCCGACTTAGCCATCATCGTGAAGTCCATGGCCGAAGCGGCGTTAGAGGCTGGTGTGTCGATCGTTACGGGCGATACCAAGGTGGTCGAAAAGGGCAAGGGCGATGGCATTTTTATCAACACCGCTGGCGTTGGCGTGGTGCCGGATGGTGTCGAGGTGTGCGGCAACCGCGCACGTCCCGGCGATGTGGTGCTGGTCAATGGCACCTTGGGCGATCATGGCGTGGCGGTGATGAGTAAACGCGAAAATTTAAGTTTCTCCACCGACATTCTGTCTGACAGCCAAGCCCTCAACGACTTGGTGGCGGCTATGTTGACGTCCGTGCCGGGGATGCGGGTGTTGCGCGATCCAACCCGGGGTGGGTTGGCGGCGACGCTCAATGAAATTGCCCATCAATCGGGCGTGGGTGTTGAATTGGATGAAGTCCATTTGCCGCTCAAAGCGGAAGTTAAAAGTGCCTGCGAATTGTTGGGCCTTGATCCGTTGTACGTGGCGAACGAAGGCAAGTTGATTGCCATTTGTCCACCCGAAGACGCCCAACGATTACTGGCCGTCATGCAAGCGCACCCCAAGGGCAGCGAGGCCGCTATCGTTGGGCAAGTGTTAGACGATCCGCGTTGCTTCGTGCGGATGAAAACCCAGCTTGGTGGCACCCGCATGGTGGACTGGTTGGCCGGTGAACAGCTCCCACGTATTTGTTGAAGGTGGAGGAAGAGAATGTCAAAACGTCCCATCATACTGGTCATTGACGACGAGGTGCGCTCGCAAGAATCCCTGCGCCGTATCTTCGAAGACGAAGACTATCAGGTGCTGACTGCGGGGAGTGGAGAACAAGCAGAAGGCATTCTTCAAAGCGAGATGGTGGACGTTATTTTATGTGATCAGCGCATGCCCGGCATGACGGGGGTCGAATTCTTAAAACGTGCTCGTGACGCTTGGCCGGATGCCGTGCGGATGATTATTTCTGGTTACACAGATTCCGAAGATATCATATCAGGCTTAAATGATGCGGGTATTTACCACTATATCACTAAGCCATGGGACCCAGATGAATTGCTTGCGATTGTTAAAAAAGCCGTTGATTTGGTGAACCTGCAACGCGATAGTGCCAACGCGACGGTTGAAATGAAGCAAGCCGCTGCGCCGGTGGAAAAACGCTTAAAAGAAACCAAAACACAACTCAAAAAACACTACGATTTTTCAAAAATTATTCATGCTCCAGGCAGCCCGATGGAAAACGTTATCAGCCTGGCAGCGAAGGGGGCGGCGGTAGATATTTCCGTTCTTATTTCTGGAGAAAGCGGGACCGGCAAAGAAGTCCTCGCCCGTGCCATCCATTATAATTCACCGCGTGCAGACAAACCGTTTGTTGCCGAAAATTGTGGGGCCTTGCCGGATGAACTTTTGGAAAGTGAATTGTTTGGCTGCAAAAAAGGCGCCTTCACCGGGGCTTATGAAGACCGAATTGGTTTGTTTGAAAAAGCAGATGGCGGCACAATTTTCTTAGATGAAGTCGGTGAAACATCCCCAGCCTTTCAGGTGAAACTTCTACGTGTTTTGCAAGATGGCGAGCTTAGACCGCTGGGGTCACAACGGACGCGCCGGGTCAATGTACGGGTAATTACGGCCACCAATCGGGTTTTGGAAAATGATATCCGGGCTAAAAAATTTCGCGAAGACCTGTTTTACCGTTTAGCGGCATTTCCCATAAAGCTGCCGCCACTGCGCGAACGTCAGGGGGATATTGTATTGTTGGCGGTCGAAGTTTTGTCGATGGTGGCGCGTCAATTTGGAAGTTCCGTTACAAGCATCAACAAAGATGTTTTAGAAGCCTTTGTTGCCTATTCATGGCCGGGCAATGTACGAGAGCTGCAAAACGAAATCCAGCGCATGGTCGCCTTGACCGATGGTGATGTCTTGAGCTTGGAAACACTATCCGCTCGTATTTGCGACACCACGTTGAGTGAGGCTGTCTTTGAAAAGATGCTAGACCTTGGCGAAGGTTGGAAGCCCATTCAAGGTTTAGGGCTGCGCGATCAAGTGGAAATGTTAGAGCGGCAAATTTTGTCGTGTGCGTTGGATCGGCACAACGGTAATATTTCACGAGTCGCAGATGAAATGGGGCTGTCACGGGTGGGGCTTCGCGGTAAGCTACAGCGATATGACCTGACCCGCCCGAACTGACCCTAAATTGAATTTCTGGATGACATAATGTCTGGCTCCGACAGTACCAATAAAAGCAAGCCCGCTGACGACCTGGGCGAAGCTATGGTTACGGTGGGTAGCCTTGCGGAACTGGGTCTCACGGGCCTTCAAGAAACCGCATGGGTTGAAGTTATTCGCAAGATGGAAGAGGTCTATTCTGACCTGATACAATACGACGTCGATCTTGAATGTAAAAACACTGAACTTGAAGATACTCAAAAATTCGTCGATAGCGTTATAAGCTCTATGTCGGAAATTCTCATCGTCTGTGATCGTGATCAGCGCGTCGAACAAGTGAATCGGGCTACGGAAGAACTGACTGGATTTTCAGCACAAAAATTGGTCGGACAAAAACTATCGGATCTTATTTTGAATCCCGAAGGCAACCTTTTGGGTGACCTCTGTTCTGGCCATACGGCAAAGATGGCCGATTATTGTGAAGTCAGTTTGAAATCAAAAACAGATGAAAATGGTACGGACCCTGTGTCTATGAATGGGTCGGTTCGGATTGATCACCGGGGTCGCCCTGCCGGTATTGTGATCATTGGACGGCCCATGGGGGAACTGCGCCGGGCCTATCAAGACTTGAACAAAGCCCATGCCGATTTGATGCAGGCGCAGCGTCGTTTGGTGCAATCGGAAAAACTTGCAAGCCTGGGTCGATTGGTCGCCGGGGTGGCTCACGAACTGAACAATCCCATCAGCTTCATCAACGGCAATCTTCATTCGCTTGATAAATATAAAGACAAATTGAAACTCTATGTCCTCGCAACGAAAGAGCCAGACATGGATGCCAAATCCTTGGCGCGTTTGCGTGATGAGTTAAAGATTGAACGCATTCTTGATGACTTAGAGCCCTTGGTTGAAGGAACCTTGGAAGGTGCCGTCAGAGTTCGAGACATTGTTAAAAACCTTCGTCGACTTTCCTTTAGCGGGGCCGAACAATCGGAAATTTTTGATTTGGTTCAGGTGGTGCGCACCGGAGTCAGTTGGGTGAAACGGAGCGGTCCCAATCCTGTGGAAATCGTACTTGATCTTCCCCCCAGTCTTGACGTTATGGGACACGGTGGGCGGATCCACCAAGTGATTGTTAATTTGGTTGAAAATGCATTAGATGCCGTAAGTGACCGTGCAACGCCGGACGTTTCCGTTTGCGTCAAAAAGGTTGGCAAGCAGGCCGTCATCACCGTCCAAGATAATGGCTGCGGCATCACTGAGAAAGACCAGCTGCGCGTTTTTGATCCCTTCTTCACCACCAAGGGGGTGGGGGAAGGGACGGGCCTAGGCTTGTGGATCAGCTATGATATTGTATACGAACATAATGGCGAAATAGCTTTAGATAGCGTTTTTGGTCAAGGAACCGTATTCAAAATTTCTTTGCCAATAGAAGGGCCATAGACAGTGATTTTCTGTCCGCTGTGAACGCCAGATGGTTAAGCCGGGCTAAGTCTTTAAAAGGAAGTCGCATCAGGGCGGCAACGACATGAGGCTTGCCGCTCTCAGAGGGGAAGTTAAAAGTGCCTGCGAATTGTTGGAGCTTGATCCGTTGTAGGTGGCGAACGAAGGCAAGTTGATTGCCATTTGCCCACCCGAAGACGCCCAACGATTACGGACCGTCATGCAAGCGCACCCCAAGGGCAGCGCGTCCTTATGGGCCATGAACCTTACTCTTTGACCAGAGGCCGGGACAGCAGGCCGTGGATGATCGCATCCAGATCGGCATTCACATTCAAGATGGCTTCGACCGCCAAACAGATCGGCATATCGACTTGATTGCGGCGTGCCAATTCGGCCACGGTTGCCGCGTTGTGCACGCCTTCGGCAATGGTTTTACGCCCAGCTAAAATGTGTTCAAGGCTTTCCCCCTGACCCAAACGATAGCCGACCGAAAAATTACGCGACTGCATAGCGTTGCAGGTCAAGGTCAGATCGCCCAGACCCGATAGCCCCATCAAGGTGTGGCTTTGGGCTCCCAACACCAGACCCAGGGCATTGATTTCGGCCAGTCCCCGAGTGATCAGCGCCGCGCGAGCATTGTCGCCCAGGCCTTTCCCGGTGACGATGCCACAGGCGATGGCCAGAACATTCTTGGTCGCACCGCCCAATTGAGCACCGATGATGTCGTCGCTGGCATAGGTGCGAAAACGTGGTGACGTCAATGCCTTGGCGAGACGTTCGGCGACCCCTATATCTGGGCACGCCACCAAAGTTGCGGCGGGCAGGTCGCGCGAAATTTCGGCGGCAAAGGTTGGTCCGCTCAGGATCGAAATGATCGCATCCGGCCCAAGGCAATCTCTAACCACCTCTGACATCAATTTACAGGTGTCACGCTCGACCCCTTTCGAGCAGATCAAGGCAGGTACGTTGGGCTTCCAATAAGCGGCGGCCTGGGAAATAACGCTGCGAAGATGAACCGTGGGGACGGCAATCAGAACGGCGTCGGTTTTACAGACCTCATCAATATCCGTGGTCGCCCGAATATTGGGGTCCAGCGGTACGCCGTTTAGATATATGTCGTTGGTGTGACGGGAATTGATTTCATCAACCACGTCACGTTCAAAGGACCAGATGGTGACCGTACGCCCGGCGCGCGCAGCCACGGTTGCCATAGCGGTGCCGAAAGCACCAGAGCCAATAATGCCGATGGTCTTCATCACATTTCCTTTCCTCTGACACGGTGGATATGATCAATGACGACGTATTGTAAGACCTTATTATACGCTAAAAATGCACACCAATATACCTTCTTGGCCTCTATGTGCATCGGTTGAAAATCATAAACGCGTGGAAAATACGTTTGTTTCCAATACGGATATTTCTAAACTTTAAGGTCTGCGCACGCTCCTCTTTGGTTGCTATATAGTCGTAGCTCCCCATATCTAGCTTACCTTTCATTTAATCGGGATAACGTTTTTGGCGCGCAACTCTGCTTCCTTTGATCGGCCTAAGGGCCAAGATTTTAAATACCTTCGACGCACAGCGGGTTTTTTAAAGCCTTATAGTGGACATGTTGTGGCGGCCGTCACGGCATTGGTGGTGACGGGTGTTTCGGTGTTGGGTCTTGGTCAAGGTCTGAAAGGCCTGATTGATGGCGGATTTGCGGATGGTGATGCGCGTGCACTCGACAGCGCCCTTTACCTGCTTTTGGGCTTGTCCGTGATCATGGCCGTCGGTACGTTCGCGCGATTTTATTTTGTGTCTTGGTTGGGTGAGCGGGTGGTGGCGGATTTGCGTCAGGCAGTGTTCGATCGCGTGTTATCCCTGCATACCGGATTTTTTGAAACCACCAAAACAGGTGAGGTTCTTTCGCGTCTGACCACCGACACCACATTGCTGCAATCGGTGATCGGTTCATCCGCTTCGATCGCACTTCGCAACCTGCTGACGCTTGTGGGCGGGATCATCATGCTGTTTTTCACGAACCCCGGACTGACGGCCATGGTGCTTTTGGTCGTGCCCGTGGTCGTGGTTCCAATTTTGATATTTGGACGGCGCGTCCGCAAATTATCGCGCGCCAGCCAAGACCGAGTCGCCGATGTCGGCGCGTTTGCCGAAGAAACCATCAATGCCATGTCCACGGTGCAGGCCTTCACCCACGAAGATGTTGATCGCGCACGGTTTGGCACGGAAGTCACCAACGCATTCGATACAGCCGTCGTTCGTATTCGCACCCGTGGTTTGTTGATGGCGGTGGTGATTTTGTTGGTGTTCGGGGCTATTGGTGTGATTTTATGGGTGGGTGGCCACCAAATGCTTGCCGGTGAAATCAGCGGCGGCGAACTGGCGGCATTTATCTATTACGCCACGTTGGTTGCCTTCTCGGTTGGGGTGATGAGCGAAGTCTACGGCGAACTGCAACGTGCTGCTGGGGCCACCGAACGTTTGATCGAATTGCTGGAATCTGAAACCGACATCAAAACACCCGACACACCGCTGGCTCTTCCCGATAAGGCTCAGGGCCAGATCAGTTTTGAAAACGTCACGTTCCATTATCCTTCCCGGCCCGACCAAGCGGCGCTTATCGACTTCACACTCGACGTCAAACCGGGTGAGACTGTGGCCTTGGTTGGCCCCTCTGGCGCCGGTAAGTCGACCGTGTTTCAGTTGCTTTTGCGTTTTTATGACCCCATCAGCGGCACGGTGAAATTGGATGGTGTCAACGTACGCGATGCCGACCCCAAGGCTGTGCGCGAGCGTTTTGCTCTGGTGCCACAAGACCCGGTTTTGTTCGGCACCAGCGGCTGGGAAAACATCCGCTATGGTCGCCCGGATGCGGATGATGCCACGGTACGCCAAGCGGCGAATGCGGCGTCAGCGGCAGAATTCCTGGATGCGTTACCGGAGGGATTCGCAACCTTCCTGGGCGAAAAAGGCGTGCGTCTTTCGGGCGGTCAACGTCAACGTATATCGCTGGCGCGTGCGCTCTTGCGCGATCCGTCTGTTTTGTTGTTGGACGAAGCCACCAGCGCGTTGGATGCGGAAAGCGAACGCGTGGTTCAAGAAGCCTTGGAAACGCTCAAAGCCGGACGGACCACGTTGGTGATTGCGCATCGCCTCGCCACCGTGGTGAATGCAGACCGCATCGCGGTGGTCGAGCATGGGCGCATTGTCGCCACCGGCACCCACGAAGAGCTTCTCAGAACCAGTCCCCTTTACGCCCACCTCGCCGCGTTGCAGTTTGATGTGGATATGGGCCCCAGGAACACCCGCAATGTCACCCAAACCTGATCCGAACCACACCACAAAACGCACGCTGGCTCACTATAATCGTTCGGCGGCTGCATTTCGTGACGGGACTTGGGACCATGATGTAACACAGAACTATCGGGCTTTGATTGACGCACTTGAAGGCAACGGACCGCACGTTGTGCTGGATTTAGGCTGTGGACCGGGTCGTGACTTGGTCTATTTTAAATCCCAAGGTCTTGAAACCGTGGGGTTGGACGGCTCCCCTGAATTCGTTGAGATGGCCCGCGCCGAGACCGGATGCGAAGTGTTGCACCAGAATTTTTTGGGCCTTGATCTTCCTAAAAATCGCTTCGACGGCCTATTCGCCAATGCCTCGCTCTTTCATGTGCCGAGTTTAGAGCTCCCGCGCGTGCTGAGCGAGCTTTACGCCACCTTGAAACCCGGCGGTGTGCTGTTCAGTTCCAACCCGCGCGGTGACAACCAAGAAGGCTTTCAAAACGAACGATACTGCTGCTACCACGATTTAAAGAGCTGGTGTAACTTTGTCTCCACAGCGGGTTTCAAAGAAATTCACCATTATTTCCGCCCACCAGGTTTGCCGCTTGCACAGCAACCCTGGTTGGCGACGGTCTGGCGCAAGCCTAGATAGAGTGGTTCGTATTTCCCCTTGAGTCCCAATTTGAAATTTTTGGGTCATATAGAAGGAGCTTAAAGTGGATGCCCTGCTCTGCAAAATCTCTGATGCACGTGAAACTTGGGCAAATTTATTGCAGATGAAGAAGTATAAATTGTTTAAGTTTCAGTTGATTAGGGGGCAGAGGGGTAAAGTCCGCGTGGTATTGAGTTAATTATGACGGGCAGCTATTTACAATCGCACCTGGTTAATTATGAGGCCTTGTTTGATTTTGATCTTCAAATTGATTTAAACTTATAATTTATAAAAAATGTTTGGTTAAATGATCCAGCCCGAGTATCTTCACGTTAGAACCATTTTGACCTACACTCTCTACCTTGGGGAAATTTTATGACCGTTCGTTCTAAGCTTATTGGTGTGTTGGCGATTTTGCTGTTCATTATTGTTGGTATCTCTTCTCTGACATATTATCGGCTCAGCGCTCAAGTCCCACAATTGACGAAAATGAAGGCTCAGACGGCACAAGTGTCAGAGGCCAACGTGCCGCTTTTGGCAACGGTCAAGCAGATTAAATTTCATGTTGTCCAGGTTCAGCAGTGGCTGACCGACATTTCCGCTACACGGGCCTTAAATGGCCTGAATGACGGTATTGAAGTCGCCCAAGAACACGCCGCAGCGTTTAAAGAACAATTGGAGAAAGCAAAAAGTTTAGCCGAAGGCCTTGGCTTAACCGAAGTTGCTGTTTTGTTGAAACAGGCCGAAACGGATTTCCCCCCGTACCATGAAACAGGCATTCGCATGGCGAAAGCTTACATTGGGGAAGGTCCGGCCGGTGGCAATGCCTTGATGGAAGAATTTGACGGGGCATCGGCTAAAATTGGGGAAACGACAGACAAAATTGGTGAAATGGTGAATGCCATCACCACCGATACTTTGGCAAAACTAGAAATGCAATCCAACGCGGTTGCGGCCAGCAACGAAGCGCTTATTCGCTCCACCCTTATTTTGTCGGCTGTGGGTGTGCTGGTTGGTATTATCGGGGCATTTGTTTTGTTCCGTCTGATTGGCAGCAGCTTGCAGGGCCTTCAGACGGACATCCGCACCGTCGCGGATGGCAACGAAAGCACCCCCTTGTTACTTGATTCAGATCGTAACGATGAGTTTGGCGAAGTCGCACGGTCTTTGGTGGAATTTCGCAGTAAGCTGGTTGAGGCTGATCGCTTGAAATCTCAACAGGAAGCCACAGAAAAAAGCGGTACGATTGAGCGGCGCCGAGAACGCAACGCTATGGCTGACGATCTTGAAAGCCAAGTTAAAAGTACCATTGAAATTCTCTTGCATCGCTCAGATGATATCATTGCGACCATCAAGAAGATGGGCGAGAAAATGGAAACCAGTTCAAACCGTTCTTACAACGTTGCCGAAGCGTCGTCGCGCACCACGACAAACGTTGGCGTTGTGGCCTCTGCGGCCGATGATCTTTCATCGTCAATTTCAGATATTTCCCGTCAGGTGTCACAGTCTTCACTGATTGCAGACCGCGCCGCAAGCGAAGCTGCTCATACCAATGAAGAAATCCAAAGTCTTGCCAATGCGGCTAATAAAATTGGCGAGGTGGTGGCTTTGATTACGGACATTGCGGACCAGACCAACCTGTTGGCGTTAAACGCAACCATTGAAGCGGCACGGGCCGGGGAAGCCGGCAAAGGCTTTGCGGTGGTGGCTTCTGAAGTTAAAAATCTGGCCAATCAAACGGCGCGGGCTACGGAAGAAATTGGGGGGCAGATCGCCGACATTCAAAAATCAACCAACGCCGCCGTCGCAGCGATTCAAAACATCAGTAACACCATTGGCGAAGTCAACGATATCTCAACGGGGATTGCCACAGCGGTTGAAAGCCAAGGTCAAGCAACTCAAGACATCGCGCACAATGTACGTAACGTGACGGGAGATGCAGAAACGGTTTCCGATAGTATTATCGAAGTGACGCGATCTTCTGCGGCGTCTTATGGCTCGTCGATTAAGGTTCTCTGGGCGGCGGAAGATCTTGTTCAACCGACCAAAGAAATTTCAGATAGTGTAAACGCATTTATTGAGAAGATTCGAGCGGATTAAAAGTGTTATAAGCTTAAGAACATAACAAAAATGTGAGGAAAAAATTTTGGATTACGACATTCAAACGGCTGGAAATATGGCAACGGTGACTTTAAAAGGCCGATTTACATTTGCCGACAACAAACTCATTCGGGAAGTCTTAGGTCACTTTAATAGCACCGTGAACAATTGCACGATGGACATTGGACAACTTGAATTTATTGATTCCGCAGGTCTTGGAATGCTTATTCTTGCCAATGACACCATTGCCGAATTGGGTGGAAAATACGTTTTAAGCCACCCGAACGGTCAGGTGAAAAAGATGTTGGAATTGACCCGTTTCTCGGACATTATCACCGTCGAGGAATAGTCATGCAGTGCGTCAAATCAGAGAACTCTGTCGTTCTTTGCGGACTTGGCGTGCCTGTGAAAGCCTTGTGTGATATCGCCTCTTCTCTCTATGGGGCTGCTGCGTCTTTGGCTGAGCAAACATCCAATGCCCTGATTTTGATCGCGAACGTTGATGGTGAACGCTTGAAGGAAGCGTTCGACAAACCCATGGCGGGTTGCTTTGAGGTCATTGAAAACGATTCAATTCCGCATGCGCTGTTTATTAAGGAACTTTCAAACGGCGCGTTTGTTTTTTCCTTTTCATCGCGGACGGCCTATTGTTTTCCGGTGGCCGATCACATTACCAATCGCCTTGTGGCAAGCTTTGACCTTTCTGACGAGCGGCGCGAGTGTATCGAGATGGCGCTTCATGAAGCCTTGGTCAATGGTGTAATCCATGGCAATCTTGAATTGGGGCATATCAAAAAAGACACGCTCGATAGCCTAGAGGCTTTCAATGAGGAAGCAGAAAAGAGACTTTCAAATCAAACCTACGCTGCGCGCCGTATCGAGGTTTATATACAGTCATCGGCAACGTCTATTGAAGTGAAGGTCGTTGATCAAGGCGGTGGATTTTCCATTGATCACGACAAATGGGAGAACATGCCGTGGCGGGGGATCAATTTAATTTTAGGCCTCGCAACGTCGGTTCATGCGGGGGAAGTTGATCAGCCACTCACCATGAAATTTGATAGGTGAGCAGAGACTTAAGGGGGGGGGAGGTAGAACAATGTCGATTTCCATTACAAACTGCCGAATTCTTGTGGTCGAAGACAGCCTCGCCATTCGGCGTGTCATCGGGGCCTTTTTATCTGCCTCAGAATTCAAAAATGTTGAGTTTGCTGAAGATGGCATCATTGGCTTGGAAAAAGTGGATGCCTTTGATCCAGACATTGTCATCTTAGACATCAGAATGCCGAATTTAGATGGCTTTGGTTTTTTAAACCAGCTTCGCGCCAACCCAAAGTATGTCGATTTGCCGGTACTGGTGCAAACCGCCTATACCGACCCCGAAGAACGCAACAAGGCCTTTATCGAAGGTGGTACCGACTTAACCACAAAACCCATCAATGGTGTGGAGCTGATGGCCCGGGTGAAAATACATCTGGAAAATCGAATGTTGGTTCGCAGCCTTCAAGATTTCCGCAACCGCTTGGAAACTGAACTCAGCGCCGCACGCAAAATGCAGAAGGCACTTTTGCCCCCTCCTGACCGGATTGACCAAATCAAGGATAGACACGATCTAGATATTGAAAATTACTTTGAGCCGTCCTCGGAATTGGGCGGTGATTTTTGGGATGTTCAAGATTTAGACGATCACCGTGTTGCCTTATCGATCGCCGACTTTTCCGGCCATGGCGTGAATTCAGCCTTGAACACATTTCGTCTGCACACCCTCATGGATGGGGCTGATATGCCCGCTGGTGATCCGGCTGAATACTTAACGGCGTTGAATGTTAAGCTGACCACTTTGATCCCCAGGGGTCAATTCGCCACGATGTTTTATGGCATTATTGATACCAAAAAAGATCAACTGACCTACTGCGCCGCTGCCTCGACCAGTCCGATTGTTGGCCAGAGCGCACAGCAAGACTTTCAATTTCATGAAGCCCAGGGTACGCCTTTGGGTATTTCCGTAAAGGCTACATATGAAAACCGGGTGGTCGATTTTCCACCGGGTTCATTTTTGTTTTTGTACTCAGATGCCCTCACCGAAACGGTTGGGATCAGCGAGCCGATGTTAGATGATGAGGGACTCGGTGAGCTGTTGAGCCAAGCCCTCGACCCAGGTGCGACGCAACATCCCTTTACCTCGGTCCTGGAAAACTTCGGTGCCAGGGTCTCTCGCCCCTTGCCCGATGATCTTACGGCGGTGTGGTTAGCGCGCAGCTAATACTGGGGCTACACCTGGGTCTAGAATTAGCTTCTGGGTCCGTCAGAACAGTTCATAATTTTTCATCCCGACAGCATCAAAACCTCACTTCGGCAGGACTGGTCCGGTCTGAATGTCTTCGACGGACTGCTTGCCAAGACGGGTCACTTGTACCCGTCGGTTCTCATCAGCCTCGGGTTGCTCTGGATTAAACAGTTGGCTTTCGCCATAGCCCACGGCATCAATCCGTGCGGGATCAATGTTGAAGGTGGCGGCTAGATAGTTAAGCACGGCTTTGGCCCGACGTTCTGATAAAACTTGATTGTAAGCGTCAGATCCCACCGCATCGGTATGCCCGGCAATTTGGAAGCGATAGCTGTTCAGTTCACCAAAGGTTAAGGCTTCACCTAAGTTATTTAAAACGTCCAAGGCTTCGGGTTTTAAGATATCGCTATCGAATTCAAAATAGACCTTGATGTTGATCGAAGGAAGCGGCGCTTCGGGGGCCAATTGTTCGACCATCACCGGGGCTTTGGCGGTGTATTGAGGTTCTGGCGTGCACGGACCTTCTCTGTCCGTCGCCATCAGGCCAGCCGCCAAAATCAAAGCATTGCTGGACTTTAGATAGGTGGCTCCACAATTGGAACAGACATCGCGGGCATTGGTAAACAGGGTCAGGTTGGCTTTGATTTTGTCGGCATGATTGCCGTAAGACAAGGCCCGGCGCAACGTCATGATGCCCAAATCAAGGCGGCCAGATAAGCCCTGTGAAATGCCCAAATTGTTGATCACAGCGGAATCATCGGGGCACATGTCGAGGGCTTTGTTATAAGCGATTTCGGCTTCTGCATAATTTTGTTGATAATCAAAGGCAATGCCAAGGGCCGAATACAGGCGCCAATCATCGGATATTTTTTGGGTCGCCTGCTGTAAAAATTTTACACCCTCTGCACTGTATCCCTGGACCAAATTAACTTTTCCAAGTTCAGCTAAGTAACGCCCATGGGTGCCAAATGTTTCACTGTAGGTTTGTAAAATTTGCGCCGCCTCGGCACTTTGGCCAGCCCAGCGAAAGTTGCGAGCCAATCCCAATACAGCCTCGATTTCACCGGGTTTTTGCGCCAAGACCTGTTCATAATGGGCAATGGATTTATTTAAAGCCAAGCTTTCCATAGCCGTCAACGGCCCCGAAATTGCGGGCGGAGGCAGGGTTGCTTGGGAACACGCACCAAGGCTTATGGATACCAGAGATACAAAGGCGGCTATTTTGATAATCTTGAACATATGATCTACCCAATATTGAACGTTATCATTGGAACTTAGCTATGGTATCACCATCTGACAGTGATGCTAATCACTCAAGTTAAATTTTGGAGATTTTAAGAGATGGCCCCCACGGCGCGCATCGAAGACCCGTTTGCTCAACCGCCTGTTCCCGTGACGGGGTTTGCCTTGTTTAAGTACGGGTTTCGCCCTTTTTTCTTTTTTGCCGGGCTGTTTGGCGTGCTTAGCATTTTGGTTTGGGTTGGCGTGTATGCGGGGCATATGGGTTTGAACCTAACCAGCCCGGCGGTCTTGTGGCATGCCCATGAAATGCTATGGGGCTACAGTGCAGCGGCAATTGCTGGGTTCTTTTTGACGGTGGTGCCCAATTGGACCAATGCGAACGCGCAAAAGGGGCCGATGTTGAAGCTGCTTGTGGCGCTATGGTTGGTGGGCCGTGTGGCGGAATGGAGCCAAGGCAGTTTGCCCTATGGCTGGGTCGCCGCCTTAGACATGACGTTTTTAGTCGCGCTCACCTTGGTCGTGATTCGGCCGTTGATCAACCCCCAGTACCGTCGCCAGTTTGTCTTCGTACCTATTTTGTTATGCTTGATTGTTGGTAACGCCATGACCCACGCGAGCGTTTTGGGCGTCACCACCTTTGATTTCGATTGGGGCGCGCGGGGCGTGACCTTGGGCTTGGATGCGGTGTTGGTTTTGATCGCCGTGATGGGCGGACGCGTGACACCAAGCTTTACGTCCAGCTTCTTAGGCCACGCCAACCCAAATATTAAGGTGGTGCAAAACCCAACCCTAGACAAAGCTGTCATGGCGGTCACCTGGTCGGTGTTGATAGTTGATCAGGTGTGGGGTGCCAGTGTGCTGAGTGGAATCGTTTATGGACTGGCGGCTGGATTGCATCTTTGGCGTTTGGTGGGCTGGCAAGGTTGGCGCACGCTGCGTGAGCCACTTTTGGCGGTGCTACACGTGGGCTATTTGTGGTTGGTGGTTGGTTTCGCTTTGAAGGGCCTTGCAGATTTTGGCCTGTTCGATCCCGCCAGCGCGGTGCATGCATTGACCATTGGTGCCATCGGCACCATGACCTTAGCGATCATGAGCCGGGCCTCGCTTGGCCACACTGGGCGTGCGCTGAAAGCCCACACCTTGGTTGTTGTCGCCTATGTGTTTCTAAGCTTGGCCGCCGTGACGAGGCTGTCGGTAACGATATGCCCAGACTTTGCCATGGAATTGATTATGGCATCTGGTGTGTTGTGGGCGTTGGCGTTCTTGTTGTTCTTTTGTATTTATGCGCCAATTCTCATCCGCCCACGACTTGATGGACGTCCTGGCTGATTAATCGTCGCCACCGCCATCACCGCCACCGCGATTGCCGCCACGTTCTCCGCCACGATTGCCACCTCGGTAACCACCACCTTGGTTCCAGTTCTGATTCTCGTTGCGATTGTTGCGCTGGTTCCAGTTGCCATTTTGATTTTCATTGCGGTTTTGGTTCCAATTCCGGTTTTGATTCTCGTTGCGGTTTTGGTTCCAGTTGCCGTTTTGATTCCGGCCGCCTTCATTATCGTCATCGGCGAAGGCTGGATTGGCGAAGGGTAAAACACCCAAAACAGTTGCGAAAACGCCAACGGTCAAAAATTTACGCATCATCATGTAAAAGTCTCCTCATAAACGTTTTTGTCCAGCCTTGGATATATGTTAGTTTTCGGTATTGTCAAATAAATCATTTGGAAGATGAGATCGAGATGGAAATCGCTGAAATTGCCCGTGTTCAAGAATACCTTCGTAAAAGTTTGTCCAACAATCGGATCGTGATACACCCGCCTAAAAAGGCGGATGCAACCGTCGAAGTCTACATTGCCGAAGATTTTGTCGGCGTTTTGTACAAAGACGAAGATGAGGGCGAGGTTTCTTATTCGTTCATGATGACGATTCTTGAAGACGACCTGATATAGGTGCTGATGCGCTGATCATTCGCAACAAATACTAAGTTGTAATCAAAAAAACGGCGCGCCTGGGGAAACCCTTGGCGCGCCGTTTCTGGTCTAAGCATCATGGATCAGGTCTTCGGGCGGTTTCATGAACCACATTTGATACATGCTGACAAACCACATATAGGCAAAACTTAAGCCCATGCCAATGCCGCCGACATAGATGATCCAAGCGAAGTTCGGGTTGAGTTTGGTCAAGTACCAAGAGCCAATGTCCAACACGATGGCCACAAACGGCAGCGCGATCACCGTGCATTTAAACCATACAGGTCGAACCAAGGCATGGCTAAAGACCAGCCCCATAATGAAGAAGATAAACGTCAGGCCAAACAGGTGAATATGCGACACCCGCACGAGCGTATAAATGCTGGCCCCGGTATCCATTTCCGATAACTTTTTAACCTCAGAAAATTCTGCGAGATTGGGAAGATGGGGATTGGACCCATCGTGACAGGCAACACAATTGTCATCGATGATCGGCTGGATGGTGTCGGTAAAGACCGCTTCTTCTGCGCCTTTGTGAATCCATGCCGAAATGGTCGCCGCATCATCGGGGGCGATCATATCAATCATTGGGCCCTTGAGGGCCGCTTCTAAGCGTGAATTTTCTTTGTTGCCACTGTAGGCAATGATCAAATCTTCAATGGACAGGCCTGGCTGTCCATCGCGTGCCGCATGCGACATGTAGGTTTGAATCATGGCAAACAGATAAGCTAAGCCTAAGATTAGCAACGCACTTGTGTACAGCACGCGCAGACTTCGGGGGTATTCTGAATAATGATAATATTGGCGGTGAACGTGTCTTACGGGTGGGGCTTTGCTCATTTTTAATTCCTATGGCTTTATGGCAAATTATTTCAACTGATCATAAGCTTCTGGAGAGAAATCTGCAACTTGGATAACGGCATTGCGCCCCTGCTCTGCATGCATGACCATTTGGAACTCTTCGCGGGTTAAAAGGCCTTGGTCAAGGGCGTTTTGGGCCATGTCTGTGATTTGACCCTTTTCAAGTCTTCCATCACGCCGCGCTTGATCAATTTTGGCCCGGGCCGGAGCTGCGGTATGGATGTCGGCAAGTGCGGATTCCAACAAGCCTAGGCCCGGTTGATCTTTGGCTGGAATGAAGATGTCAGAGGTGATCGAGGTGCGGGCTTTTTCGTTAAACAGAACCGCTTCGGCGACCGCTTCAATTTGAACGTCGGTGAGCGGTTTGCGCGATGGCCCAAAAGGAAAGGCAATCTGTTTGACGATCCACGCAATGGCTCGGTTTGGCAAGTTGTCGAGCACACCGATCAAGGCTTGTTCGACTTGATATAAAGCATGGGTGCACGTCCATTCCAAATAGGCACGGTGGTGGTCTGGGCGACCTTGATCATGAAAATCTTTCAAGGCGGCGGTGGCTAGAAACATCCACGAAAAGGCATCGGCAAATCGTCCACTTAAGAGTTCTTTGCGTTTTAAAGCCCCGCCCAAAGTCCCCAGCGCCACATCGGCCGTCAAGGCAAAGATGGCCGAAAATCTGGAAATATCGTGATAATAAACGGTCTCGAATCCGACCACGGGGGCGTTTGCAAAACGGGCGCTGGTGAAGCCGTGCCATACGGTGCGCAGGCCATTTTTGAAAATATGCCCGACGTGACCAAAGAACGCGACATCAAAAGCGACCACGTCCCCGGCGGCGACGGCGTGCATTTCCTTGGCGGCATAGGGGTGACAGCGGATCGCCCCTTGGCCAAAGATGATCAGCGAACGGGTTAAAATATTGGCGCCTTCCACCGTAATGCCGATGGGGATCGACATATAAGACCGGGCAAAGATATTGTTGGGTCCGCGACATATTGCCGATCCCGCATGAATGTCCATGGCATCATTCAGACACAATCGCATACCTTCGGTCAGATACGCTTTGGCAATAGCCGACAAAACAGATGGTCGTTCTCCCGCATCGACGGCCCCAAACGACAAGCGCCGGGTGGCATTCATAAAGTAGGTATGGGCGGCAATGCGGGCAATGCGATCGCGCACGCCTTCAAAGCGGCCAATGGGTAGGCCGAATTGTTCGCGCACGATGCCATAGCCGGAGGTCGCGCGGGTTGCCAATTGCGCTGCCCCAACTGACAACGACGGCAAAGAAATGCACCGCCCAACGGCTAAGTTTTCCATCAACATACGCCAGCCATTGCCAGCCTCGGCGGCGCCACCAATGATGAAATTAAGGGGCACAAACACATCGGTGCCCGAAATTGGTCCGTTGTGAAACGGAATCCCCATGGGGTCATGATGATTGCCCACCACAACGCCGGGCGTTTCGCGGGGTAACAAAGCACAGGTGATACCGATGTCTTTTTTGTCGCCCAACAAACCGTCTGGATCATAAAGCTTAAAGGCAATGCCCAACACGGTGGCAATGGGGGCCAGCGTGATATAGCGCTTGTTAAAAGTCATGCGAATGCCGACAATTTCTTCACCTTGCCATTGGCCTTTGCACACAATGCCTTGGCTTTGTCCGTTGGCGGCATCGCTTCCTGCATTTGGTTCGGTTAGGGCAAAGCACGGAATGTCTTTGCCCACGGCCAAACGCGGCAGGTAATGATTTTTTTGGTCTTCTGTACCATATTCCATCAACAACTCACCGGGGCCAAGCGAATTGGGAACCATGACGGTAACGGCGGTTGCCACCGAACGGCTGGAAATTTTTGCCACGACGGCGGAATGAGTATGGGCGGAAAAACCAAGACCTCCGTATTGTTTGGGAATGATGATGCCGAAAAATCGCTCGGCTTTGATAAAGTCCCAAATCTCTGGCGTAAGATCGCGGTCTTGGGCCAATTGCCAATCATCGACCATGGAACATAGTTGTTCCACTGGACCGTCCAAAAAGGCTTGCTCTTCGTCCGTTAAGTCTTGAATTTTAAAGTCATGCAGTTTTTGCCAATTGGGATGACCGGAAAACAGTTCGCCTTCCCACCCCACCGTGCCAGCCTCAAGGGCTATGCGTTCGGTCTCGCCCATGATGGGCAGAATGCGCCCGACGATTTTCATCACCAAGCTGGAAACAAGAGTCCGGCGTAACGGGGCCACGGCAAAGACGACGACCAATATGGCGACGACGATCAGAATGAACATGGATATGGACATAGCACGTCTCCTAGTTACGAAGGGGTTTCCCGGTCTTTAGCATAGCATCAATACGCGCACGGGTTTGCGGTGTTTTGGCGAGCTTAATAATGGCGTCGCGCTCCAACGCCAGAATATCATTTTCGCTCAGCTCATCGATAACATCGGTGTCTCCACCCGACAGCACCCGGGCTAGGTCTTGGGAAATCGTCACATCGTGGGGGGTGGCGACGCCTTGGTTGGCAAAGTTCCGAATGGCTAAGTTCAGCGCTTCATACCCGCTGGGTCCGGGAAGGTACATGCCGAGCGGTTCGGGTGGCGCATAGCCTTTGGCAAGATCCAAAACGGCGGCCTTGGCGGTGGCGAGGACGCGATCACGGTTCATGACGATGGTGTCGTTTGAGCTTAAAAAGGCTAAGTCCTGGGCTTCAAAGGCTGAGCCGGAGACCTGCGCCGTGGCAATGGCCTCAAAAGCTTTCATCACCGGCGGCATGGGACCGTTGGGACGATTTTTGGCCAGCGTCCAGCGTCTCAACAATTCTTTGCAACCGCCCCATCCGGGCACGATGCCCACGCCAGCTTCGACCAAGCCGATGTAACTTTCGCTGTGAGCCGTCAAATGGTCACAATGCAGTAACACTTCGCAACCGCCGCCCAACGCCATCCCCGACGGCGCACCGACAACCGGGAAGGGGGCGAACTTTAGATTGGCAAAGGTGTCTTGCCCGTGGGAAAGAATCCACCGCATAACAGGCCATAGTCGAAATTTGGCACAGGCCATCAACATCATCAGATTGGCCCCCACCGAAAAATTGCGGCCTTCATTGTAAATGACCAAACCGCTGTAACCGTGTTCGGGCAATTCCTTCACCGTGCGGTTGATCAGGCTTAAGATGAATGGGTTGAGCGAATTCATCTTGGAACAAAATTCCAAACACGCCACACCGTCGCCTAAGTCCCACACCTTGGCCGAACGATTTTCAAACAACGGCGGGCCTTTGCGTTTGACATCTTCAAGCAACACGACTCCGGCGGGGCGGGTGACTTGTGCGTGGGAGCCATCAAAGGTCAGCATGTGCAATTCGCCAAAACCCGTTTGATAAAATGACTTGTCACTGGCCGTTTGCAACAGCGGTGGAATGTGTTGTCCGTCGGCCAGCAGACGGTGGCGAAACCAGGACGCCCCCATTTTGTCGATCAATTCGAACGGACCCCATTTCCAATTGTACCCAAGGCGCATGGCACGATCGATGGATTCAATGTCATCGGCAATGGTGGGGGCCAATTGAGTCGCATAGGCCAAGGTCTTTGACATCACCGACCAGGCGTAGCGGCCTTCGATACTGTCGTGTTCAAACAAACCGCGCAGGCCACCACGTTTGGCCGCTTTGGCCGCCTCTGGGTTGGGCCGGCGCGCGGGGCCGTAGGTGCCCGTTTTAAAATCAATGACTTCTTTGTTGCGCCGTTCATCCAAGCGGAAAAAGCCGCCCTTGCCCTTGCGACCCGTGTATCCATCTTTGATCATCTTTGATAACAGTTCAGGGGCGGGGCCAAGGTCATGGAAGGCATCGCCTTTGGGCAGGGATTCATGAAAGCTGGATAAAATGTGCGGCATCAAATCAACGCCGACCAAATCCAACAACGCGAACACCCCGGTCTTTGGCACCCCAATGGGGCGGCTTAAAACCGCGTCGGCTTGTTCGGCGGTGATCCCCAACGCAAAGGCTTCGGTAATCGCCGCGTGCATCCAAAAGGTTCCGATGCGGTTGGCGATAAAACCCGGCGTGTCCTGACAATTGATGATGCTTTTACCCATGCATCGATCGATAAAATCAAGCACCGGGGCCACCGCCTTGGCGTTGGTTTTGGGACCTGTCACGATTTCCAACAAACGCATATAGCGCGGTGGATTGAAAAAATGGGTGATCAGAAAACGCTGTTTTAGTTTGCTCGCCATGCCTTGCGTTAAAACATCTACGGGCAGGGTCGAGGTGTTGGACGAGAGCACCGCCGAAGCCTTAAGATGCTGGGCGACGTCCCCATACAGACTTTGCTTAATGGCTAGGTTTTCAATCACCGCTTCGATCACCCAGTCACACGTTTTGATCAAGTGCAGGTCATCCTTGGTGGTGCCGACCGTGATGCGTTTGGCGAACGAGGGGTGCATAAAATCCAGCGGCTTGACTTTAAGCATTTTTTTCACAGCCCCAGCGGCGGCCCCGTCAACCACGTCAAGCAACACCACCTCGGCCCCGCCATTGGCGGCCTGGGCGGCGATCCCGGCCCCCATGACGCCGGCCCCAATAACACAGATTTTTTGAACTGTTTTCATGACACCGCCTCCAAAACCGTGGCGATGCCTTGACCACCGCCGATGCATTGGCTGGCCAGCGCATACTTGCCTCCGGTGCGGTGCAAAATTTGTGCAGCCTTGCCGGTGATGCGGGCACCCGTGGCCCCGAGTGGGTGGCCGATGGCAATTGCCCCGCCATCTAAGTTGGTTTTGTTGATGTCCAGTTTCAAATCGCGGATGCTGGCCAAGGACTGACTGGCAAAGGCTTCGTTCAATTCAATAACGTCGATATCTTTAAGCGTAAGCCCCGCTCGTTTGAGCGCCTTTTTGGTCGCGCCAACGGGACCGATTCCCATAATTTCCGGTTTGCAACCCGCCACGGCAAAGCTTTTGATGCGGGCCAAGATCTCTAAGTTGTTGGCCTTGGCATAGTCTTCGGTGGTGACCAGAACGGCGGCGGCGCCATCGGTTAAGGGGGATGAACTGGCGGCGGTGACGGTGCCGGTTTGCAAAAAGGCGGGCTTTAAATCGGCGAGGGCTTCTAACGTCGAGTCGCCCCGAATGCAGCCGTCTTCGCGGACCAAGCCAGCTTTCGTGTTGATGGGGACGATCTCACCTTTCAGCAAACCTTCCGCTTGAGCCTTGGCTGCTTTTTGGTGGCTAGCAAAAGCAAAGGCATCTTGCTCTTCGCGGTTCAGGCCATATTTCTGCGCCACATTTTCCGCCGTTTCACCCATGCCCATGTAGGCTCCGGCCATGCGTTTGGCGAGCTCTGGATGCGGCAGGGGATTAAACCCGGTCAACGGAACGCGGCTCATGGATTCCACGCCCGCGCAGATGTAGGCTTCCCCGGCACCCATCTGCATAGCCCCAGCCGCCATATGGATGGCTTGCATGGATGATCCGCAAAATCGGTTCACCGTAACCCCACCCACCGCCAACGGCAGCCCGGCCAATAACACCACCAAACGGGCGATGTTGAATCCTTGTTCGCCTTCGGGAAAAGCACAGCCCATGATCAGGTCTTCGATACCTTTGGGCGCAACCCCTGTGCGTTCGATCAAACCCTTGACCACCTGGGCGGCCATTTCATCTGACCGCGTGTGGGCCAAGGCACCCTTGGTGGCAAAGGTAAACGGTGACCGCGCATAACCGGCGATGACGATGGATTTCATGAGCCTAACTCCTTTTTGGGCCGGACTGTGACAGTTGCTTACACAAGACTTTGCGTTCGATCTGAGCGCACGCGATGACGTCATCGACCCGGGCAATCAAACGTTTAAGATCTTTCGACGACACCGCATCTAAGCGCGTCTTGATTTCCTCTAACGACAGGCCAATGCATTTGTCGCGCAAGATGGTTTGCAGTCGTTCAACACAGGCTTCGCTGAACACAAAACTGCGCCCGACCCGCCGAGGGCTGAGTAATTTTTTTTCAATGTACAAACGCACCGTGCGCGGGGTGACATCGCAAGCCTCAGCGAGTTCTGCGACGGAATAGAACTTATCCATGAGAATGCTCCTTGATCAGCTCTTTTTTGGACAGTTTACCGATAAGTGTCTTGGGCAAAGAGTGGCGAATTTCAACGGTGGTGGGCCGCTCGATGGGATTTAAGTGGTCGTGGGCAAAGGTCAGCAAACTTTCTTCGGTTGCGGTTGCGTCTGCTTTTAAGGTGACAAAGGCCTTGGGCGCTTCGCCTCGATACGCATCAGGGATGCCAATCACCACGGCCTCAACAACGTCTGGGTGGCGATACAAAACGTCTTCGATCACACGCGGATAAACATTAAAGCCTGAACAATTGATCATGTCTTTGATGCGGTCGGTGAGGAAAAAATATCCCTCTTCGTCTTGATAGCCAACGTCCCCAGTTCTCAACCAGCCCTCTTGTAGAACCAGTTCGGTCTCAGAGGCCGTGTTTAAATACCCGGCCATAACCTGTGGTCCGCGTACGACCAGTTCTCCGGGTTCGCCAAGGGCGACCGTGTTTTTGAAATTGTCCAAGGCGCGGCATTGAATGTCCGTCCAGGGCAAAGCTTGACCAATGGACCCGGGTTTGTTTTTACCCAAGGGGGGATTGCAGGCGACCACCGGAGAGGCTTCGGTCAAGCCATAGCCTTCCACCACCACCGCCCCGCTTAACCGTTCAAAGTCCGTTTTAACTTGAGTCGGTAACGAGGCCCCGCCACTGATGCAATAGCGAATTGAGGTTAAATCAAACGCGGCTAAGTTTTCGGCGTTATTGATGGCCCCATAAATTGTCGGCACGGCGGGAAACAAGGTTGGTTTTTTATCGGTGATGGTTGCCAAGACGTCCTTTAATTCAAACCGGGGCAACAAGATTAATTCCGATCCGGTGACCAGTCCTAAATTCATAGCAGCAGTCATGGCAAACACGTGAAAAAAAGGAATGACACACAGAAATTTATCTTGCCCCGGCGTCGTGTCGCCTAACCACATGCGCACCTGTTCGGTGTTGGCGCGAATGTTGGCATGGGTCAGCAGCGCCCCTTTGGGGGTGCCAGTGGTGCCGCCGGTGTATTGAATAACGGCGATGTCTTTATGGGCATCAATGTCGATGGGTTTGGGTTCGTCATTGTCGGCGATCAATAAGTTGAACGGGACATGACCCAGGTCCTTGGGGATGGTGGCGACTTCGGCACGCTTGAAAGCTTGAAACAGAAGGCTTTTCACTGGCGGTAAAGCCTCGCTTAAAGCGCACACCACGATGGAACGCAAACATGTGGTGTGTAAGGCTGGGGAAACCTTATTGTAAATGGTTTTCAGATCCAGCGTGAACATCACCACCACGGAACTGTCGACAATCTGCTGGCGAAGTTCTTCTTCGGTATAGAGTGGATTGAAATTGACCACCGTGGCACCACACAACAACGTCGCGTAATGGCCGATCACATAATACGGACAATTGGGCAGACACAAACCAACCCGGTCACCTTTGGTGATACCTAAATCTTGCAGACCGCGCGCGGCGTGGCGCACTTGGTCCCACACGTCGCCATAACTTTGAATGCTGCCTAAAAAGTCCAGGCATTTTAAATCGGGATGGCGTTCGGCCATGTCGGACAAAATGTGAGTGGCGGACCCAGAGGGAGGATGTGCGTTCATGGCTGATCCTCCTCTTGGTCAATAATCTTGGATATAAAGGTGTCGAGCATATCCCAAGACTCTGAACCATCCTCGGTGACGATGGCGTGGTGGTCACTGTTGACCCACTTCAGTTGGCAATCGGTGGCCAGCTTGTTGTAAATGTATTTGACGCTGTCGGGGTGAACCACGGGGTCTTCGTCGGCTTGGATCAACAGCACGGGCACCTGTATTTTAGACAAACGGTTCTGCATCTCATCGACCATGGTTTGCAATTCATAAAGGGCAGGGACGGGCACCGAGTGATAGTTGATGTGCGGGTGTTCACTGTCATGTTCTTGAAACGGCATGACGCTGTCCATCATTGGCAGCCAGTCGGTCAATTGATTGAGGCCATGGAGAAATGGCACAAAGGCTAATTTGGTTTCTCTGAATTTAAGAGGGGCATTGATGCTGGCAACGCCAGCCAGGTTTTTTGGCCATTCGGAGGCATGGATCAAAGCCAACACGCCACCTGAGGAAAACCCCATGACGACGATTTGATCGCAATGGGCCGATAAAATTCTGTAACAGCGTTCAACCGCTGCCAACCACTCGCGCCATTTGCGGTCATGCAAATCCCAAGGCGAAGTGCCATGGCCTGCTAACCGCACACCCAACACCGCGTGACCTTGGTCATGAAGTTTATGGGCGTAACCAGACCATTCGGCTGGGGACGCCAAAAGCCCGTGAATTAACAGGACGCCTACGCGGCTTCTTTGGGGGGGGAGTAACAGGTAAGGTGCACCGCTTTCGGTGGCCGTTTCTTTGTCGTTTATGTCTGCGTGGCGGGGCTTGTGATGGTGCTGACGGTTCCATTCATGGGCACGTATTTCATCATCAAACAACAGCTCAGCAAGGTCCAGTTCGGTGATTAAGTCGGCCTCAACAAGGGCTTCGTCTATGGTCTTGCGCACACTTTCAAGCGGCGCGATCTCGTTGGCATAAATCAAGATCGGATTGCTAAGCCGGACCTCGTCAAATTCAAATGTTTCCGACAACGGGGCCAAGAAATGATAACCATCGTCGGTGTTTTCAATAAGGCCTGCCGATTTTATGCCATCTAAGAACCGATCAAGTTCGATGCAGTGACCCTCAATCAACCCCCTGTAGCGGTCCGGCCAATACAGACTGCGGTGAAGGTGCGCGCCGGGGAGCGTTTGAAGTTTCTTTAAGGCCAAGTACAAGGTGTAATGAAAGGTTTTGTTATTGATGCAAGTCTTTCCCAGCTTGACCAAATCAATGATTAAGCGGGACGCAACATGGCTTAAATTCACGGTTATGCCTGTGTACAGGGCTCTCATACTGAGATCGCGGATGCGGTTGGTTTCAACAGAAATGCACTTGACCAACATACGCTCAGTCCAATCCTCGGCGTGTTGGCTGCGCAGGTTAAATAGGTCCTCAAGGGAGCTGACTTTTTTAAAATGGCGTTCTAATAACAGGCGTTCCCACCAATGCCATTTTTTGTGGGTGTACAAGGGCTCACCCAAACGGATGTCCATGTCGGTGTCTTTGAGTAAGATATTGCCTTCGACGATTAACTCTTCGACAAACTGCCGGCTAAGACCCTTGGTCAACAATTCAGCCCCCCGGCTGAAGGTGTTTTCATCAATGTGCAATGGGTAAAAAGTAATGGTACCCGGCACCACCACGGTGGGTTTTGCCGCCGCCTTAAGCAGGGCTTCGCAGCTCGGCATGTTTAACGCCTTGGCCCAGCGATTAATGCGCACGTTGTCTTCGCGAAGTTGCAGCGAGAGAATGCGGCGTTTGAAAATATCTAAGGTGAGGGCCAGAACGCTTGCCCCCCTGTGGTGTTTGCGGCGTTCGGAACCCGAGCGGGAATAGATGTTGTATTCGCCCTCAGAATTCATGACCTTGCGATCTTTGACCATGCCGCCTTCGGGAAAGATAACGACCTTGCGCCCACTTAAAATTTCTGCCGCCAAGAACGGCAGCAGACCCGGCATATTGTTGGGCACCGCCCCAACGCTGCGCATAAAAGAACCGACCCGTTCGTTGCCTTCAAACAAGGCATGATCGGCAATGATGCGGCAATAAGCCCCAGTGGATTGGTGAATAATATACGGCGGCACGATGGTTTCAAAACGCGCAAAATGATTGAACAGAAAGATGTCGCCCTGTTCGGTTTGGCCGTGGTCGTGATGGACCTTAAGATTGACACTAAGATTGCTGCGCAAAGCATGAAAGGACTTCACACACCAATCGTAAGTGTTTTCATTCAGATCAAAACTGAAGTCCTGCTGCGACATATTTGGACACCCTTTTGGTCATCCCCCCTTGCGCATATATACATATGGTGAACCTTTGTGACGTTTACGTCAAAAAAATTCCGTCAACGGAAGATGAGGCCAACCAAAGGGCTAGTTGGGGCGGTGTTCGGTGGTGCTGGTTCTGGTTTTATGGCAAGCCGTGCAGTTTGAAATGTTAATGCCTTTTTTTACGAGGTTCTCGCGGACGCGTTTAGAACCATGCTCACGGACAAACCATTTCTTTTCGCTAATCCGCAGACCGATTTTCCGGGGACGGCCCGCGTTGTAAACATAATACTCTTCGATTTTACGGCGTGTGGCTTCATCAAGGCTGGCGTCTTCGCCAAAGTGATTGCTCAAATCTCCCATGATTTTTTGCCAGGCATAAGATCTTAGGTAGTGGGGGCCAAACGCAGCATGGCACGCGCTGCATTCCTTAACCGTCAGCGGATCATTGGCGATCGTAACCGTGTCGCCAGCAGAAGCAGCGCTAACAGCAAAAAAAGAAGAGATCGTCCATAAAGTTATGGCGGTACGTTTAAGGTTTTGGGTTAAGGTCTGTTTCATGGTCCACTCTTTTCAATGCACACGTGTTTGATGTAATCTATGTTTAAAGCGGGAGAATAAGATGCGCAAGATATCTATCACGTTTATGGGCTCGGTTATGATGACAATAGGGCTTGCCCTTAGCTCAGCCCTGGCTCAGGATATGGCCCCAGAGGCCGCCACAGGACGGGTGACATCAACCCAGGTGAAGGCCCAAAACTTCATGATTGCCGTGGCCAATCCCTTGGCCGCTCAAGCGGGTTATGAGGTCTTAAAAGAAGGTGGCAGTGCGGTCGATGCGATGGTCACAGCCCAAATGGTGTTGGGCTTGGTTGAACCGCAAAGCAGCGGTCTGGGCGGCGGTGCGTTTCTTGTTTATCACGATGAGAAAAACAATAAATTGACCACCTTAGATGGTCGGGAGACGGCACCCGGTGATGTGACGGAAACGTTGTTTCTCAAATCTGATGGCACACCGATGAAGTTTTTTGACGCCGTTGTTGGTGGCCGTTCGGTTGGCGTTCCCGGCACCTTGATGCTGATGTTTGAGGCCCATCAACGCTATGGGAAATTGCGCTGGGACCGATTGTTGGCCCCCGCCATTCAGTTGGCCGACCAGGGCTTCTCTGTTTCATCAAGGTTGGCCCAACTGATCGCCAATGATCAAAAGCGGTTGTCCACGTACCCGGATACGAAGGCCTATTTCTTTGACCCGGAAGGCGCGCCTTTGAAAGCGGGTGCGGTGTTGAAAAACCCTGCCTACGCCCAAACCTTGCGCCGGATTGCCGAAAAAGGGCCAGATGTGTTTTACCGTGGGGAAATTTCCCAAGACATCGCCAAGGCCGTGCAAGGCGCCTCTAATAATCCGGGCTTTCTCAGCCTTGATGATCTGCGTGCGTATGGTGTTGTTGAACGTCCCCCGGTGTGTGTCGTGTACCGTAAAAACCGCGTCTGTGGCATGGGGCCGCCCTCGTCTGGGGGCTTGACCGTGGGACAAATTCTTGGGCTTCTGCGTCCTTTTGACGTCTCAAAACAAACGCCCCAGACCGTCCATTTGATTGGGGAAGCCAGCCGTTTGGCGTTTGCCGACCGTGGTCTGTACATGGCCGATGGTGATTTCATAGAGGTGCCGACGCAAGGGCTTTTAGATCCTGAATATCTCAAAAAACGCGCCGCCTTAATCGATCCGAACAAGGTCTTAAAAACGGTTAAGGCCGGACAGCCTCCCGGCGTGTTGGGCAAGCTGGCTGGTCAAGATAATTCCATTGAGTTCCCGTCCACCTCTCACCTGTCGATTGTCGATGGGGAAGGCAATGCGGTGTCGCTGACGTCAACCATCGAAAATGGCTTTGGCTCACGGGTGATGGTGCGGGGGTTTTTGCTCAATAATGAACTGACCGATTTTTCGTTTGTTCCAGTGGTTGATGGCAAGCCCGTGGCCAATCGTCTACAGCCTCACAAACGGCCAAGGTCGTCGATGGCCCCGACCATTGTCTATGGCCCTGATGGACACTTAAAGTTGGTTCTGGGCTCGCCCGGCGGCTCGCGTATCATTGGCTATGTCGCCAAAACATTGGTGGCGATTTTGGACGGAAAATTGGACGTGTCCGCAGCGGTGTCGCAACCACATTTTGTGGATCGCTTTGGCACCTTAGATGTAGAGGCCAATACCAACAGCCAAGGTTTGGTCACGGCGCTGGAAGACATGGGCCATAAAGTCAAAGTGCGGGACTTAAACAGCGGCCTGCACGTCATTGCGGTCACGGCAGATGGCTTGGTTGGGGCCGCCGACCCTCGGCGTGAAGGACGGGTTCTTGGTGATTAACACTTACTATATCGTGTGCGAATCTTAACCGAATATTCAACATAATGTTTCAAAGTCGGCACAATTGTTTCGAACGTAACGAGAGTGCCATGCAAAGACTCCTGACCTCAACCATCCTCGCTTTCAGCTTTTTACCCATCCTGTCTTATTCTGCTCAAGCGGGGGATGGATTGTATGTGGGGGCAGGGCTTGGTCTTTCCAGCAGCCCGGATGTGACGGCCAGCGGCACCAGCGGCGGCAAGGTTGTGTTTGACAACAGCACCATGGGGGCCGCCGTCGTTGGCTATGACTATGGAACGAACTGGCGCGCTGAGGCTGAAATTTCCAGACGGGCGGCAGGGTTAAAATCCGTTGCCGCGACCGCCGCTTCGGGTGAAGCTTTGGCAACCAGCCTGATGGTCAATGCCATTTATGACCTGGACGTGGACTCGGTGGTGAAGCCTTATGTGGGTGTTGGTGTCGGTCTGGCCGATGTAAACATTAAAAATGGCACGCCCTTTGGCGGATCATCGATTAATAAGTCTGATTCGGTGACGGCAGCACAAGGCATCGTCGGCGCCAGTTATGCGATGAATGATCAGATCGATTTGTTTGGGGATTACCGTTATTACAAGACGGCGAAAGCAGATTTTACCACGGCTGTGGGAACCAAGACGTCTATGGATTTTAGCGCCCACAGTGCGATGGTCGGTCTGCGCTTTAGCTTTGGGGGATCAGCAGGCATGAACCCCAGCCAAGGTGAGGCAGCAAGCTCACTTGATTCACAAACCACACAGCTGGTTGAAAATGAGCCTAAAGAAAGTCCTTTGACTCAGCCAGCTCCACCGGCACCTCAGGCCGCCAAAGTTAAACCTGTTGTTGTTGCTGAGGCCGCAGTCGACGCGATACCAGAACGCACGCTGCCGACGGCCTACACGGTCTTTTTTGACTTGAACAAAGCCGACCTAAAACCCGAAGGTCATAAGATTATTGAAACCGTGGCCCAAAATGCCAAAGCCATGAAACTGACGCGCATTGATTTAACCGGGCATACCGACAGTTCGGGTGATGATAAGTATAATGTAGGGCTGTCCAAGCGCCGCGCCGAGGCCGTGCGGGCTGCATTCGTTGCCTTAGGCTTTGATGAAGCGGAAATTTTGGTCTTGGCGAAAGGGGAAACAAGCCCCATCGTGAAGACCCCAGACGGCAAATATGTCCCTAAAAACCGTCGTGTGGAAATCGTCCTGCCTTAAGGCTTAAGACGGATAACGAATACGCATCACTTCAAGCTCTTCTTCGCCAGCGGGTGTGCTGACAAGCACCAGATCCCCAACCGATTTATTCATCAAAGCCCGGCCAATGGGCGCATCCATGCTGATGCGGCCGAGGCTGGGATCGGTTTCGTCTTGGCCGACAATGGTGATGGTTTTTAACGTACCGTTTTCTCGTTCATAGTCGACCACGGCGCCAAAAAAGATCTGGCTTTGATTTTTTTGCTGGCGCGGGTCAACGACCGAAAGGTTTTCTAGGCGTTTTCGCAAGTAACGCACCCGCCCATCAATTTGTCGCAGACGTTTTTTGCCATAAATGTAATCGCCGTTTTCAGACCGGTCACCATTGCCAGCCGCCCAATACACCGTTCGCACGACTTCGGGCCGCTCAACGTCCCATAACTGATGCAATTCTGCTTGCAGCTTGGCAAAGCCTTCAGGCGTGATGGAACCGGGGTTAGAGGTCATGGGAGCTGCGTTAACGTTAACGATTGGCTGGTGCGCGTTTCACCATCGAGCCGCCACGCTTGCGGTTGTTTGGCTTGGCCTTTGTCCACGGCCATGATCAACCACACGAATTCAGGTTCAAATGCGAGGTTTAAGTCCGTGGCTGATGGCTTGGCCGGATGGTCTGGGTGTGAATGGTAATGTCCCACAATGTCGCTGTCGGTCCCTTCGACGGATCGCATGACATCGAAACGCACCTGGGGGTCCACTTCAAAGGCATCCAGGCCCCCACCCGATGCTATGTTGGGGCTGGGAATGGCTTGGCTGATCACAAGTTCGTCGTTTTCATTGGTGAAACCCGTCAACAAGCCACAGCATTCTTGAGGATAGGTGCATTCGCCATGGGCCATAATGTCGGCCAAGGGGGTTGCGCCAATCAATACCAAAGTTGGCTGTTTATTGCCCGGTGTTAACATGGCCGAGAACTTTTCCACTCGCCATATCGACCATCCACACTTGGTCAGCATGAACGCCATCACTGGCGGTGACGATGACCAATTGCGTGCCCGATGGCGTCGCCGAAATGATGGCGGTGCCTTGGGGAAGATCCAAAGCGATATTGCCAAAGGCGGGAACAGACGTTGTCGTGCGCCCAAGGTCACCAGATACAGGCACTTGCGGCACGGCTTGTGGTGGTGTTTTGTCGGCCCCACTTAAATTAAAAAACTTAAAGTCAGGATTTTGAGACTTCTGGTATAGTCCATATACCATCAACGTCATCAAGATGGCGATCAAAACGCTCATCACAATGACGGCCCCCTTAAGTGCATTCATGAAACTGGTCCAATCTATTCGATATGAATAACAACAATACACAGACCACATACACCGTCAACGTACCCGAAAACAAGACCGGGGTTCGTTTGGATAAGTTTTTAGCTGACGAGATGGACGGTTACTCACGCTCGCGGCTTAAGGCTTTGATGGACGCTGGTCATGTCAAACAGAACGAAAAGATGGTGAATGATGCCTCGAAAAAGGTTCGTTTTGGGGATGTCTTTACGGTCACCATCCCGCCTGTGGTGGCGGACAAACCTGAACCGCAAGACATTCCCTTGGACGTTGTCTATGAAGACGACGATGTGATTGTGATTGATAAACCACCGGGATTGGTGGTTCATCCGGCGGCGGGGAATGCGGATGGGACGCTGGTGAATGCGTTGTTGGCCCACTGTGGCAGCAGTTTATCTGGAATCGGGGGCGTGGCGCGGCCCGGAATCGTGCATCGTTTGGACAAGGGGACAGGCGGTTTGATGATCGCGGCTAAGAATGATGCCGCTCACAGGGGCCTTAGTGAACAATTTGCTGATCATTCCATGGATCGCGCATACTTGGCCTTGGTGTGGGGGGTGCCGATGCCACCTCAAGGCGAAATCGAAGGCAATATCGGTCGCAACCCCCAAAATCGCAAAAAAATGGCCCTGGTCGAGCGGGGAGGGAAATATGCCCTGACCCGATTCAAAGTGCTCAAGGTCTATGGTGACATTGCGGCGCTGGTTGAATGCCGGCTGGCGACGGGACGAACCCACCAAATCCGTGTGCATATGAGCTCTATCGGCCATCCGGTGATCGGCGACCCGGTGTATGGTGGTCGCACGCATAAAAAACGCGCGAAGCTCCCTCAAGCGGCACGGGCGGCGATTGATAACCTCGATCATCAAGCCCTTTATGCCTATGAACTTGGTTTCATACACCCAGCAACCAAAGAGAAAGTGTTTCTAAAAAACAAAAAAGATAATTTTATTAGCATGTTATGTAAAGAGTTAGAAATGATTTGACAAAGGTTTAATCCTTAGTAAAATAGTCGGGTATTAAGACGCTGCCTTCATTCATAGGCACCAAAACTTAAATATTTGATTCATTGTTTTACGGAGGTTTTTGTCATGGCACACGCAGCGCACGTTCATAAAGTGGCTCCATCAGTTGCAAAAATAAGGCTCCCCGTCAAAGAAATCGAGACCATTCCAGGTCTAGGCGTAACGCCAGATCAAAATTTATCTCGTTATTTGCAAGATATACGCAAATTCCCCATGCTGTCCGTTGATGAAGAGCAACGTCTCGCCAACCTTTGGGTGGTTGAAGGTGATGAACAAGCGGCGCATAAACTGGTGACCAGTCACTTGCGTTTGGTGGCGAAGATTGCCATGGGTAATCGGGGTTATGGATTGCCGCTTGCCGATCTTATCGCCGAGGGCAATATCGGCATGATGCAAGCGATCAATCGCTTTGATCCTGAAAAGGGCTTTCGCGTTTCGACCTATGCTATGTGGTGGATCAAAGCGGCCATTCAGGAATATGTCCTGCATTCTTGGTCGTTGGTAAAAATGGGCACAACATCGGCGCAAAAAAAGTTGTTTTTTAATCTACGTCGTCTCAAAGGCCAAATGAAAGCCTATGAAGACGGAGACCTTTCGCCGGACCAAGTTGAAAAAATTTCAAAACGCTTAGGTGTTGCTGAGTATGAGGTTGTCAATATGAACCGTCGCCTTGGCGGTGCAGATGCCTCTCTTAACGCCCCTATGCGCGCCGACAGTGAAGGCGAATGGCAAGATGGCCTACAAGACGACAGGGACAGCCAAGAAGACTTGCTCGCCGATGCCCAAGAGCTTATGCAGCGGCGTCAATTGTTGGCAGGGGCGATGAAAGGCCTGACGGATCGTGAACAGTCGATATTGACTGAGCGTCGCTTAACGGAAACGCCTGCAACCTTGGAAGACTTGTCTCAGTCGTTTGGTATCTCGCGCGAACGTGTGCGCCAGATTGAAGTCTGTGCGTTCGAAAAGCTTCAAAAATCAGTCAAAAATGCCGTTATAGAACAAAAGATCGCGCATTAACCAGCACGCTTAACGGGGCGCAGGTTTTTTGAAGGTTTCTTCCAAATGGTGTTCTTGGTCGCTTGAATGCTGTTGTTCGACGAGCGCCGCGACGCTGGCCCCCCATTCTTCGATCAGTTCCTTTTGTAGGCCCCGAAGTTGAGCCACTTTGCGTTGTTGCATAATAAGCACGAAGGAACTGATGACGGTTGGCAAAGCCATAAAAATCAGCCAACCAAATGCGGATGCGGAATACATGATCAGCATGGAGACAAGTTCGGTGGTGATGTTCAGGGCATCGGTATATGAATTTTCGCCACGCCATAAGATTACGATGAAGGGAAAAACCCCCAGAAAATTGGCAGACCCAACAGTAAAGGCTGCGCTTTTACCTTCGCTACGGTCGATGATATAGGCGACAAACGTTGGCAGCAGCCCGAAAAACATGAGCACCATGGTTGGCCCAGCAAGGATCACCATGAAGGTTCCGACCAAAAGAATCCAGGTTAGAAGGGTCGCTTTACTTTGCTGTGCTTGGTCGTTCATATCAGCTTCTCTACAAGATCATGACGAAAATAATAATAACGGAACCAATCATACCCACAATGACCGAGGTCATAGCTGTGGCTTGTTCGCCCGACTTTACAGCCATCTCTTCTTGGTCTACATCCTCGCCGACAAAAGATTGAATTTCAGACTCGGCTTGAGAAAATTCAAATTGGGCCTGTTTAAAGGCCAAAGCATCATTGTGACGGCGAACAGAATTATCGATAAGATCAAAAAGGTCGGGGAGGCTCCCTTGACGGACCAGCGAGGGAATTTCTTGAGCAATGGTCTGCTGTGTGGTGCGACTGTGATACGTATTGATGGCTGGTTGAAGTAAATTTCCAAGCCATTCGGTAAGGCCAAACAGATGCTCGTGCCCCATACGCCATTGCATCAAAGCATACAAACTCAGCAATCCAATCATCGAGGTTTCTTCGCGAGGGTCGCAAAGGGCTTTTAAATGGGGTGCAATGTCCTGATTAAAGTGTGTCGCTATGAAGGCCGCCATGTGTTTATCCATGGGCCGGGCTTGCTGGTCGGCTTTACTTGAGGTCGTGTCCAGCGTGGGCAGAAACGATTCAATATCGTAAACAAAATCAAGTCTTAGGAACTCACTTTGACAGGGCAGGGTTTTGTTCAATTCATACAGGCAGCGTTCCATGCCAAAGCCCATCTCATTCAGTTTTGCAAAGGAATTGAGCGTTTTAAACGTTTTAAGCTGACTGCTTACGTCTGAACTTTGTACCGGTAATGTCCCCAGATAATACCCGACTAAGTCTCGTGCTAATATTTCGGCAGGAACTTGAAAGTTCGATTTGCGGAAATATTCAAAGGCAAAAGCTTCGCCAAATCCATCCGGCATAAAGGAAAAATCTTTATAGCGAACGGGACCTAAGGGATCGAGGCGCATGCAAGACTTACTAATTAGTATTTCGTCGGAACCCTCTGGTTTGCCAGTATGAACCTTGGCCAGGGTGATGAGGGCAGAAATTGAATCTGCCATTTCAGGTTGGTTTAAAGCTTTGCGTAGCCATGCATCTAATTTGCCCCCTCGTATGGCCTTCGCGGCCTCGCCAATGTTTTTGGAAAAGGCATAAGCAATGCTGCGGGGGCTATAAAATTCTTTATCCATGAACATGTATGGAGATTTAGCCTTGAGAAGGCTTTTGCGTTGCGTGACGTGAGCCTTTTGGCCTTCTGTCCAACGACATATGGCTTCGATATCCCAGCGTTCTTCAGGGGCATCGGCAAGAAGGCCGCGCACAATTTCGATCAGTTGCAGGGGGATGCGCTCTTTGCTGCATAGAAATGGGTATGTGCCTTGATCACATTTACCGTGGACGATTTCATCGTTGCTGAGTTTTCGTGTGGGGTCTTTGCTCAGCAGCAAAATCACCATGCCAATGCCCAAGGCGTAGAGGTCGTCACCTGCAAAACCGGGCCCACGGCCTGATGGCATGGCCATGGCACATTCTACGGATTCGTAGAGGACTGGCTGGTCATGGCCTGGTGGCGTACTGACACACTCTCCCAACACCAGGTTTTCTTTTTCTTCGTCCATGTAATAAAGATTATCCAGGCGTACGGCCCTGTGCGTTAGGCCCATTCCCGAAAGTCTTTGAAACGCCTTTAACAGCGGTTCTACGTACTTGGCACCGATTTCATATTCGCTGAGGTGGGGCGAGACTTTACCAAAGGAATCGATGAAACGCCCGCCTAAAGGACGTTGAAAAACAACGATCATGCATTTTTGGCCCAAAGGTGACCAAAATGTCGGGCCGTAATCTAATAAGGGGAGCAACCCCGTAATGCTCGCCTCGCGAATCTTTTTCATGACATGGGTTGCCGTTGGCTGCATCGGTGAACAAACCAAGGCAAACAAATTTTGCTTTGGTTCAGTGCGATCTTCGACAGCATACGCCTTGGCGGTCGGTGAATCTAAAGCCGGCAACGGCATGGCGGGAAAAATGAGGTAGCGACCATGAAGCGTAGCCGGCGGATGCTGGCTGATGTCTTCGGGATCTGTACCGAATTCAGGTTCGCTCGCTGGGTCGGATTCAGGTTTGGTTTCGGGTGCAAAAATACCACCTTCTTCCGGCGGAAGAAGTGATTCAATTGTATCTGGCTCGACCGTTTCTACGGCCTGCTCCAGGGCGTTTGCCATTACGGCCCTCCAGCCCGAATTCTACGGGCATATTTGACAGAGCCATAGACTACCGAATAAAGGCCAAAGAATCAATGGTTTTGAGGCGATCCTTACGTATATGGTTAGGACGTCTTTGGGGACCGTGCCTTAATCAACAAACGGGTCTCGAACCAAAATTGTATCGTCACGTTCTGGACTGGTCGACAAAAGCGCCACCGGGGCCTCAATCAGTTCTTCAATGCGCCGTACGTACTTAATCGCGGTGGCGGGAAGTTCGGCCCAGCTACGGGCGCCATAGGTGGTGTCTGACCAACCTTCTAAGGTCTCGTAAATCGGTTCGACGTTTTCTTGTTCCTTGGTCGAGGCTGGCAAATAATCGATTTCGCGCCCATCCAGTCGGTAACCTACACAAACCTTGATTTCGTCCATGCCATCCAAAACGTCAAGCTTGGTCAGGGCGATGCCCGTGATGCCGTTGACTTTTACGGCTTGGCGAACCAACACGGCATCAAAATAACCACAGCGCCGTGGGCGTCCGGTGGTGGTGCCAAATTCGTGACCACGTTCGCCCAAACCTTTGCCAACATCGTCAAAAAGTTCGGTTGGGAAGGGGCCGGAACCGACGCGTGTGGTGTAAGCTTTGGTAATGCCGAGCACATAATCAATGGCGTTTGCGCCCATCCCGGTGCCCGTTGCGGCCTGACTGGCGACCACATTGGATGAGGTGACAAACGGATAGGTGCCGTGGTCAATGTCCAGCATCGTGCCTTGAGCACCTTCAAACAAGATACGCTTGCCGGCACGCTTGGCTTCGTCGAGCGTTTTCCAAGTGGTGTCGATATAAGGCAACAATTTAGGGGCCAATTCCATCAACTCGGCAACAATGTCTTCAGCCTTCAGTTCGGACTGACCAAAACCGCGCAATAGCGCATTGTGGTGGAACAGCATTTTTTCCACTTTGGCGCTGACCAAATCTTGGTCGTTTAAATCCCCCGCGCGAATGGCGCGGCGTGCGACTTTGTCTTCGTATGCGGGGCCAATGCCGCGCCCGGTGGTACCAATTTTGGCACTGCCCAAGGCTTCTTCGCGGGCTTTGTCTAAATTGGCATGCAGCGGCAAAATCAAAGGGGCGTTTTCGGCGACCTTGAGGTTTTCGGGTGAAATAGCCGCCCCTTGACCGCGCAAGGTTTCAATTTCCTTCAACAAATTCCACGGGTCTAAAACCACGCCATTTCCGATGATTGAAAGGGTCCCTGGGCGCACGATGCCAGAAGGCAAAATGTGCAGTTTATAGACGACACCATCGATGACCAGGGTATGGCCAGCATTGTGACCACCTTGAAAACGCGCCACGACATCGGCCCGTTCAGACAGCCAATCGACAATCTTGCCTTTGCCTTCATCACCCCATTGCGAGCCGACGACAACCACATTGGCCATTATAGTATCCCCTTAAAGTCGTTATCTAGAATCTAGTCTAGTTTGTTTACTGTGCCATTTTCCAACACATGAGAACAGCCAAGATATTGAGCATCGTCCCGGGCATTTTCGGTTGTCTCCAACCCCGCCATGGTCCGCCAGCCTTCGCCGCGCAATTTACCAGCTTGGTCCGGATCGGTGCCGAACGGCAAAAAGACACAATCTGCGGCCTTGCCAGGGGCAACGGCCTTCATAACGGTGTCCATAAATAACGTCAGTCCGGTGGCGGCTTCGTGGCTTTCAAGACTGCCCGCTTCATAACGACCGCCGCGCCCCAATTCCCCCATCACAGATCGGGAGAATAAGGCAAACGTAACGCCCGAGTGGTATTCAAAACCACGGCCTTCAACAGGATCGACGGTTAAGGTCAAGCCTGGACGTGCCGCGAGAACACCTTCGATCACAGCCTTTAAGTGGGCACGTTGTTCGGCAGCGGCACTGGGTAGGTCGATAGCGTCAAGCTTCGCAATGGCTATGCGGGCAGGGCCGAGGGCGGCCAGCATGGAAATCAGAGTTTGCGCCACGTCGTTGCCAAGTACACCTGCTAAGCCTTGAAGGCCCGCCGCGTCTTTGCGATCTAAGGCGGTTGTTAGGGTGGCGCGCGTGGTCTCGTCTAAATCTAAGTCTTTGGTGACGGCGGGGCAAAGGGTTGGCAAGCCCAAATCAATGGACAGGTTTTCAACCCCTGCGGCGTCCAAAGCTTCGGCGGCCATCAAGATAACTTCGATATCGGCGGCGGGACTGCTGGCACCGATCAGTTCCACGCCCACTTGACCGAATTGACGTTCAGGGCGCAGTTGCGAACTTTGCACCCGCGCCACTTGACCCGCATAGGCTAAACGCAACGGTCGGGGTGAATTGCTGAGGCGTGACTGAGCGATCCGAGCCACTTGCATGGTCATGTCCGGGCGCAGCGCCAACATGCGCTTGCTCACGGGGTCTTGAACGCGAAACGCTTGGTTCGAGACGGCTTGCCCCGTGCCAAACAATAAATTTTCTTCAAATTCCATCAGCGGTGGCTTGACCCGCGAATACCCCCAAGCGTCAAACTGAGCCATCAAAAGTTCGGCCGTTTTCGCTTCTAGGGCGGCTTCGGGTGGTAAGCCATCCTGCATACCAGCGGGCAATAACGCTTGTTCGGGAAGAGAATTCATAAAACCTGATCGCTTAAAAAAAGAATGTGTCGAGGGTCAGAGAGCATCCCTCTTACGAAACCCGTTGGTTAGTAGCCGAAAACGTCCTCGTGGGCAAGTGTGAGACGCTTACCAAATCTTAATCAAGTGAACGTACGCTACAAGATCAGTTTTAGGAACTCTTAGGTTTTTGATCGATAGAGTTTGAAAAGGAAAGTCCGATGACGGCCCAAGATGCATTAATGGATGAAAATTCCAAATCACCCTTCAAAAATATGCTGAAGGTGGGTGTGTATACCATGGCGGTGGCCATTGGCGCCATGGGGGGCTTGATGGCCTTGCTTTTGGTCGCTTAGTTAGCTCAAGACCTCTGCGGCCAACACGGCCAGCGAGCTAATGGTTCCACAGATCGGGACCCATAGAGGAATTTCCAGACTCAGTTCGACCTTCTTCGGTTGCCGCTTCAGCAACACCAAAGACATATTTACGATCACAAAAATAGCAAGCATCAGGGCACTGGTGATGCGGGCCAAAGCCTCAAACTCGAGCGTTGTGGCCAGCACAATGACAATGCCGCCTATAAATAGGGTCGCCTTTATCGGTGTTTGGCGTTTGGCGTGGACCTGGGACAAAACGCGGGGAAGCCAATTGCGCTGAGCCATGCCGTAGGCAATTCTAGCCATCAAAACGATTTCTATGAGCACCCCGTTGAGCGTTGCAATGATCGCGATGATGGGAAACAGTGCCATATTGGGGCTATCACAATTCACCACCAAACACAGCGGTGCATTGGATGCGGCCAAGGCGGTAGGCGCAATGGACAGCACTGAAATGGTCACCACCAACATGTAAAGTACGGCTGATATGGCAATGGATAAGACCACCGCGCGGGGTAACGTACGTCCGACATTCTTGGTTTCTTCGGCCATGTGGACGATGGCTTCAAAGCCTGAAAAGGCAAAAAAGGCTAAAAAGGTACCGCCCATAACGCCAATCCAGGCGTTTGAGTCTTGCGGCCACATTTCAGACATGCGCTGGGGGAGATCGCCCAAGGTGTCACCGCCACTGAAAATGACGAAGGCGAGGCCCCCGATTTCTAGCAGCGTCATGGTTGAAGCGATGTAGACACTTTCCTTGACCCCCCAACAGGCCAGGACGGTGAAAGCAATAATCACCAGGCCACTGGCTACGGGAAGCGGAATATCGACGATCGCCAGAAGGTAACCCGCTCCACCGCGTGTCACACTGGCAGCAGCAACCATAGCCACCAACAAGGTGGCATAGCCTGTCAGGCGCCCGACCCACGGACGTTTAAAGCCTTCTCGGGCATAAACAGCAGCCCCGGCGGCATCGGGTAAGCGCTGCCCCAGTTCGGCATAGCTAAGCCCGGTGAAGGCCGCCAACACACCGGCCAATAAAAAAGCGAGCGGCGCCGCCATACCGGCCCGACCCGCCACGGCCCCCACCAAAACGTAGATGCCCGCACCGATGATGATTCCCAAGCCATACAGGGTTAGGCTGACCAGGCCTAAGGCCCGCTTTAATTTTGGCGATTCCGTTTCCATGGTTTCAGGGTGTGACCTTGTCGATATTTCGTCAAGAGCCGTTGGCGTTGAAGGTGCGGGCTAACGGGCTGGCGGGGACTGGCGAGACCCCTTTGTCTGTGATTTTCCCCGCCCAAAAGGTGACAAAGCTGCGCCGTTTATAGTGCGCTAAGACTTTTCCCAATCCGGCCAAGCTGTGCGTGTCCGTGGCCATGATAAAGAGGGTCGCGCGTCCTAAAGCATCGCGCACAACATAGGCGCGCCCATCCGCATCGGGCGGGGGTGTGCCTTGAAGGTAAGGGACAATATCTGAATCGAGTCCAATGATAAGGCGAGGTCCCGCTGTTCCTGCGGCGGCTTGGAGTTGGGCCGGGCGTTGTAGCAAGTGTTCAGCCAATTGCCGCGCCAGGGTGTTGACCTCTGGGTTTTGGCTAACCAAAACCAGCTGGGTGTCCGGGGCCAAGGTCACATCGCGAAAAATCGGCGGCATCTCGCCCAAGGTCAAACGGCGAAACACATCAAAATTTGGATCAATGCTCAGACCCAACACGGTGTCTTTGGCCGTGAGGGTGAAGGTCTGGCTGGGGGCGTTAAGGCGGACACTTAGCTCTTGATCGCCGCTTTGCGTGCGTACGCGGACGGGTATGTCCAACGGGTAAGCAGGTGACTGGCTTAAGCTAAAGGTCACCTTAGAACCGTCGGCTTTGGCATCAATAAGCTTTAAATCCGGCGCACCGGGTTGTGTAACCCAAGCGTTAAAAAAGGCCGAAAGGTCAGCACCGGAAACGGTCTCGAAGGCGGCTTTGAGATCAGACCAGCTTGCCGTTTTATAAGCATTGGTGCGGTAAAAGTGTTGCAGGGATCGCGTGAAGATATCCGCACCCAAATGCTTTTTGAGCATATGGAAAACAAACGCCGTCTTGCCATAGCCAACAATTTGCGAGGCATCGTGCGTTCGTGATGTGAAGTCGCTCAGCGCTTGGTCAGAGGTTGCGGGCAAGGCGGCATAATTGCGCAGCCACTCTAAACGCTTTGCTCGCCCACCATCGCCATTTTGGCGCGCCGATTGCACCAAGTCGGCCTGAAAGGTGGTCAACCCTTCGGCCCAATTGCCGCTGGCATAATCGACCTCAACCGCATTGCCCCACCAGTTGTGCAAGACTTCATGGGGCAGTGACGTGGAGCGGATAAACGGCAATGCCAAAACCCGCCGCCCCATATAGGTCATGCCGGGCAAACCAAATCCCACCGGCAGGGGGCCGGATACAATGGAAAAACCGGGGTAGGGAAACGGGCCAATGGTGGCGCTGGCTTGTTGGATATAGCCCACCGTGTCGTCTAGGTAGCCTTGTGCCAAGGGGGCCAGCTCAGGGTGGAAATAGGTGCGCACCCGTATGTCACCGTCTAGGCGCTCGGAAATTTCAAACGGTCCGGTGATGAGTGTGGGCGGAGCGCTTGGGTGTTCGGTCGAATTGTAACGGGCGCGATAACCCATGTCGGTATCGGATTCTGAAACCAGCCGTCCTTCGGTCAACCATTTCTGGCCTTTCGGGCTTTGTCCGTTGAGAGTCCAGGTGGCGAGACGGTCGCCTGGGTGCGCCAACCAATTCGAGCCTAGATAGCCCCCCTCTGCGGTTAAGAACGGCACCTGTGTTTTTTGCGAGAGCGTGGCTTTGGTGGCAATGGAAATTTCGTGAGGCCCTATAGAGCCTAAGTCAATCACCAGTCGCCCTTGCTTGTGCAGAGGAGAGACGGCTTGACCATCGACGCTTAACGACGTGATGGAAAATGCCGACGATAAGGTGAACGGTGTCGGGCCTTGGCCGTGGACGGAAATTTGATCCTTGACGACGACGGTGCTCATCGCCGGGTCAAGCCGCACCTGTACCTCGTGATGGGCCGCCGGGGCGGCCCAGGCGGGGACCGCAAAGCATAGGGATAGGATCAGGGCGCAGATGGTCTTCATGGGTGTTGAGGTTTTTCAAACGTGACTGGGAAATGCGCCACGATTTCTAACGTTTGGGCGCCGCGTTTAAGGGTCAACGGCAACCAAGTCCCCGGGGCCATGGCTTTGACAATCGCAATCAAGTCCCCCGTTGTTTTCAACGGCTGGCTGGCCGCCATGGTCAGCAGGTCGCCTTTTAACAATCCTGATGTTTTGGCGATTGATTTTTCCAAAACGTCCCCGATGCGGACCCCGCCACCGTCCTTGTCATTTTCGATCATGATGCCAAGTTTCGGGCCAGGGCTGGGTTGAACGTCTTGATTTTCAGCAAGGCCAAACACCGCATGGGCAACCGTTTGACCACTTTGGTTTTTAAGGTCTGAGCACGGACGATCAACATCCCAAGGGCTAAGCACAGCCAATTTGTTGACTCCTAATGCGGCCAATTGATGGGGAACTCCGTAGTTAAATTCCAGATGCCCACGTCCGACAATAGCGACCATCTTTGCCTTCTTTTTAGCTTTCAGTGTCGAGGCAATCGCTTGGGCCATGGCTTGATCCCAGGTTACCTGCACGTCAACGAAACCGGAAAATTTTGAATCATCGAGGGTCGGTGCGGTTTTTTTGTCTTTGTCATGCTGCTCATAAATTTGCCTCAGCATGTTGAGGTAGTCTTTAGAAGGGGCGGCGCGTTGCCCCAGGCCTAAGCGTTCGTCTTGGGGGATGGCATCCCAACCTTGTTGAGACACTTTGCGAAGAAACGTTTGATCGACATTTAAGGCGATCATCGGCACCTGGTTCAGGCGTGCAAAATGAAACAGGGGCATATACAGCTGAGCATCAAATTTCCACACCGTGTCCCAGTTGCTGAGTTTGAGGAAATCAGCTTCGCTCAAATCACCAGCGACCCATTTGTCCAGGACGGGTTGGACGCTGCGGGGGAAGGCTTCAAACCCCAACACCATATCTGGGTGGGCGGCATAAAGCTGTGACATCACTTGCAGTTGCCAACGGTGGTGATCACTTGTGGTATGCGTTTCGCCCAACAGCACAACGTCTAAATCTTTCAGGCGGTCTAGAATTTTAGGCGTTGAAACGGTGGCCATTTTGATGGGGTCGTACCACGTCCCTGCCTCAACACAGCGATTGGTCGGCACGGTTTGGGCCGCACAGCCTGTGGCGAAAGTGGCGAAAATTGCGGACAAGAAAAAACGTTTAATCATCATGGCAGTCATTTAACCAACAAATTACGACGGAAATACGGTTTCTTTGTAGGTAGGTATTGAGTAGCATCCAACAAGGGGAAACGGGAGAAAAAGTTTGGCAGCTAAAGGTGTGGTCGCGGCCGGGGATTTGCAAACGGCGAATGCGGCGGCGGAAATTTTAAGGGCGGGCGGCAACGCGTTTGATGCGGTGCTGGCGGCCCAGTTCGCCTCGACCCTGGCGGAACCGGTGTTGTCGAGCCTTGGCGGTGGAGGATTTCTAATGGCCAAACCCGCCTCGGGTCCGGCGTTGGTGTACGATTTTTTTGCCCACACGCCGATGCACAAAAAATCCTCGGTCGATTTTAAGCCCATTGTTGCTGACTTTGGCCCTGTAACCCAAGAATTTCACATCGGCTTGGGGGCCATCGCCATGCCGGGGGCGGTGAAAGGCGCGTTCCAAGTGCACCAAGATTTGGGCTCCATGCCCATGACAGACATCATCGCCCCGGCCCAGGCTTTGGCCCAAGATGGTTTCGCCCTGTCGCCGTTGCAAGCCTATATTTTTGACGTGGTAAGCCTGATTTATTTGGCCTCGCCCGAATGCCGGTCTCAATATGCGAGCCCCACGCAAATCGGCGCGTTGATTGGCGCCGGGGAAACGTTGCGGGTGCCAGAGGCCGCAGATTTTCTCGACAGCTTGGCACGGGAAGGGGACGCTCTTTTTTATCATGGTGAAGTCGCCGCCCGGGTCGCCAAAGATTGCCAAGACAAAGGCGGGCATTTACAACGCGCTGATTTTGAAAACTATCAAGTGATAAAGCGAGCCCCCTTGATCACGGCATTTGAAGGGGCTCGAATTCTCACCAATCCACCGCCATCGGTGGGCGGCATTCTTATTGGCTTTGCTTTGGATTTGATTGGCGGCATAGGTCTCGACAAATTAGGCTTTGGCTCGTTTGAACATTTAGATCGCTTGGCCCAGGTGATGGCTCAAACCAATCAGGCGCGGGTTGAAAGTGGCTTGAATTTACATCCCGAAAGCGGCGTTCAAACCCTGTTGGATGCAGACTTTTTAGAGCGTTATCGAAATCAAGTTTTGGGTCAACCCGCCTCGCATCGCGGCACCACACACATCAGCGTCATCGACCGAAAAGGCAATGCGGCGTCGATGACTTTGTCCAATGGTGAAGGATCGTCCTATATTGCACCCGGCACCGGGGTGGTGTTCAACAACATGTTGGGGGAAGAAGATATCAACCCCGCAGGCTTTCACAACTGGCCCGAAGACACCCGAATGTCGTCGATGATGGCGCCGAGCCTCATCGAACGCCCTGATGGTTTGTTGGTGGCGTTGGGGTCTGGGGGATCAAACCGAATTCGCACGGCGGTGTTACAGGTGGTGTTGGGCATCTTAGAATTTGGCGGCCATGTCGAAAATGCGGTTAACCAACCGCGCATTCATTTTGAAGGCGGCGTTTTGCATGTGGAACCGGGCTTTGGTGAAGACGTCCGAGGCCGCTTAGGTCAGGCTTTTCAGACAACCAAGCTGTGGGATCAACAAAATTTGTTTTTTGGCGGTGTGCATGCGGCCCAATTCAACAGCCACACGGGCGCTTTGAGCGGATGCGGGGACCTGCGTCGTGGTGGTGTGTCAATCGTCGTCTAACGGGCTGCGCCTTTTGGGGAATGGGGATTTGCGCGCATCTAAATAGTGAAGGGTTTGCTCGGCCTGAGCCATGCAAGCATGTAACTTGGTGCACGGCACGCCGCTATTGCAGGTCTCTTTCTCTTTTGATGAGGACAAGTTGTTGGCGTTGCAAATGGATTTGGCGAACATCCACTTAAAGGAGGGGGTATCGGACCGTGTCGAAGTCACAAATGAATCCGTTTGGATCTGTTCGTGATTTTCTTTGGGGACGCTATGTTCGTACGCTTGCGCAAATAGAGCCGTGTTCTTGGGCATGTTCTTTGTCCTATCTCTATCTCACAAAGCAGATTCTCTGCCTTGGCTCGCTGCACTCCAACGCGTTATTTTCCTATGGAATGAGCGGAAAACGGTGAGAATCGTCACGAGAAACGTTGTCCTGTTGAAGATTATTATTAAAAAAAGTTCAAAAAAGCGTTAACTATGCTGAATTTTACGTATTCTTAAGCTAGTATGTGCGTCTTGGGTGCGCCGATTGTGATTGTGTGAGGAGTTTTTCGTGGCTGATTCGCTTGTAGATATCCTACTTTTGTCTGAACTCACAGAGGATGAAATTGAGATTGTTGAAAAGAGCTGTCGTTGGAAAACGTATGGCCCGGGTGAGCAGATCATTGATCAGCATTCCGAATCCCAAGATATTTATTTCGTCGTGAATGGTCGCGTGCGGGTGGTCAATTATTCCCTGTCCGGACGCGAAATCACCTTTGATGACTTAGAACCCGGCAGCCACTTTGGCGAGCTTGCGGCGATTGACGGTTTGCCACGCTCAGCCAGCGTCATGGTGCTGAATGAAGCGCGAATTTCCTCACTGCCGGCCGAACAATTTAAAAATATAATTTTGCAGCATCCCAAAATTGCCTTGAAGCTGATGAAGCACTTGGCCCATTTGGTGCGCGCGTCGACTTCGCGCATCATGGATCTGTCGACACTTGGCGCAAACAACCGTATTCACGCGGACCTGTTGCGTTTGGCGCGCAAAGTGACAGAAGATGATCTGACGGCTGTCATCACGCCCATCCCGGTCCATTCAGACGTGGCCTCGCGGGTTTCCACCACGCGCGAAACCGTGGCCCGGGTGATGAATGACTTGGCCCGCAAAGATATCTTAGTCCGCCAAAAAACATCCTTGCTGATAAAAGACCTAGAACGTCTTGAAGACATGGTCGAAGACGTCAGAGGCGAGTAGTCTCGCCACATTTTTTGTTAAGCAAGAACGCGCATCCGCGCGGCGGCCCTTGGCCTTGCCTTAGCCTGCAAGGGCAGGCATCGGTTGGTGTATTCTGCCAAAACCGAATGCCGAAAAGCATAGCACCAATCCGAAGGGCTTTGGCCCTGAGGCAAGCGCAAGGCGCGCCGCGCGGATGCGCGTTCTTAAACTTCTAAATAAAACCGAGGGCTTTAGCCCTGAGGCAAGGACAGGCCAAAGCCCCTCTTCGGAAGCAACGCTTCCAGGGAGGAGGGCTGCCGCGCGATAGCGCGTTCGTTTAAAAAAATCATTTTTTTAACCCATGTGACTCTCATCACAGACCTACCTGTGATGAGATCGTAAGGTCTTCTCATAGACAAGTTGGTCTGGATAACCAGCGTGTCGCCGGAACACTTTAAGCGAAGGATTTTTGATCATGACGACTTTAAAAGCAATTGGCCTCGCGTCTTCTCTTTTATTGATGTCGCTTGCAATGCTTGGCCCGAATACGGCCGGCTTTGTCGGAGCTTTCTGATCTCGCGTTTTTCCGGTCTCTCCCGTTACCCCAAAACAAACCTTGGCCGTCACGCAATTGTGTGACGGCCATTTTTTGTGGACTGACAAGAGGGCTCTAATGGAATGAGCCTTTCTTGGTGTGAACGGCTTGTGTTCATTGACTTGAAGAAAAGAATGTACGAAACTCATAATTAGGGATTTTCATCAAGATATACTGCACAAAAAGGCGGTTTCGACCGCGAAAGGGCGAATATGACCAAGACCATTTTGATTGTTGAAGATAACGAGCTCAACATGAAACTCTTTAATGATCTTTTGCAAGCCCATGGCTATGAAACGGTCCAAACTAAAGATGGTCGCGACGTCATGAAATTGGCTCGGGAACACAAACCAGATCTGATCTTGATGGATATTCAATTGCCGGAAATATCTGGGTTAGAGCTTACCAAAATGCTCAAAGCCGATGATGACCTTAAGCATATCCCGGTCATTGCCGTGACGGCTTTTGCCATGAAGGGTGATGAAGAAAAAATTCGTGAAGGTGGCTGTGAAGGTTATATTGCCAAACCGATTTCGGTGCCAAACTTCTTAAAAACCTTGTCGGAGTTCCTCGATTAAGTTCTTAAGCGCTTGCCAACTCTAAAAGCACGAACCCCACAAACGAAAACGCGCCCCATAAAGGGCGCGTTTCGTGTTTTGATCTGTCAAACGGGGAAGCCTTATTTGATTTTAGCTTCCTTGAAGACCACGTGCTTGCGGACCACCGGGTCGTATTTGCGAAATTCCATTTTCTCGGTGGTGTTACGTGGGTTCTTCTTGGTCACATAGTAGTAACCGGTATCAGCGGTGCTGACCAGCTTGATCAAGATTGTTGCTGACTTAGCCATGGCATTTGTTCCCGCCAAAAAATTCTGTAAAAACGTATGAGCGGCGTAAAATACGGCCAAACTCACCGAAGTCAAGACCGTTCTCACAAATGATGCAATTATTGCCGCGACGCGGTGTTCACAGCGTTCGGTTTTAACACCGCATGTTGGTAGAGTGCGGGGTCACCCAATACTCGTTCCGCCAACTGTAACAAGAGGTCGCTGCTTGGCGTGGACTCAAATATTTTGGCCGGACAATCGTCACGAAGCTTGCGCCGCTGGTCATCAAAGACTTGCCCTGTGGCCCACCACCCGGTCATCGCTTCGCGTTGAGTTTTAATGTGCAATGGGGTCAAAATGGCATCCGGTAACGATTCGCCCACGGTTTGGACCGCGTTGGTGGCACATACAGAGGGCATCACGCCCAAGTCATGCAGGGCATACCCGGTGGGCGATATAAGACGCGACCAGGTTAACGTTATTTCGCCATCATTGGGCAGGCGGACCACGGTCTGCACCGTGCCTTTGCCATAAGATGTCGAACCGATGAGCGCCGCACGTCCTAAGTCTTGGAGGGCGCTGGCAACCACTTCGGCAGCCGAAGCACTGTTGCCATCTAAGAGAACGACCAAGGGTTTACCGTGGCTCAGGTCAAGGCTTCCGGCTTGGTAGTCGTGAACGCTGTCTGAATGCCGCCCTCGGGTGGAAATGATGGTGCCTTTTTTAAGAAAGAAATCCGCTACGTTGATGGATTGGGATAACAGGCCGCCAGGATTGCCCCTAAGGTCAAGGATCACACCGATGAGGGTTCCGTTGCTAAAATCGGCTTCATGGGCGCTCAGGGCGCTGTGAACGCTGGTAGAGGTGTTTTTGTTAAAGCTAGTGATGCGCACCGTGAGAATTTTGTGGTTAACCGAGGTATGGACGGTTTGGGGCACAATATGGCTGCGTTCCAGGTTATAGGAGATGCGCCGTACGTTTTTGCCCGGAACCGATGGCAAGCGTTCGATGGTGATCGAAATTAAACTGCCGACAGGCCCGTGCAACAGGTTTTCCAGGCCAAATTGCGAGCGGGTGGTGATTGGCGTCCCTTCAATTTGAACAATTAAATCCCCAGGCTTTAAGCCCGCACGGTGGGCTGGGCTTTTGGGGCTAATGTGGGTGACCAAAAAGCCGTCATTGGCCTTGGTGAAATTGATGCCGATACCGCCAAACCCATCGCGTTGAGCACGGTGAGCGCGCGCTTCATTGCCTCCGGCATAGCGCGAAAAAATATCTAAGTTAGACATCATGCCGTCAAAAACGGCCTCAAAGATGCGTTCGTTATCACTATGGCTCATGTCCAAAGACTGCGCGCGGGCGGTGCGAACGACATCGCTGGCCAAATGCGCCCACGCCGTTGGATCGTTGGTTTTCGGCGTGGTAAAGTGTTTAAGCGAGGTTTCGTCTTGGAAAAGTTCGATTTTTGTCCCCAACGCCCGAACTTTGAGGCTTAGGCTGGGGTCAATGGTTGCGATGCCGCGTATGCCGCTGATGGCTAAGGTGCGCATTTCAATGGGTTCGATATAGCGTTGGGTGATGTTTTTCAGGCCTTCGCGGATGGTGGCTTGCAAGATGCCATAGGCAAAGTCATCCTGATTAGAGGTAAGTGCCTTGTTCGCCCCATCGTCGTGCAGGGCGGTGGTGGGCGCGCACGCCGCCAAGCTGAACGCCACCAAGGTTCCTGCGGCGGCACATCGGCACCAGCGGGACAGCTTGTGGGTGTTTTGTATCCATCGATCCGTCATGCAAGAATAATCATACATTTTGGTGCATTCGTCACGCATTTGTTACGACAAGCCTTATGGGATTCGCTTTTGTCGCCGCGCGGCCCGGTTTTTGCCTTTGCGTTTGATGGGCCTGTGGCCGCCGGGTTTGCCTGTAACGTAGGGTTTTTTAGGGTCGCGCTTTTGCACTTTCCCAGGGCTTCCCCCCGATTCCATTTTGAACACGGTTGACCCGGTGATGGGGTCAGATTCAACGATCAAAACTTCAACGTTATCGCCCAAACGATATGTGAAACCAGTTTCGCGACCCCGCAGCGTATGGGCATGTTCATCGTGAATATAGAAATCATCGCCCAAGGTGCGAATGGGCACCAAGCCATCGGCCCCGCTTTCTTTCATGGTCACGAACAGGCCAAAGCGGGTCACGCCATTGATCCGTCCAGGCAGCGTCTTGCCGATTTGTTCCGACAGGTACAGAGCGGCAAAGCGATCGGTCGCATCGCGTTCGGCCCCCGACGCATTGCGTTCGGTAACGGACAAGTGCTCGCCAATTTCACTAAAGTCTTGGTGGTCATCGGGTAAGCCACCGTCGCCTAACTTCAAACCGCGAACCAGGGCCCGGTGCACCAACAGGTCGGCATAGCGGCGGATCGGCGAGGTGAAGTGGCAATAGCGTTGCAAGGCCAAGCCAAAGTGCCCGACGTTGTTGGGATTGTATTCGGCCTGGGCTTGGGACCGCAGCACGACTTCGCTGATCATGTGGCTGTTGGGCGTGTCCTTGGCGCGTTTCAAAATCTCGTTGAACAGACCCGCGCGCACCACTTGGCCCTTGGCAAAGGGGATGTTGACGCTGTCTAAAAACTCTTTCAAGCTTTCGATTTTTTGTGGCGAAGGTTCGTCGTGGATGCGGTACATGCACGGTTGCTTGAGTTTTTCCAAGGTCTGCGCGGACGCGACGTTGGCTAAAATCATGAACTCTTCGATTAACTTGTGAGAATCGAAACGTTCGCGGACTTTGACACCGATCACGTTGGCATCGTCATCCAAAAGAATTTGCCGTTCGGGCAGGTCCAATTCTAAAACCCCACGCGCCGCGCGATTTTTCAGCAACGATTCATAGGCCCCGTACAGATTCGGGATAACACTGTCCAGCAGTGGCTTTGTCAGCTCTTCGGGCTGACCATCGCGGGCGGCTTGAATTTGCGTATAGGTGGTGCGCGCGGCGGAATGGATCAGCGCGCGAACAAAGGTGTGGCGCAACAGGCTGCCATGTTGATCAATCCAAATGTGGGCGGCAATGGTCGGGCGGTCTTCATGGGGACGCAGCGAACACCAACCGTTGGACAGGTCTTCGGGCAACATCGGCACCACGCGGTCTGGGAAATAAACAGAGTTGCCGCGTTTATAGGCTTCGACATCCAAGTCATCGCCAGGACGCACGTACCAACTGACATCGGCAATGGCGACAATGATATGCCAGCCGCCGGGGTTTTTTGGGTCAACATCGGGTTCGGCAAAAACCGCATCATCAAAATCTCGGGCGTCTTCACCGTCAATGGTGATCATGGGGATTTTGCGCAGGTCTTCACGTTTGTCCAAAGGGGCGGCCTTGGCCTCTTTGGCTTGGCGTAAGGCCGCAGCCGTGAAATCAACCGGAATAGAGCGGTCATAAATCGCAATCATGGAAATGGACTTAGGTCCGGAGCGACTGATTTTTTCACGCAGCCGAACATGCAGCAGCCCAAGCTTTTTGCCGGGCAGAACTTCGGCGCGCACCAGATCACCATTTTCGGGGGTGAGGTCACCGTTGTCGGAAACCACGAATTCTTTTTTCACCCGGCGATCCGTAGCCCGCAGCCGTGCGTGGCCGGGGCGTTCTGATTTATAAACGCCCAACACGTCACCGGGGGCTTGTTCCAGCCTGCGAATGGTGTGGCCTTCATACGCGACACTGCCGCCTTCGACGTCTTCAATGCGCACCATCTTCGCCAAAACGCGATCGCCCACGCCCAGCGCCGTTTGTCCGCGCCGGGCCGGGGCCATGTAAATAACGGGGGGCGGTTGTTTGTTTTCCCAAACCACCGGACGGGCCAGCAGCTCGCCATCAACGTCAAGGCCTGAAACTTCCAAAACGGTTACATTGGGCAAGTGCGCCGGGTTGGCAAAATTTTGCCGATTGGCTTGCAGTTGCCCATCTTCTTTGAGTTTTTTGAGGACTTTTTTTAATTTCAGTTTTTGTTCAGCGTCCAGACGAAAGGCGCGGGCAATTTCCCGCTTGCCGACACGACCGGGGCTGTCTTTGATAAACTCAACAATTTGCTCAACGGACGGAAACGGAGAAACGTGCGGGGCGTTGCTCATGCTTTAGGCGCCGCAGGTTTTTTTGCAGGGGCCTTTTTCTTCGCCGGCGCTTTCTTTTTTGCAGCGGGTTTTTTCTTCGCCGCAGGCTTTTTCTTCGCTGTCGCTTTCTTTTTTGCCGGCGCCTTTTTGGCTTTGACCCCAATCAGTTCAATGGCTTTTTCAAGCGTCAGATCTTCTTTGTCCAAGTCTTTTGGCAAGTTGGCGCGATCTCGGCCGTGGGTGACGAAAGGTCCCCATCTGCCAATTTTCAAAAACACGGGTTTTTTATCGTCCGGGTGTTTGCCCATGACCACGGGTGGCGTTTTGCCACTTTCAGCGATCAAGGTCACGGCGCGGTTCAAACCGATTTCGACCGGGTCATCTTCTTTTAACGACACATACATGCCCGCGTATTGCAGGTACGGGCCAAAGCGCCCCAGTCCGGCCTGAATCATTTGTTGGTCTTCGGGGTGCGGCCCAATTTTGCGCGGCAACAACAACAAGCCCAAGGCGCGTTTTAAGTCGACGGACGCGGCGTCTTCCCCTTTGGGTACGGACGAACGTCTGGGTTTTACTTTTTTGTCTTCGGGGTCAATGTCACCGCGTTGCACGTAAATGCCATAGGGACCTTTGCGCAGGGTGACGTCTTCGCCCGTTTCAGGATCGGTGCCAAGAACTTTAGGGCCCTTGTCCAATTCTTGCGCCGCTTCGCTTTGATCGCTGCCGTCGGGCGTGGTCAAAGGGCGGGTGAAGCGGCATTCTGGATAGTTGGAACAGCCAATGAAGGCGCCAAATTTGCCCAGCTTCAAAGACACTTGGCCATCATCGCACTGAGGACATTTGCGGCCATCGTGGCTGCCGTCTTCGGGGGCGGGGAAAAAGTGTTCGCCCAATTCATCGTTTAAGGTGTCGAGAACTTCGCGCACTCGTAATTCTTTGATGTCGCCGACCGCCGCCGAAAAATTGCTCCAAAATTCATGCAGCACGGCTTTCCAGTCGATCCGTCCGCCGGAAATGTCATCAAGCTTTTCTTCCAAGTCAGCGGTGAACGAATACTGCACGTAGCGTTCAAAAAAGCTGCTTAAGAAACTGGTCACCAAACGGCCCCGATCTTCGGGCAGAAAGCGGCGCTTGTCCAATTTGACATAGTCGCGATCTTGCAACACGGAAATGATCGAGGCATAGGTCGACGGACGACCAATGCCCAATTCTTCCAAATTTTTCACCAAGCTGGCTTCTGAAAAACGCGGCGGTGGCTGGGTAAAATGCTGTTCGGGGCTGACGGTCTTTAACGTGACCGCTTGGCCTTCGGTCATTTCAGGGAGAATGCGGTCTTCATCTTTTTTATCGCCATTTTTGACGTCATCACGGCCTTCGTGATAGACCCGGTAAAAACCATCAAAAGCAATCATCGACCCCGTAGCTCGAACCACCACGGCGCGTTCAGCCTGGGCAATGTCGACGGCGACTTGGTTCATCACCACCGGTTCCATTTGCGAAGCAATGGTGCGTTTCCAGATCAGCTCGTAAAGTTTTTTCTGATCGTCATCTAAATATTGGGCCACGTCTTTGGGTGTGCGCGACACGTTGGTGGGGCGCACGGCTTCGTGAGCTTCCTGCGCGTTTTTGGCTTTGGTTTTGTAAACATTCGGGCTGCTTGGCAGATAGGCATCGCCGTATTTTTGGCCGATCAGGGTGCGACACGCCGCAATCGCTTCGCCCGCCATGGTGACGCCATCGGTACGCATGTAGGTGATTAAACCCACCGTTTCGCCGCCGATGTTGACGCCTTCATAAAGCTTTTGCGCCACTTGCATGGTTTTGCGGGTCGCGAAATAAAGTTTGCGCGCGGCTTCCTGTTGCAACGTAGACGTGGTGAACGGTGGCGATGGATTGCGCCGGGTCTTTTTCTTTTCGATTTTTGCCACCGAAAACGGCTTGGCATTGATGGCGGTTTTCGCAGCCTCGGCATCGGCTTCGGTTTTAAGATCAAATTTGGTGAGCTTTTTGTCGCCCAATTGGGTCAAGCTGGCGTCCACCATAATGCCAGCCCCGGTGTCAAAGGTGGTGCCGACGGTCCAATATTCTTGCGGTTTGAAAGCTTCAATTTCCGTTTCGCGTTCGCAAATCAGGCGCAAGGCCACCGATTGCACGCGTCCAGCAGACCGAGATCCCGGCAATTTGCGCCACAAAACGGGGCTGAGCGTAAAGCCGACCAAATAATCCAACGCGCGGCGCGCCATATAGGCGTTCACCAGTTCGATATCCAATTCGCGCGGTTTGTCGAACGCCTCTAAGATCGCGGCTTTGGTGATTTCGTTAAACACCACCCGTTTGACGCTGACGCCCTTGAGGGCCTTTTTCTTTTCCAGAACCTCGCGCACGTGCCATGCGATGGCTTCACCTTCACGATCCGGATCGGTCGCGAGCGACAGTTGATCAGCGCCCTTGAGGGCATCGACAATGTCTTTAACGTGCTTGTTTGACCGGGTGTCGCTTTCCCACGACATGGCAAAGTCTTCATCGGGACGCACAGATCCGTCCTTGGACGGAAGGTCGCGGATGTGCCCATAACTGGCGAGGACCTTGAAATCGCTTCCCAGGTACTTGTTGATGGTTTTGGCCTTTGCAGGCGATTCGACGACGACGACGTGCATGTGGTTCCGATGCAAATTCTCAAATTTCAAGCAACGCCACGCCGTTACCAGGGTGGCGTTCCAGGCGTCCCGCAAGCTCCATTTCCAGAAGCACCAGAGAAACCGTGGAAGGTGAGAATTGGCAGTTACGGACCAATTCGTCAACAGTAACTGGTGATGGAGACAACATTTCTTGTATTTCAGTCCTCGCCGAATCAAGCTCGACGTCACCGGGAAAGGGCAGGGTTTGTTGTTGGTAACCCAAGGATTTCCGCGCTTGTAGGCCATTATCCATATGGTTGTTAAGGACATCCAGAACGTCATTTAGGTTTTGCACCAGATGAGCGCCGTGTTGGATCAATTTGTTACAGCCTTGTGCGCGTGGGTCGCTCGGCGCCCCCGGAACGGCGAATACTTCGCGGTTCTGTTCCAGGGCCATGCGGGCGGTAATTAGTGATCCTGAGCGTAGGGAGGCTTCGACCACTAAGGTGCCCCGCGCCAGTCCTGAAATGATGCGATTGCGACGGGGAAAATGACGGGCTTTGGGTTGGGTGCCCAGTTCGACTTCCGAGACAATGGCCCCTTGGGTTTCGATCTCTTTATATAAGGCCTCGTTTTCTTGCGGATAGACCACATCAACGCCACCGCCGACCACGGCCACGGTTCCGGTCGCCAGGGCCCCTTGATGGGCCGCCGCATCCAAGCCACGCGCGAGGCCTGAGGCCACTAAATACCCGCCATTGCCCAAGTCCGCCGCGATGCGCCGGGCAAAGTTTCGTCCGTTCAGCGATGCATTGCGCGCGCCGATCACCGCCACGGTGCGCTTTTTAAGGAGATGAGGGTGGCCGAGCACGCTTAAAATGGGCGGCGCATCGTCAATATGGGCCAACATTGGAGGATAACCGTCTTCGGCGCGGGATACAAACACACCGCCTAACGCTTCTAACGCGTCCCATTCCCGTTCAACCTGGGCCTTGGGACAAGCTTTCAAAACCCGCTTAGCCCCACCGCGTTTCGCCAAATCCGGCAACGCATCCAACGCCGCCCCAGCACTGCCAAAGCGTTCCAAAAGTTTGTAAAACGTAATCGGCCCAACATTGTCAGAACGGATCAGGCGCAACCAATCTAACTTATCATTCTCAGATCCAGCCATAGATATCCCTCTCGCAATGGTGGCGAGAGTGCGCTATCACATGCGTGTGGTCAAGAGCTAGGTGGTTGTAGGGTTTCGTCGGTTATTTTTTTCGCGCCGATTTTGCTTTCGGTGCCCTTAAACAAGCGACGGATGTTTTGGTGGTGTCTAGCCCACACGAGGACGCACAAAATTCCCGCCAGCCAATGGTGTTGGGGTAGGGCGAATTGTAGGGATAGGGCGGGGGCGGCAGCTAAGGCCAGCAGGGCGGCGAGTGAACTGTAGCGGAAAATTGCCGCACTTAAGACCCACACGCCAATGGCCCCCAAGCCCACAGGCCAGGCGGTGGCGAGCAACACGCCGATGGTGGTGGCGACACCCTTGCCACCTTTGAATTTCAGCCATACAGGGAAGTTGTGACCCATCACCGCCCAAAATCCGGCAGCGTATCCGGCAAATGGATCGTTGGTGATCCAGACGGTGATGCAGACGGCAATCGCACCTTTGCCGGAATCTAACAGCAACGTGAGAATGGCGGCGAGTTTATTGCCGGTGCGCAAAACATTGGTGGCCCCAATGTTGCCCGAGCCAATGGACCGTAAATCACCAAGGCCAAACAGTTTGGCGATGACGATGCCAAATGGCACCGCGCCCAACAAATAGCCACCCAACCCGGCCAAGCCGTGAATGATAAATGTTTCTAACATGATCAATCCCCAATTTCATAAACGGTGCGGCCATCAATGACGGTGCGCTGAACGCGGCCTTGTAGGGGACGGCCATCAAAGGGCGTGTTTTTGGCTTTGGAATGCAACAGTGCGTCTTTGACTTGCCACCCCACATTGGGATCAAACACAACCAAATCCGCAGCCGCGCCACGTTTCAAGCTTCCGGCGGGAAGACCTAAAAGTTCGGCGGGGTGCCAAGTGATCAAGCTTAACGCTTGCAACAGGTCCAAATGACCGTTGTGCACCAGTTCTAAGGTTACACCCAGCAGCGTTTCCATGCCCACGCCCCCGCTGGCGGCATCGGCAAATGGCAGGCGTTTTAAGTCTTCGCTTAAGGGGCAATGGTCGGATGCGATGGCGTCAATAGCCCCGTCTTGCAAACCGCGCACGATGGCTTCACGATCAGCTTCGGATCGCAACGGCGGCGAGAGTTTGGCAAAGGTGCGGTAATCGCCGACCGCCGTTTCATTCAAGGCAAAGTAAGGCGGCGCGGTGTCGCAGGTGACCGTGAGACCTTTATCTTTGGCGCGGCGAATTAAATCGACGCTTTGGGCTGTGGAAATGTGGGCAAAGTGGAGGCGTCCGCCCGTCATTTCGGCCAAACGCAGGTCGCGTTCGATGATGATGATTTCGGCTTCGGGGGGGATGCCAGCAAGGCCCAAGCGGGTCGCGGTTTCGCCTTCGTTCATGACGCCATCGGCGGCCAAGATTGGGTCTTCGGGATGTGCAATGATCATCAAACCAAAGGTCGCGCAATAGGCTAAGGCTTGGGCCATGGTGCGAGAATTTTGCACGGCCAACGTGCCATCGGTAAACGCCACCGCCCCGCTGTCCGCCAACAGTCCCATTTCGGCCAATTCTTGCCCTAACAGACCTTTGGTGATGGCACCGTAAGGATAAAGTTTAACCAGCCCAGCCTTGCGGGCGTTGCGGGCCACCGATTCAACGACCGTGGGGTCATCGATCACGGGTTTGGTACCGGGCAGACACACCGCTGTGGTCACCCCACCGGCGACGGCGGCAATGCCGGTCGCATTTAAATTGCGGCCGCTCATATGGACCCGCATATCGACCAAGCCTGGGGCCAAACACTGGCCTTTGCAATCAATGACCTTGGCGTCTTCGGGGACTGAATCGTTAAACAGTCCGGCCTTGGCATCCAAGATCAGTTCGCCTTCGGTCAGCACACCGCCCATGGCATCGAGGCCGGAGGCGGGATCCAACACGCGGGCATTGACGTAAGCGATTCGGTCATGGGGCTTTAAGAATTTGATGCTCATGCGCCGGACTCCCGGTCTAAGTTCCGACACAGCACTTCTAAGCACGCCATGCGCACCGCGACGCCCATTTCGACCTGTTCGCGAATGGCACTGCGGCCAATGTCGTCGGCCACATCCGACGCGATTTCGACGCCTCTGTTCATGGGGCCTGGATGCATGATCAAAGCGTCGGGTTTGGCCGCTTGTAGCTTGCCGTAATCAAGGCCGTAAAAATGGTAATATTCGCGCACGGTCGGGAAGAAGCTGCTTTTCATGCGTTCGGTTTGCAAACGCAGCATCATCACGATGTCGCAATCTTTCAAACCAGCTTTCATGTCGTAAAACACTTCCGCGCCCAGACGCTCAGATTCGGCGGGCAGCAATGTTTTGGGGGCGATCAGGCGCACCCGAGCGCCCATGGTGTTGAGCAAATGAATGTTCGAACGCGCCACCCGTGAATGCAAAATGTCACCGCAAATCGCCACTTGCAGACCATCTAACTGGCCCCGGCGGCGGCGAATGGTGAGCGCGTCAAGCAACGCCTGGGTCGGGTGTTCGTGTCGTCCGTCGCCCGCGTTAATGACCGCGCAGTTGACCTTTTCCGACAACAGCTTGACCGCACCGCTAGACCCATGGCGCACCACCAACACATCGGGGTGCATGGCGTTGAGGGTCATCGCCGTGTCGATCAGGGTTTCGCCTTTTTTAATGGAGCTGGTCGAAACCGACATATTAATAACTTCAGCGCCCAACCGTTTGCCCGCCAACTCAAACGAGGTGCGGGTGCGGGTCGAATTCTCGAAAAATAAATTCATGATGGTGCGACCGCGCAAGGTGTCGAGCATCATCCCCCGGGTGCGGTTGATCTCAACATATTCGTCGGCACGATCCAAAAACAGGGAAATATCAACAGGCGATAGACCCTCAATGCCCAGTAAATGAGGCAAAGTAAAAACCGAAGGATCAAAAGCGTTTGCTGACATGGGGGGGACTATAGCCTCGCGCGAATACGGGCGCAAGCGGCGGTTAACATTGGGGGAAATGTACATAACCGACAGGATTTATTTTAGACATTTGATCTTATTGGTGCGCAGAGCAAGGAATAATATCTTGACATTCCGTTAGCCATGTGTCATACACACCTCAATGAACGCGCACACCTGCGCCTAAACCATCCCCCGCGTCTCATCAGAGAGCGGGTTTTCTTTTGTCCACCATCAACCGTCACACTTTTTCAAACGATGCCGCCGCCCCTCAACGCTTTGGGGGCGGGCTTTTTTGCGTCCACAAATCGGAGCCCAGTCCATGAAACACCTCAACCAAGCCCTCGCCGCAAATTCAGCCGCCAACGCCGAAGACGTGGTGGCGACCAAACTTTTCCTGCGCCATCAGGGCCATTATACGCCGCCCGAATGGGGTATCTCGCAATTTCCCGACCGAGCGTTGTTTGATGCGATTAAGACGTTTCAACAGTCCCAAGGGCTGAAAGTCGATGGCGTGATGAACCCCGAAGGCGAGACCGAAACGGCCATTAAAGCCCAGGCTCAACAACTGCAAAGTATGGGCCGCAACGGCGATACCATCTTGGCGCACATCAACCCCGCCGAAGCCAAACTGCTCAACGACGTCACCGATGGCGGCTCGATCAATCCCGAAACGGGCTTGCCAGAATTCTTTTTTGGCGATTTTTTCAGCGGGCTGAGCG
>Ga0316203_1000271_pt1 | contig 75578 bp, 55 predicted proteins | sample 6monrhotite_MG_FD_204940 | JGI IMG/M metagenome (GOLD analysis project Ga0316203, IMG submission 204940) | Microbial mat bacterial communities from mineral coupon in-situ incubated in ocean water Damariscotta River, Maine, United States -... | ecosystem: Environmental > Aquatic > Marine >... | reverse complement strand
GATCAGTAATGTCTTTAAAATGTTCGATAAGTGTTGGCTTCTGTTTTGTCATTTTACTTTGCTTAAAGCGAAGTAATAGATCAAATCAGGGGATCTGTGTCAAGCTGTATTTAATGCAATTGCCCTGGCTACGACATAGTGAAATAAGAAATGATCGTTATTTGTAGCTATAGGGCACTACAGTCTATTTATTGTTTATGATAAACTTATGCGCGAATTTTTATTAACGAGTTATGTGAACAATAATATGTCTGAATCTAAGTTTGAAAGTATCGAACAACGTGTAAGTTACGGTGTTGGCCGTCAATTGGGCGACCAATTAAAAAATAATCCCTTTAAAGAATTTGATGTTAATGCAGTACAAGCTGGTTTAGCTGATGCGTTAGCTGGCGATGCAAGCCAAGTAAGTGATGAATTGCTAAATGAAGCTTTTGGTATCGTTTCTAAAAAATTACAAGAACAAGAGCAAGAATTAGCTAAAGTTAAAGCGGCAGAAGGCGAAAAGTTTTTAGCTGAAAATGCTAGCCGTGATGAAGTTACCGTTACAGAGTCTGGTTTACAGTATGAAGTGTTAGAAACGGGTGAAGGTGATAAACCAACTGCTGAAAGTACAGTACGTGTTCATTATCACGGTACATTAGCTGACGGTACTGTATTTGATAGTTCTTATGAACGAGGTCAACCTGCTGAATTCCCTGTAGGCGGTGTTATTGCTGGTTGGACTGAAGCATTACAATTAATGAACGTTGGTTCTAAGTGGAAGTTATCAATTCCTTATAACCTAGCTTACGGCGAGCGAGGTTCTCAAGGTGCTATTCCTCCGTATGCAACGTTAGTATTTGATGTTGAGTTACTCGACATTTTATAATTTTTAAAGCCGGGTTTTCCCGGCTTTTTTATAATGAAAATTTGGAGGTTTCATTTTGTTAGCTAAGCAACTTCAAAATTTATTTGCCCAATATCACCAAGCATTCAAAGCACAAAATATTGGTAAGACCATTGCCTGCTATCATTTTCCCTGCACGTTAATAACGCCTGATAGATTAGTGTTATTATCAAATATAAAACAAGCTGAGCAAGAATTTACGCAAATATTTGCAGGTATAAATAGGGTCAACATCACCTCGTTTAAAGCATTAGAGGCGAGTTATGAATCTATCAACGAAAATATTATTGCGGTAAATGTACATTGGCAATTTTTTGATAAGAACAACGAAATTATTGCCGATTTCTACGCCTTATATCATATTCTTAAAAACGAGCAGCAATTTAAAATATTTCAGGTAATATCTCATGAAGTTGAATCATCAATAAACTTATCTTTCCCTTTAAATTTAACCGAAACAGTAGAATAACATGACAGTGAATGTAGCAATTTTAGGTTGTAGTGGTCGTATGGGGCGTAACCTGATAAAAGCAGCGGTAGAGCATAACAATATAACGTTGGTGGGCGGTAGTGTTCGTGAAAAATCATCTTTTGTGAATTTTGATTTAGGTGAATTAGCAGGCATAGGCGCAATTGGTCAAAAAACTTCAATTGAATTAGATGACTTATTAGCCGCTGATGTGTTGATCGATTTTACTTCGATAGAATCAACCTTAGAGCATTTAAAATGGTGCCAACAGCACAACAAATCGTTGGTAATAGGAACGACAGGTTTTAATGATGAACAAGTTCAATCTATTGAACAGGCAGGCAAAAATATACCTGTCATCTTGGCGCCTAATACCAGTATTGGTGTTAATTTACTCTTTAAGCTGTTAGAAATTACTGCAAAGGCAATTGGCGACTATACTGATATAGAAATTTTTGAAGCACATCACCGATTTAAAAAAGATGCGCCTTCTGGCACGGCGATGAAAATGGGACAAGTTATTGCAGATACTTTAGGTCGAGATTTAAAAGAATGTGCTGTATATGGTCGCGAAGGACTCCTTGCTGACGGACTCGAAGCACGTAAACGAGATACCATAGGGTTTGCTACGGTTAGGGCTGGAGATATAGTTGGTGAACATACTGCTTTATTCGCAGATTTAGGCGAAAGACTTGAAATAACTCATAAAGCAAGTTCAAGAATGACCTTTGCATTAGGTGCAATGCGAGCTGCAAGCTGGTTAAATGATGCAAAGCCTGGCTATTATACTATGCAAGATGTACTTGGATTAAACTAGTTGTCGAATAGAAAACTAGTGTTTTTGACCGTTTGGTTTAAAAATTGTTAATAACACCATTTTTTGTGTTATTACTAGACGAATGTTTTATTTAAGCGTAGAATGCGTGGAATTTGTCAAAAATCATGATTGCTGATGAAATTGATAGATTTACTGTGTTTTGAGTAGTTATTTTCAACGTAAATATTTGACTACTCAGCACCAATTTTACGCTTAAATAGTTAAGCATTAATGTTTAGTTATAAATTAAGTATCTATTCTTCTTTACGGAGGTTAAATTGGCTAAATCTGCTATTTTAGTGCTTGAAGACGGCACTGTATTTAAAGGCACCGCAATTGGTGCACATGGCGTAGCTGTTGGTGAGGTAGTATTCAATACTTCAATGACCGGTTACCAAGAAATTCTTACCGACCCATCTTATGCAGAACAAATTATTACGTTAACTTATCCTCATATTGGTAACACAGGTATAAATAGTGAAGATAAAGAATCTGATACTATTTTTGCTAAAGGTTTAGTTATTCGTGATTTACCTTTATTAGCCAGTAATTTTCGAAATGAACAAAGTTTAAGCGACTATTTGATTGAAAACAATATACTAGGTATTAGTGATATTGATACCCGTAAATTAACGCGTATTTTACGTGAAAAGGGTGCGCAAAATGGTTGTATTATTGCCATTGATTGCGCGATAGATAGTGGTGAAAACGAAGCAGATTTAGATGAAGTTACAGCATTAGAACACGCCAAAGCGTTTCCAGGACTAAAAGGAATGGATTTAGCTAAAGTCGTTTCAACTAAAGAACAATATACTTGGACTTCGGGAAGCTGGTCAATTGGTAAAGCGATGGGAAAAGGTTTTAGTGACTTTTCTCAAAATCTAGAAAAGTTAAACTTTCACGTAGTTGCCTACGATTTTGGTGCCAAACGTAATATTTTACGTATGTTAGTTGATCGAGGTTGTAAACTTACCGTGGTTCCTGCACAAACATCTGCTAGCGATGTTTTAGCAATGAATCCTGATGGTATATTTCTATCAAATGGCCCTGGCGACCCTGAACCTTGTGACTATGCTATTTCAGCAATCCAATCATTTTTAGAAACAGATATTCCTATTTTTGGTATTTGTTTAGGTCACCAATTGCTTGGATTAGCGAGTGGTGCAAAAACCATCAAAATGAAATTTGGTCATCATGGCGCTAATCACCCAGTTAAAGATTTTGCGCGTGACGTGGTTATGATTACTTCGCAAAACCATGGTTTCGCTGTCGATGAAAATAATTTACCTGAAAATTTAAAAGTCACTCACAAATCTTTATTTGATGGATCCTTACAAGGTATTCATCGTACAGATAAGCCTGCATTTAGTTTTCAAGGGCACCCAGAAGCAAGCCCAGGACCTCATGATGCAGCGCCGTTATTTGATCATTTTATTGAGCTTATCCGTTCATATAAAAACGGCAACAATAAACAAGCTTAAGTCATCACCTAAATAAGAAAAGAGAGAGATAAACATAATGCCAAAACGTACCGACCTTAAAAGCATTCTTATTTTAGGCGCAGGGCCTATTGTTATTGGTCAAGCATGTGAGTTTGACTATTCTGGTGCACAAGCATGTAAAGCATTACGTGAAGAAGGTTACCGAGTCGTTTTAGTTAACTCTAACCCTGCCACCATTATGACCGATCCTGAAATGGCCGATGCGACATACATTGAGCCAATTCATTGGGAAGTTGTTCGTAAAATTATTGAAAAAGAACGTCCATGTGCCATTTTACCAACCATGGGCGGCCAAACAGCATTAAACTGTGCGCTTGAACTTGAAGCAAAAGGTGTATTAAAAGAATTTAATGTTGAAATGATCGGTGCAACTGCCGATGCTATCGATAAGGCCGAAGATCGTAGCCGTTTTGATAAAGCGATGAAAAACATTGGTTTAGAAACACCACGTGCAGAAATTGTTCATACCATAACAGAAGCACATGATACTAGTACTCGTATTGGTTTTCCTTGTATTATTCGTCCTTCATTTACCATGGGCGGAACGGGTGGTGGTATTGCTTATAACCGCGAAGAATTTGATGAAATTTGTACGCGTGGCCTTGACTTATCCCCAACATCAGAATTATTGATTGATGAATCTTTAATTGGTTGGAAAGAATATGAGATGGAAGTGGTACGCGACAAAAATGATAACTGTATCATTATTTGTTCAATTGAAAATTTTGACCCTATGGGAATTCATACGGGTGATTCAATTACTGTTGCGCCAGCACAAACACTAACCGATAAAGAATATCAAATCATGCGTAATGCCTCACTGGCGGTATTGCGTGAAATCGGTGTAGAAACAGGTGGTTCAAACGTACAGTTTGGTATTTGTCCTGATACAGGGCGAATGGTTATCATTGAGATGAACCCACGCGTATCACGATCATCAGCGCTAGCCTCTAAAGCAACCGGTTTCCCTATTGCAAAAATTGCCGCTAAATTAGCTATTGGTTATACGCTTGACGAATTAACTAACGATATCACTGGCGGTAAAACACCCGCGTCTTTCGAACCAACAATCGACTATGTTGTCACTAAAATTCCTCGTTTTAACTTTGAAAAATTTGCGGGCAGCGAAGATAGATTAACCACACAAATGAAGTCTGTCGGCGAAGTTATGGCGATTGGGCGTAATCAACAAGAATCAATGCAAAAAGCATTGCGCGGCTTAGAAGTGGGCGTAAATGGGTTTGATCCGATTGTGGATATCACTAAACCTGGCGCTAAAACTAAAATAATGCACGAGTTGCAAGAAGCGGGCTCTGATCGTATTTGGTATATTGCCGATGCTTTTCGACTAGGCTTAACGGTCGAAGATATTTTCCGTTTAACTAAAATAGATCGTTGGTTCTTAGTACAAATTGAAGACATTATTTTAGAAGAAGCTAATTTAATTGATTGTGGCATGGCAGGTTTAAATGATGATTATTTACGTCAATTAAAACGCAAAGGTTTTTCTGATGCACGTATTGCCGATGTTATTGGTGTTAGTGAAGCCGAAATTCGTAAAAAACGCCATAATGCTGAAATTTTCCCAGTATACAAACGCGTTGATACCTGTGCTGCCGAGTTTAGTTCAGACACTGCTTATATGTATTCAACTTACGATGAAGAATGTGAATCGAACCCTACTGATAAAGAATCAATTATGATTTTAGGTGGCGGGCCTAATCGAATTGGTCAAGGTATTGAATTTGATTACTGTTGTGTTCATGCCGCACTAGCTTTGCGAGAAGACGGTTTTGAAACGATTATGGTTAATTGTAATCCTGAAACAGTATCAACTGATTACGATACTTCAGATAGATTATATTTTGAGTCGATTACCTTTGAAGATGTATTAGAAATTGTTCGCATAGAAAAACCTAAGGGTGTTATTGTTCAATATGGTGGTCAAACACCACTTAAATTGGCTCGCGCTTTAGAAGCGGCTGGGGTACCTATCATTGGTACTTCGCCTGATGCAATTGACCGCGCTGAAGACCGAGAGCGTTTTCAACAAGCCGTTGAACGTTTAGGTTTATTACAACCTGAAAATGCTACAGTTACCTCTATTGATGAAGCAATGGCTAAGGCTGAGGCCATTGGTTTTCCGTTAGTTGTTCGCCCATCTTATGTATTAGGTGGGCGTGCAATGGAAATTGTTTACGATTTAGAAGATCTTCGCCGTTATATGACTGAAGCCGTAAGTGTCTCAAATGACTCACCAGTATTGCTCGATCATTTCCTTGATGATGCCATTGAAGTTGATATTGATGTTATTTGTGATGGTGAAATTGTCGTTGTTGGCGGCATTATGCAACACATTGAACAAGCAGGTGTTCACTCAGGTGACAGTGCTTGTTCATTACCTGCTTATAGTTTAAGCCAAGAAATTCAAGATGTAATGCGCAAGCAAGTAACTGCTTTAGCGTTTGAATTAGGTGTTGTTGGGCTAATGAATACGCAAATGGCAGTTAAAGACAATGAAGTTTATTTAATTGAAGTTAACCCGCGCGCGGCACGTACAGTACCTTTTGTATCCAAAGCAACATCGGTACCGTTAGCAAAAATTGGTGCACGCGTTATGGCAGGAAAATCGTTAACCGAGCAAGGTATTACCAAAGAAATTATACCGACATTTTTTTCCGTGAAAGAAGTGGTTATACCGTTTAATAAATTTCATGGCAGCGATCCGTTAGTGGGCCCCGAAATGCGTTCAACAGGTGAAGTAATGGGAGTCGGTAATACGTTTGAAGAAGCGTATGCTAAAGCAAATTTAGGTGCAGGTGTTTCTGTACCTAAATCGGGACGAGCGCTTATATCCGTGCGTAATAGCGACAAAGAACGAGTGGTTGATTTGGCAAAACAAATGATCGAGTTAGGTTATCAATTGGATGCTACCCATGGTACCGCAATTGTTTTAGGTGAAGCCGATATTCCTGTCCGTTTGGTGAATAAAGTACATGAAGGTCGTCCACATATCCTTGATAGAATTAAAAATAGCGAGTACAGCTATATTATTAATACAACTGAAGGGCGTAAAGCAATAGAAGATTCAAAAGTTTTACGTGGCGGTGCATTACGTTATAAAGTGGCTTATACTACTACATTGAATGCAGCTTTTGCGGCTTGCCAAGCACACGCTGCTGACGACAGAAATGTTGTTACCTCTATTCAAGAATTGCATAATAGATGTAGTTAATAACTTCAACAGATATTTATTTTTAAGTAGTGTAAAATATCTGTAATACCCAATAAAACACAAAGGTGGCGATTAGCCACCTTTGTTATTTTACAGAATAATTAGTTAAGAAAAAGTAATAAGAAGATTAAAATGAATCAATATCCTATGACAGTACATGGTGCAGAAGCATTACGTAAAGAATTAAACCATTTAAAAACAATAAAACGTCCTGAAATTGTCGCTTCTATTGCTGAAGCGCGTGAGCATGGTGATTTAAAAGAAAATGCTGAATATCATGCCGCACGAGAAGAACAAGGTTTTTGTGAAGGCCGCATTCAAGAAATTGAAGGTAAATTAAGTAATGCTCAAATTATTGATGTTGTTAAAATACCGAACACGGGTAAAGTTATTTTTGGTGTTACAGTAACTCTCTTAAACATTGATACGGATGTTGAAGTCACTTATCAAATCGTGGGTGATGATGAAGCGGATATTAAGCAAAACCGTATTTCAGTCAGTTCACCTATTGCGCGTGGCTTGATCGGTAAAACCGTAGACAGTGAAGTAGAAATTAAAACACCTGGCGGCACGGTCGAGTATGAGATAGTTGCTGTTGAGCATAAATAATTTGTAAACAGTACAAAATCTATAATGCCAATTTTATTAATTAAGTGACCTACTTTATATGCAGGAAAAATAATAAAAAAGCCGTGATTTAATCACGGCTTTTTTGATGACATAAACTAACGATTAATTATTCGTTAATTGCATTACCAATTGTTTAATTTGTGGTTGCACATGTTCTTTTTGTGCTAAACATTGTTTTAACGAATCTTTTGCTTTTACAAAATTACGATCCGCGCCAACTAATTTACTTAAACGTGGTTTTAAGAAGCTATCTAAACGTTCTTCTCGCTCTTTTTTACAATCACCTAAAAATAAATAAGGGGCGTAGCTTTGATAATTAGTTGGTAAACCAGCAATTAATTGGTCGAAATTTGTTTTTAACCATGGCCACATTACGCTGTCTAATTCTTTAGTACGAATAAGCCCAAACATAAATTGAGTTTTTTCATTATCACGAACTTCAGGTGATACGCTGAAATTGATTAATACTTTACCAATTTTTGGATCTTCAGTTGACGTTAATGCGCTAATTAAACGACCACGCATAGTACCATCAGTCGACGCTTTTAAGCGTGCCATTAGTTCATCAACAAAAGGCTGCCCTAAATCTTGTACGGCAACACCCATAGCTGTTGCTCGTAGTGCTGGAATTGCCGCATCATCATGAAACTTATGATCAGTTTTATAACCAGTGTAAGCAATTGCCAAATCAGTTAATTTTTTACGGTAAGTTTTATCTTTAGCAGTATAGGCCATAAAGTTAATGAAGCGACCACGTAATTTACTGGTGCCAATAGGATCTTTTTTATCAGCAGCGGTGTTATCAGTAAAGCCTACTTTATCGGCACTAGCGCGATATAAATTCCCCGCTAATTCACGTAACTTAGCTTGATCTTTTTCATCTGCATATCTTATTAACGTACTTAATGTACCCATACCCGATACCGCAACTTCCCAAGAATCAGATGCTAAGGTTGCAGGGATCACATCAATTACATTTTGTACGGTTAAATTACCGCTCGCAAACGATGATTTCATGCTATCTAAAACAGCGTTAGCTTCCAATGGATTAACTTTATTTAAATGGGCTAATAATGATTTCCAACCAGCTGAATTAAAGTTGAAGCGATAATATCCTGCCGCTTTTGCATTAGGCATTACCCAAGTGGCACAACTTGCACCGTTTAAGGTTATTTTTTGCTTGGCTTTTGAAATAACATTACATTGTTGCTTAATTTCACCGTTAACTTCATAGCTCATACAAGCAGGAACATTCCATAAGCTGCTTTCGTTAAACGTTGTCCCTAAAGGTGAGTATCTTTCTTGGCTAATTGATAATACTGTTTTATTGTCTATACAAGCTTGTTCAATATTAAGTAACGGAACCCCTGCTTGTTCAACAAAATTTCTGAATGAAGTAACTACCGCTTTGGCTTTTTTCGGGGGTAAAACGCTGGCTATAGTTTCGAAAAAATCAATCGCTGTGGTATTACCCCAAGCATATTTTTTCATATATTTTTGTACACCTTTACGGAAATTTTCTTTACCCATAAAGTTTTCTACCATAAATAAAACGCCGGCACCTTTTTGATAAGTAATACCGTCAAATGCTGTAATAATATCGCTATTACTTTTTATTGGGTTGCGAATTTTACGAGCTGAAGGAATAGAATCTGAGTTCATTACTTGCTTTGAACTAGCAATTTGTTGTCTTTGCCATTGTTGACCCGGATGTTGACGCTCAAGTGACGTCGCTGCCATCCAAGTTGCAAAGGCTTCGTTTAACCAAATGTCGTTCCACCATACCGGCGTTACTAAGTTACCAAACCATTGATGGGCTAACTCGTGTGCTTGCACAGAAATAGAGCTACGTTTTTGGGCAATAGAAGCTTTATCATCAAGTAATAACAATTGCTCACGGTAAGTGATTGCACCTGCATTTTCCATGGCACCTGCAGCAAAGTCGGGTACAGCTAATACGTCTAATTTTCCATAAGGATAAGGAATTTGAAAATAATCTTCTAAGCCTTCAACCACAGAGCGTGTTTGTGAAAGCGCATATTGTAATTGTTTACCTTTACCTTTAGCGGCAATGCCACGAAGTGGTACTTCATGATCACGTACACTTGTTACTGGCATTGCTGGCATTTCAACTACGTCAAAATCACCAACGAAAAAAGCGACTAAATAAGTCGGTAATGGCTTACTGGTTGCAAACGATACTTTTTTCCAACCACTATTTTCTTTACTGGTGCTTTGCTCGGCAGTATTGGCAACCGCGACAAGGTTTTCAGGAATAATCAAGCTAATATCGTAAGGGGTTTTAAAACGCGGCTCATCAAATGAAGGAAAAGCTAAACGGGCTGAAATAGATTCCATTTGCGTAAATGCATAATATTTATCGCCGTCTTTTACACGGTGTAAACCTTCTAAATTCTCATTAAAGGCGGCGTTATAATCGAAATTAATTGTATACTGACCCGATTTTAAGATTGAATCAGCCGTAATACGTAACACGCCAATAACATCAGTTTTATCGGCCTTCGCCTTAATTGCTTTTCCTTTGCTGTTTTTAATATTGACACTATTAATGGTTAATTCTTTACCATTAAGGTAAAACGTTTTAGTGGCTTTTTTTATTGAAACATCAATGGTGGTTTTCCCAGAAAAACGTTGTTGTGCAGGATCAATTTTTAACGTTAATTGATAATGACTCGGTGTAACGTTTTCAGGCAATTGTCCCGTTGGAACTTTATCTGCTGCTATGGCTTTACTGGCAATGAGTGCTGGTGCTATTAATAGCAAAGCAGTACTCAATGACAAAGAAATCACTTTTTTAATCATGTTATTTTCCGTTTTTATAATCTGAGTGTTTTGAGCGTTAACATCACACTTACAAGTTTCGACACATACTTTACTTAACTCTGTTATTAAAATCTGCATTTTTAGGATTTTGTTACAATTTAATTTTTTGATAAAAAGAAGGTTTTATACCATATATGGTATTACTGGAAACCTAGGTAAAATATAAAAGAAAAACACCATAACAAAGGCTGTTATGGTGTATTTTGTTTTTTGATAAAAATGAAGTTGATTTTATCTTAGTTTTGGGGGGCGTTTGCAGCGAGCTCTTGAGAATCAAAATCATCAACATTTATTGCTGCTTTTCTACCTTGTTCGGCCCGTATTAAAATATCGGCTTCATTTTGATTAATCGCTTTAACTTCTAAACCTAAAATAGCAATTTTATCTAGATCATAAAATGGGTAATTTTTATCAAGTGCAAGACAAACTTTTTTAAAAATAGGCTCTGCGGCAATAATATCTTCAAGCGTTTGTTCTAATATACCTAATACATTATTGCTATTGCGTGTTAAATATTGACCTGCACCTAAACGAGTTCGTGCAGCGCTAGGACTTTGTAATAATTGAGCCACTTGATGATCTAACTGATCACTTGGTTTGGTTAGCCAAGTGCCAAAAGGAAAAATAATAACACGTAAACAAAAAGCAATTATTCTATTTGGGAAATTACTTAATAGCGCATCTATCGCTTGCTGAATATTAAACAAACAGTCTTCAACGGCCCATTTTAGCAAAGGAAGGTCTTCTTTTTGACGACCTTGGTCATTAAAACGCTTTAAACAAGCACTAGCTAAATATAAATTACTCAAAATATCGCCTAAGCGCGCAGAAATACGTTCTCGACGTTTTAAATCGCCACCTAAAGTTAACATGGCAATATCTGACAGCATGGCTAAATTTGTGCTAAAACGAGTTATTAATTGATAATAACGTCCTGTTTCATCTTTATATTTATTAGGCAATAAACGAGATCCGGTAAACGAGAACCATTTACTGCGTACTATATTACTTAAAGCGAAACCAATATGACCAAATAGTGCATGGTCAAAGTCATTTAAAGCCTGTATCTCATCTTTATTGTTAGCAGCACCCAGCTCAGCAAGTACATAGGGATGACAGCGAATAGCGCCTTGTCCATAAATGATCATACTACGGGTTAGAATATTCGCCCCTTCAACAGTTATCGCCACTGGCGCACCTTGATAAGCGCGAGCTAAGTAGTTACTGGGCCCCATGCAAATACCTTTACCACCGTGTATATCCATTGCATCATTAACACAATGGCGCATTTTTTCGGTTAAATGGTATTTTACAATAGCCGATATTACGGATGGTTTTTCGCCTAAATCGATTGCACCAGTTGACAAGGTTGTTACTGCATCCATTAAATAGGCATTTCCACCGATACGTGCTAATGCTTCTTCAATGCCTTCCATTTTACCAATAGGTAATTTAAATTGTTGGCGAATTCGGCTATAAGCACCTGTTGCTAAAGCTAACGATTTTATCCCGCCAGTACTGTTTGAAGGTAAAGTAATAGCCCTACCTACCGATAAACATTCAACCAGCATACGCCAACCCTGACCAGCCATTTCAGCACCACCAATAATAAAATCAAGTGGTACAAAAACTTCATTACCTTGGGTTGGACCATTTTGAAAAGGCACGTTTAAGGGAAAATGACGTCTACCAGTAATAACGCCTTCAATATTGGTTGGAATAAGTGCACATGTAATACCTAGTTCTACTTTATCACCGAGTAAGGCATTAGGATCGCGTAATTTAAAAGCCAAACCTAACACGGTAGCAACTGGGGCTAAGGTAATATAGCGTTTATCCCAAGTGAGTTTCATACCTAATACTTCTTCGCCTTCAAATTCACCAAAGCAAACAATACCAAAATCAGGGATCGCACCAGCGTCTGATCCTGCTTCTGGGCTTGTTAGTGCAAAACAAGGAATTTCTTCACCTCGGGCTAAACGCGGTAAGTAATAATCTTTTTGTGGTTGTGTTCCATAAAGCTGCAATAATTCACCTGGGCCTAAAGAATTTGGCACGCCGACCGTACTGGCTAAAACTGTACTAACACCAGCCAGTTTTTGTAATACGCGTGATTGAGCATAGGCGCAGAATTCTAAACCACCATATTCTTTTTTTATGATCATTGCGAAAAATTTATTTTCTTTTAAATATTGCCAAACCTCAGGAGATAAATCGGCAAGTTCGTGGGTGGTTTGCCAATCATTTATCATTTTACAAATATGTTCAACAGGTCCATTTAAAAAGGCCTGTTCATTGGCACTTAATCTTGGCTCTGGATAATGATGAAATTTTTGCCAATCAGGAACGCCGCGAAAAAGATCGGCTTCAAACCATGTGGTGCCAGCATCTAATGCTTCTTTTTCGGTGTCAGACATTTCTGGCATAATGCTTTTAAATAAAGCTAATAAAGGCGCTGAAATATATTCTTTACGAATAGAATCAATATTGAGTGGCAGTATAATGGCTAAAAAGATAAACCAAGTCCAAACGGAAATAACGCTAAAAATTGAACCAATAAACATGAGTATTGTAAAAAGAATACTGTAAATGCTCAGCGATGCTCGTGTATAAGCCATAAACCCGCTTAAGAAAATGGCGCTAAGTAGCCATAAGTAAATTTCCATTTTTTTCCCTCAATGTATAATAAAGACTGTGAATTTGTGATTTTAATTATATCGTTTAAATTAATGATTTTAGATAATAAATATATCCAAGACAGTTATTATTTTAGCTGATAAATTTTAGTTTATGATTAGCGATTAAAAATAAAGTTAAAATGTATTTAATAAAGAAACATGGTTGAGTAGATTACGCAAGTGTAATATCAAATTTGTCATCCTGTTATTTTCAGGATTCATTTGATTAAGAGACTAAACGAGTCAGTTTGACGATAAAAAACATTATTATTCCAACTTTCTTGTAATAAAATGCTAGCCACGTAAATAAAAGAGAAAAGTAAATGTGCGAACTTTTGGCGATGAGCGCTAATGTACCCACCGATATTTGTTTTAGCTTTAGCGGCTTAATGCAGCGTGGTGGTAATACTGGGCCACATAAAGATGGTTGGGGCATAACTTTTTATGAAGGAAAAGGATGTCGCAGTTTCAAAGATCCACTGCCGAGTGCAAAGTCGCCCATTGCACAATTGGTAACTGATTACCCAATAAAAAGTGAAGCGGTTATTTGTCATATACGCCAAGCTAATTCAGGAGCCGTGTGTTTAGAGAATACTCATCCGTTTACACGACAACTTTGGGGGAAGAACTGGACTTACGCACATAATGGCCAATTAAAAGACTTTATTGAACAGTTACCAATTAAGGCACACATACCTATTGGTTCAACGGATAGTGAACACGCTTTTTGTTTTTTATTAGATCAGCTATTTTATCATTTTGGTAGCACTGAACCCGATAGTAAAACCTTATTTACGTTTATTGCTGAGCAAGCGGTAAAAATTGATAAGCTAGGGGTATTTAACGTTATTATTTCTGATGGAAAATATTTATTTTCCTATTGTTCCAATAACTTACATTGGTTAACAAGGCGAGCACCTTTTGGCCGAGCAAACTTAATTGATGCTGAAATAGAAGTCGATTTTCACCAAGAAACTACCGAAAATGATATTGTTAGTGTGATTGCCACACTGCCGTTGACTGATGACGAGCATTGGCAAAAAATGGAGCCTCAGCAATGGCAACTGTTTAGGTTGGGAGAGTTGGTTAAATAGGCAAAAATTTATTTTTTGTCTGCTGGGTGGTTAATTCCATCGTAGGTGGGAATATTTTCTAATTCCAAAGGGTTAACTTCTTCTAAACAAGCGAGATTAAAACCATATTGTTGAGGATTTGAGCGTCGTTGATGATGAGTATAAATACCACATTTAGAACAAAAATAATGTTTGGCTGTTTTCGTATTAAATTGATATAGGCTTAATACATCTTCACCTTTTAATATTTTTATTGAATTTAAAGGAACAGAAGCAACAATTGCTCCACGCCTGCGGCACATAGAGCAGTTACAGCGACGGAGATCAACTAGTCCATTCGGTAAATGCACTTCAAATTCAACCGATCCGCAATGGCATGAACCTTTATGAAAAGTATGAACTTTTATCATTTTAAAGGAATTTATTTATCAACAGTTAATGCCGTCAGTTGTGCTTCAAATTGTTCTGTACCACCTTTTACTTGATAAAGTTTAACTAACAAGCAATTTAACTCAGGTGCAAACCATGCATAGGTAATCCGTTTTTTTTCAATAATCTCACGCTTTAAACGAATTGTTTTTACTAAACCGTAAGGCAGCATTAATTCTTCTTCGCCATCATATTGATAAACATAATTTTGTACTTTACCGGAAGTTTTTATTACAGGGTAAACAAATTGTTTTTGTTCTGGATGTTCCATCATTTTTAAGCGGTGTTGCAAGTGGTAGCTAAGTGTATCTTGTAAGGGCAGTGAAAAGTCTATATTGAGTGTACGTTTTTTCTCAACATCAGTAGCGGTATTATTTTTAGCATCGAACTGCCACAGGTAATGTTTATCTCGTCCTGTGCCTTCACGTTTGTATTCATATTTTAAAGGAGTTAAAACATCATTATGATATTTTAATGTAGACGTTTCGCTACGCGAGTCAGAAAATATTAACCAACTAATATCGGATTTATAGCTATATTCCAATGTGTTCTCGTCAATATAAGCGAGTTTTCTAGTGCCTTCACCAATTTTTTTTGATTTATGTAAAATAGCATATTTAGCGGTAAATGCTTTTATTAATGGAGTGGTACCGTGTCTAGCGGCTTCGATTTTTTGCGGTTTTACAGTGCTGTTTTGCGCTGCATTGACTAAGGTAGAGGTAAATAATAGTGTAGATAAAGTAATAAAAAAGGTTAATTGTTTTAATTGAGAACAAGGTAAATTGGAACGTAATAGAATGTTTTTCATCATAAATTGTTAACCTTACTGCATTATTAATTAGTTAAATGTTTTATTAATCACTAGCATATCCACTTTTAGGTAATATATTACCATCAAGCATTGCTTGTTCATTGTCCATGATTAAACGATTTTCGCAAAACCATTTAACAACCAAAGGATAAATTCTATGCTCTTGCTCATGTACGCGACTGGCAAGATCATCAGCATTATCTTCGCTAAATACTGGCACTTTTGCTTGCAAAATAACAGGGCCGCCGTCTAATTCTTCGGTAACAAAATGTACACTCACGCCATGTTCGTTGTCTTTTGCATCAATAGCGCGTTGATGTGTATTAAGTCCTTGGTACTTAGGCAACAAAGATGGATGAATGTTCAATAATTTTTCATTAAATTGTTCCACAAATTCAGCCGTTAGAATACGCATAAAACCTGCTAAAACAATAAGATCAGGTGAATAGGCATTAATTTGCTTAATTAACGCCTGACCATACGCTTCTCTTGAATCATAATTTTTGTGAGATAGTACACAGTTTTCAATACCTGCTTGTTCGGCACGAATTAAACCGTAAACCTCGGTTTTATTTGAAATTACACCCACGATATTGCCATTAATGTAATCATTTTTGCAGGCGTCAATAATTGCCTGCAAATTTGTACCACCACCAGAAATCAAAACAACAATGCGTTTTTTATTAGGCTTAACTGGATTGGTCACTGATTAAGCCTCTGCGCCGTTTGTATTCGTAGTAGCAAAAATAACTTGTTCAGCATTAATTGGTAATTGTGCAATTTCACCAATGTGCCATGATTTTTCACCATGCTCTGTTAAAAGCGTAATACTTTGTTCTACTTTATCGCTTGGTACAACAATGATCATACCAACGCCACAGTTAAATGTGCGATACATTTCGTGTGTAGTAATATTGCCATTGTCTTGTAACCAATTAAAAATAGCAGGCCACTGCCAGCTTTCGCCGTTAATAACTGCTTGTGCTGTTTCAGGTAAAACACGAGGAATGTTTTCCCAAAATCCGCCTCCTGTAATGTGAGATAACGCGTGCACGTCAACTTCTTTCATTAATGCAAGAACGGATTTAACATAAATTTTTGTTGGTTCAAGTAAATGTTCGCCAATCGCTTTACCGTTTAATAATTCATTAGTATCGGTATTATTAACTTCTAACACTTTGCGAATTAATGAAAAACCATTTGAATGCGGGCCAGAAGCACCTAAGGCAATTAATTGATCGCCAGCTGCTACTTTGCTGCCGTCAAGCAAACGAGATTTTTCGGCAACACCTACACAAAAACCAGCAATATCATAATCGCCTTTATGATACATGCCTGGCATTTCAGCAGTTTCACCACCTACTAAAGCACAGCCAGATTGGATACAACCTTCAGCAATACCTTCAACTACTGATGATGCAACATCAATATCAAGTTTTGCGGTGGCATAATAATCTAAAAAGAATAAAGGCTCTGCACCTTGCACAATTAAGTCGTTTACACACATTGCTACTAAATCGATACCAACGGTGTCATGCTTCGCTAAATCGATAGCAAGACGCAATTTAGTACCTACACCATCGGTGCCTGCAACTAAAACGGGTTCTTTATAACCTGTAGGCAATTGACAAACAGAGCCGAAACCACCTAAGCCACCAATAACTTCAGGGCGAGTAGTGCGTTTTACCGCACCTTTAATGTTTTCAACTAGGGCATTACCAGCATCAATATCGACACCAGCATCTTTATAGCTTAACGACTGTTTTTGTTCGCTCACAGGAAACCTCAAATATGGTTTTTAGTTAAAATGAATAGTAAAGGCGCGTATTCTACCAGTGCAAACGTTTGGATAAAATATTAAAACGAAATTATTTTTACGTTTAAACAAATCATCATAAATAGCATTATCAACTAAAAGGGATATTATAAATAATTGTCGACAATTATACTTTGGTATGATTGACAAATTTAATAATGTCGCTATTATTGTTTGTAAAATTAGATATTGTCGACAATATGGTAATTATTCATTTATGCCAACAAATAATCCAACATCAACAGAGCCTGTAACTACTACAGATAAAATTTTCAACCAAATGCAACACGCTATTGTTGAAGGTGAAATTCTCGCTGGTAGCAAAATCAGTGAACCAGAGCTTGCCAAAAAATATCAGATAAGCCGTTCAACCTTACGTGAAGCCCTTAATCGTTTGGAAAAGTGTCATCTTGTTGAACGTAAAGCAAATGTTGGTTCGCGTGTCGTTGAATGTACCATTGAAGGCTTATTAGAACTTTATATTACACGTGAAGCATTGGAGGGTATGGCATGTCGGCAAGCGGCTTTAAATATTACCGAAGAGGAAATTGTCGACATGAAAGCTATGCTTAAACAGCATAGTAAATCACAAGCCCTGCAAGAGGGTATTTCTTATTATCAAGAAAAAGGGGATTTAGATTTTCACTATAAAGTCATTTTAGCCAGCCATAATCAACAATTGATTAATTTAATTTGTGGCCAGCTATATCATTTGGTGCGTATGTACCGCTGCCAGTTTGGTATGAATAGTCCACGCGCAAGTCGCGCCTTTGATGAACATTCTCGTATTATTCAAGCCATTGCTGATCGTGATGGTGAATTAGCTGAAATACTGATGCGTAGACATATTGCGGCGTCTAGAAAAAACATTGAAAAGAAAATCGCCAAACAACAAATTTTAGAAAGCAAACTAAATAAAGAGGAATATTAATATGAGCATTAAATTATCACCAGGCGCTAAATTTCGCCAAGCATTAAAAAACAACAAACCATTGCAGGTTGTCGGCACTATTAATGCCTATTGCGCAATGATGGCAGAAAAACTAGGCCATCAAGCCATTTATCTTTCTGGTGGTGGTGTTGCGAATGCTTCTTATGGTTTACCTGATTTAGGGATGACATCATTAACCGATGTTATTACTGATGTGCAACGTATCACGTCAGCATGCTCATTACCGTTATTAGTTGATATTGATACGGGGTGGGGTGGCGCATTTAATATTGCTAAAACCATTCGCGATATGGAAAAAGCCGGTGCTGCTGCAGTACATATGGAAGATCAAGTAGCGCAAAAGCGTTGTGGTCATCGGCCAAATAAAGAAATTGTTTCAACTGAAGAAATGGTTGACCGTATTAAAGCAGCGGTTGATGCGCGCACGGATCCCGATTTTTTTATTATGGCGCGTACTGATTCCTTTGCACAAGAAGGTTTAGAAGCATCACTTGAACGTGCGAAAGCTTATGTTGCTGCCGGCGCAGATGGTATTTTTGCTGAGGCGGTAAAAACTGAAGAACATTACCGTGCGTTTACATCAAGCTTAGATGTGCCTGTTTTAGCTAATATCACTGAATTTGGTCAAACTGAATTGTGGAATAAAGAGCAACTTGGTGAATGGGGCTGTGCTATGGTGCTTTACCCATTATCAGCATTTCGCGCGATGAATAAAGCGGCTGAGTCGGTGTATAAAACCTTATTAACCGACGGCGATCAAAAAGCAGAAATCGATAACATGCAAACGCGTATGGATTTATATGATTACCTTGGTTATCACGATTTTGAACAAAAGTTAGATGCACTATTCTCTGAAGGTAAAAATAAATAAACCCATTAAATTTATTGCTATTTCAAACTATTTCTTTGTCAAAAGTGCTCATTGATAGTCATCAACTTCGCTTTTTTTCCTTGAACTAGAGTGAACTAGCTTCAACTTTAATCGGTTATAAAATAATTTTAATGTAAAGAATACTAGGATATGAGGAAAATATAATGTCAGATACAAAACAAGCAGAAAAATCAAACAATAAAAAGCTAAGTGGCGCAGGTTTACGTGGTCAAAGTGCTGGCGAAACTAAATTATGTACCGTGGGCAAATCAGGCAGTGGTTTAACTTATTGTGGCTATGATGTTGCCGATTTAGCTGAAAATGCGACGTTTGAAGAAGTGGCTTATTTACTTTTTAATGGCGAGTTACCCGATCAAGCACAATTAAGCGCCTATAAAACTGAATTATTGGCGATGCGCGATATACCACAAGCCTTAAAAGAAGTGTTACAACGCATTCCAGCTAGCGCACATCCGATGGATGTAATGCGTACGGGTTGTTCATTTTTAGGAAACTTAGAGCCTGAAAATGATTTTAGCGAGCAAAACCGTGCTGCAAATCGTTTGCTAGCCGCATTTCCTGCCATTATGTGTTATTGGTATAACTTTTCACATAATCAAAAAGAAATTGATTGTGTTACCGATGAAGATTCATTAGGTGGTCATTTTCTTAAATTGCTAAATGGTGAAACACCATCAGCACAGCATCGTCGCGTGATGGATGTTTCATTAATTTTATACGCTGAGCACGAATTTAACGCTTCTACTTTTACTGCGCGGGTTTGTGCTTCAACCTTGTCAGATATGTTTTCATGCATAACAGGTGCTATTGGCACACTGCGTGGCCCCCTTCATGGTGGTGCGAATGAAGCCGCAATGGATATGATTTTAAAATTCAATTCACCTGCTGATGCGAAAGAAAAAATGGCAGGTATGCTTGAACGTAAAGAAAAAATTATGGGCTTTGGTCATGCAATTTACACCACCACTGATCCACGTAATGTGATCATTAAAGCGTGGTCGGAAAAATTGGCACATGAAAATGGCGATACTTCACTTTATGATATTTCAGTGGCTTGTGAAGAGTATATGTGGGAGACCAAAAAATTATTTTGTAATGCTGATTTCTTCCATGCGTCAACGTATAACTATATGGGTATTCCCACTAAATTATTTACCCCTATTTTTGTCTGTTCACGTTTAACTGGCTGGGCTGCACACGTTATGGAACAACGCTCAAATAACCGTATTATTCGTCCAAGTGCCGATTATACTGGATCAGCACCACGCAAAGTTATGCCAATTTCACAAAGATAAGTTATGCGTTGTGATTTACGCCTATTTCATCAGTAGAAAAGCAACGTATAAATTTATTTATTCAGCTTTTGGGCTTGAATTAGGTGTAAATTGCATCGTTTAGTTTTGTTGATATATGAAAAAAAATCAGATTTTAGCGTAATTTGATTTGTTAGCTGGAAAAAATTATGAATTATGAATACCGTAAACCTCTGCTTGGCTATAAAATAAATAATACCACTATTGATTATTTCGATACGCGCAGCGCAATTGAAGACATTAGCCAAGGCGCTTATGCAAAGTTACCTTATACTTCACGCGTATTAGCAGAACAGTTAGTACGTCGTTGTGATCCTGTTGATTTAACTGCGTCGTTAAAACAATTAATTGAACGTAAACAAGACCTCGATTTTCCGTGGTATCCAGCACGCGTTGTTTGTCATGATATTTTAGGGCAAACCGCGCTTGTAGATTTAGCAGGTTTGCGTGATGCCATTGCTGATCAAGGTGGCGATCCTGCCAAAGTAAATCCTGTTGTGCCAACGCAGTTGATTGTTGACCATTCGCTCGCCGTAGAGCATGGCGGCTTTGAAAGCGATGCCTTTGATAAAAACCGTGCGATTGAAGACCGACGTAATGAAGACCGATTTCATTTTATTGAATGGACAAAAACCGCGTTTAAAAATGTTGATGTGATCCCAGCAGGTAATGGCATTATGCATCAAATTAATTTAGAAAAAATGTCGCCGGTTATTCAAGCGCGTGACGGTGTTGCTTATCCTGATACTTGTGTTGGTACTGACAGTCATACACCTCATGTGGATGCCTTAGGGGTTATTGCCATTGGCGTTGGCGGTTTAGAAGCTGAAACCGTAATGTTAGGTCGTCCATCAATGATGCGTTTACCTAATATTATTGGCGTTAAATTAACGGGTAAACGCCATGAAGGCATTACCGCTACTGATATGGTATTAGCGATCACCGAATTTTTACGTAACGAAAAAGTGGTTTCAAGCTATTTAGAGTTTTTTGGTGAAGGCACTAAAGACTTAACCATTGGCGATCGCGCAACTATTTCAAATATGACGCCAGAATACGGTGCATCAGCTGGCTTATTCTACATAGATCAACAAACCATTGATTATTTAAAACTCACTGGGCGTGAACCAGAGCAAGTTGCCTTAGTTGAAACTTATGCTAAAACAGCAGGTTTATGGGCAGATGATTTACTAACTGCTGAATATGAACGGGTATTAGAATTTGATTTATCAACTGTTTCGCGCAATATGGCAGGCCCTTCAAATCCACATCGTCGATTACCTACCGCTGAATTAGCGGCGAAAGGTATTGCCAAAGATTTAGCAAACTGTAAAGTCCAAGAACAAAGCGGTGAAATGCCAGATGGCGCTGTTATTATTGCGGCGATCACCAGTTGTACCAATACTTCAAATCCTCGTAATGTTGTTGCCGCTGGGTTAGTGGCACGTAAAGCAAATGAACTAGGGTTAACGCGTAAACCTTGGGTTAAAACTTCTTTTGCACCGGGTTCTAAAGTAGCCAAACTTTATTTAGAAGACGCTGGCTTATTGTCTGAAATGGAAAAATTAGGCTTTGGTATTGTTGGTTATGCTTGTACCACTTGTAACGGTATGAGCGGCGCGTTAGATCCTAAAATTCAACAAGAAATTATTGACCGTGACTTATATGCAACGGCTGTTTTATCGGGTAATCGTAATTTCGATGGTCGTATTCACCCTTATGCAAAACAAGCATTTTTAGCGTCACCCCCGTTAGTTGTAGCCTATGCGCTTGCAGGAACAATGCGTTTTGATATTGAAAAAGATGTATTAGGACAAGATCAAAACGGCACCGATATCACGCTAAAAGATATTTGGCCAAGTGATGCTGAAATTGACGCTATTGTTGCTGCCAGTGTTAAACCTGAACAATTTAAAAAAGTTTACACGCCAATGTTTGATTTAGGCGCGTTTGAACCTGCGGAAAGTCCGTTATACGACTGGCGTCCGCAAAGTACTTATATTCGTCGTCCACCTTACTGGGCAAAAGAGGGGGAAGGTGCGTTAGCGGGTGAACGCACTATGAAAGGCATGATACCGTTGGCTGTACTCGGCGATAACATTACCACCGATCATTTATCCCCTTCAAATGCGATTATGCTTGAAAGTGCTGCGGGGGCTTATTTGCATAAAATGGGTCTACCAGAAGAAGACTTTAATTCATATGCCACACATCGCGGCGATCATTTAACCGCGCAGCGAGCTACCTTTGCTAACCCTAAATTGTTTAACGAAATGTGCCGCGATCAAAACGGCGAAGTAAAACAAGGATCGCTCGCACGTATTGAGCCTGAAGGCACCGAATCACGCATGTGGGAAGCCATTGAAACTTACATGCAGCGTAAACAACCGTTAATTATTATTGCCGGTGCTGATTATGGCCAAGGTTCATCACGTGATTGGGCAGCAAAAGGTGTGCGTTTAGCGGGTGTTGAGGTTATTGTTGCCGAAGGTTTTGAACGTATTCACCGCACTAACTTAGTGGGCATGGGCGTATTGCCGTTAGAGTTTATTAACGGTGAAACCCGTCATGCCTATGCCATTGATGGTAGTGAAAGTTACGATGTGGTTGGCACGCCAACTGCGGGTGGTGTCATGACAGTGGTGATGACTCGCAATAAAGGTGAAAAAGCGGGTGAGCGAGTTGAAATTTCGGTTAAGTGTCGTTTAGATACGGCGGAAGAAGTCAGCGTCTACAAAGCTGGTGGAGTTCTTCAAAAGTTTGCTAACGACTTCTTAGAGTCGAATGCCTAAACGTTTATTTTGAATGATAGCTACGTTGGTTGTACTCACTTGGGAAACCAAGCTCCGTGCAACCGCCTTGCTCTCAATAAAACTAAATCGTTTAATCATTAACTCTATTATGGATTAATAATTTACTTAGCAAACCACATAGTAAAGGCACATTTAAATGTGTCATTTTTGTAAGAACAATATAAGGAGAGTGTGATGTCTCATATTCCTCAAGTGCACAAACCACAAGTAAAAATCCCTGCTACTTATATGCGTGGCGGTACATCAAAAGGGGTTTTCTTTAATTTAAAGGATTTACCTGAAAGCTGTCAAATAGCCGGTGAAGCGCGTGATAATATGCTATTGCGTGTTATCGGTAGCCCTGATCCTTATGGTAAACAAACAGATGGTATGGGCGGGGCAACCTCAAGTACCAGTAAAACTGTTATTTTAGCGAAATCTGAACAAGCAGATCATGATGTTGATTATTTATTTGGTCAAGTAGCTATTGATAAAGCGTTTGTTGATTGGTCGGGAAATTGTGGAAATTTAACCGCAGCGGTTGGTTCTTTTGCAATTAGTTCTGGTTTGGTTGATTCGTCACGTATTCCTGATAATGGCATTTGTACCGTACGTATTTGGCAAAAAAATATTGCTAAAACGATTATTGCCCATGTGCCAATCACCCATGGTGAAGTACAAGAAACCGGTGATTTTGAACTTGACGGTGTAACGTTTCCTGCCGCTGAAGTGCAAGTTGATTTTATTGCGCCTGTTGATCCTAGTGAAGCGATGTTTCCCACCGGTAATTTGGTTGATGAATTAGAAGTACCCAATCTTGGTACATTTAAAACAACGATGATCAATGCCGGTATTCCAACCATATTCTTAAATGCAGAGGAAGTCGACTATAGCGGCACTGAATTACAAGCAGCCATTAACGGTGATGAAAAAGCATTAACCCTATTTGAAACGATTCGTGCTTATGGCGCGGTTAAAATGGGTTTAATTAGTAATGTGAGTGAAGCGGCCAATCGTCAGCATACTCCTAAAGTTGCGTTTGTAGCACCACCACAAGATTATACCTCTTCAAGTGCTAAAAAGATTGCTGCAGAGCAAATTGATCTGAATGTGCGTGCATTAAGCATGGGTAAATTACACCATGCGATGATGGGCACTGCGGCAGTTGCTATAGGGACTGCCGCAGCTATTCCTGGCACTTTAGTTAATTTAGCTGCAGGAGGTGGAAATAAATCGTCAGTAACGTTCGGACATCCTTCAGGCACATTGAAAGTGGGCGCAGAAGCTGAACAAATAGCTGGTAATTGGACGGTTAAAAAAGTCAGCATGAGCCGTAGTGCTCGTGTTTTGATGGAGGGTAAAGTTTGTATTCCAGCAAATAGCTTTTAGTTAAAGCGCGTTGATTTAGAGCCCTTTGATTTAGAGCTTATAACGATTAACAGACAGTGTATGGTAAATAATAAAAGCTAACCGCAAATTTTCGGTTAGCTTTTTATCTATAATTTTCTTGATTATCAGACAACAAGAGTAAATGAAGGAAAGTTATCTCTTTAACTTTCGATATGTTATAAAAAGGTATTAATGTGTAATCAATTTTGCTTGTTCTAAGCTCGCTAATGCAACTCTGGGCTGGGAATAAAGTTAATACAATTGGTATAAATAACGAGTAAGTTTATTTTAAATTAAGAGGCGTTATGAAAAAATTATTTTTTATTTCCGTTGTGATCATGGCTACTTTGTCTTTTGCTAGCTCTGCCTATGAACAACCTCAAGGTATTGAAGTTTCAGGTAAAGCTTCTGTTGAAGTTGTGCCTGATCAATTTTTACTTTCATTTTCTATTGTTACTCGAGGTATAAGTGCTAGTAAAACTAAAGCAATGGTTGATCACAAAACTACATTAGTTATTAATGTAGCTAAAAGAATGGGAATTAAAAACGAAAGCATTCAATCAGCCAGGATGAATTTAAGGCCTATATATCAAAAGTCTTCACTGGATTATTCTAATGTAGAAGTAAAACAGAATTTACCCACGAATAAAGAAGGCCGAGTTCATTTAGCCAAAAACATTTCAAAAAGTGATGAATTACAACCTTATATTTTTGAAGTTAGTCGGCAAATCACTATTAATTTAAGTGAAATTAGTAACTATGATCGTTTACTTGATCAAATCGTAAAAATTGGAGTGACTAATATTTCGTCTTTAACCATGTCGGTTTCTAAGGCTGATATTTATTATCAAAAAGCATTGGCACAAGCTATTACAGTAGCCAAAGAAAAAGCATTAAAAATATCAGCACAAGCGGGAGTTGAATTAGGTAAATTAATTTATTTAAAAGAAATATCTTATAATGCGCCTACGAGAATGACGATGTCTTTTAATAGTGAATCAGCCACTATGCATAAATCTCAAACTGGAACTAAACAAATAACAGCAGAAGTTATTGCAACCTTTGCATTACATCCTTAGCCCCATCATTTTACCAATAAAATTCACTCATTTTGCTATGATTTACAAAAATTATGGCAAAATGATATGAATGCCAACAAATCTGCTGCAATAATGCTTTAATTTCTGCCCTAATCAAGGTATGTTAGGCGCTTTTGGGCGATGCTAATTTAAGTTGTTTAATTTATCATCACTCATGTGTTTTATTAAAGAATAGATGAATGAATAAAAATGAATTTTATCGCCAACTTAACGAACAAGCTAATTCGTTAATTTGCGATGAAACAGACTTAATTGCTAATATGGCAAATATTAGCGCGCTATTATTTAGCCAACTTGAACAAGTAAATTGGGCTGGCTTTTATCGCGTAATAACGAATGAGTTAGTGTTAGGCCCTTTTCAAGGTAAAGTTGCTTGTATTCGAATTCCTGTTGGTACAGGCGTATGCGGAACAGCAGTAAAAACTAAAACGACGCAACGCATAGGTGATGTTCATCAATTTAGTGGGCATATTGCTTGTGATGCGGCAAGTAATGCTGAAATTGTAATTCCTGTGATGTTGGCTAATGAAGTGATTGCCGTGCTTGATATTGATTCAGTATCGTTTGAACGTTTTGATGAAGAAGATCAGCAAGGCCTTGAAACTTTAGTATCTATTCTTGAAAAGAACATTGCAAAGAGTGCCTACATAAAATAATGAAAGAATTTGTCGATGTTCATGATTATTTAGTTTCAGAAGCGGTTGTTGGCGACTGGGATGGTGAAGAAGAAGAAGTAGCCGAGCATTTGAATGAGATATTTCATATGCTTTATGATATGGCAGAAGAAGATATTGATACCGAGGTGCTAGAACGTTTGTTAACTATGGTTTGGCATCATTGGATAGGGCACAGTGAATTGCCTGAATTAGAAACAGATGAGATATTCGATTGGTGTCAGCATGTATTGCAAAACCGTGAACAGTATCTTGAAGATTATTAATTAAAAGTTGTAAATTTATGGAAACAAAACCAAATACTGATAAACCTGTTGCTGATGAAGCTGTAATTGAAGTAGCTGAAGTAGAAGTGACAAATCATGAAATTAACGCAGAAATAAAAGATTCTGAGGAAAAAATTATTGAGGCTGTTGATAATAAACCTCATACAAATAAAGAGTTAATTGCTTATTTAGCTGAAAAATTTCCTAAATGCTTTTTAATCAAAGGCGCGGCTAAACCCCTTAAAATTGGTATTTTTCAAGAGTTAGCAGAGCAATTGTCTGACGATGATATGGTAAGTAAAACTCGATTACGTCAAGTATTACGTCATTACACCAGTAGTTGGCGTTACTTGAAATCGATTAAGGTAGGCGTGCAACGTATTAACCTTCAAGGAGAAGAGGTTGCTGAAATTGATCAAGAACAAGCTGATTATGCCAATAAAACACTGAAAGAAAGCCAAGAAAAGTTCGGTCATAAGAATGTTGATAAAACTTCTTACAAAAAACCACAAGACAATAAAGTTAATAAACTTTATAAAGGAACTAAATCTAACGATAAACACTCGAATAAAGATGCTACCAAACAAAATGCTAAGTTCAGCTCGGTAAAATCAAATAAAGAGCAGAAAAAACAAGTAGCAATTAAGTTAGATAAAATTGATCAAGAGACATTAAAAATTGGTCAATCTGTAAAAGTGCAATTAGGTAATTCACCTATGGATGCTATAGTTAAAGAAGTTGCAGGTAAAGATGTTAGTGTTGAATTGACATCTGGTATGGTTGTAAAAACACAAATAACTCATTTATTCACTGAGAGTACAAGTGCTAAAAGTGAGTAAAGTCTAATTTTGTGCATAATAATATTAACGTTTTAAAAGGAGTTATTTTAAAACGTTAATGTATTTTAATTAATTGGAGTTCTAGGCATGCAAAAATTAGGTCGTATAGCACTTGCCCTATCATTATCATTTTCCAGCGTTTTTGTTTTTGCTGAAACGAGTAGCCATCAAATTGGCAATATTGAAAATACCGCTCAAATCCCACAGCTTCATGCTCAAAGTCAGCATATTACCGCAAGTAAACGTATTGTTGCACAATATACGCGCTCACATTATAAAACAGTAAAAATTGATGATCAGTTGTCTGAGCAAATATTTGATAAATTTATCAAACAACTCGATTATTCGCGTAATATTTTTCTGGCCAGTGATGTCAAAAACTTTGAACAGTACCGTGATGAATTTGATGATGTGATCACCAGTGGTAAGTTGCAAATACCTTATGATATATACAACCTTAATATGCAGCGAAGGTTAGAACGTTTTAAATATGCTATTAACTTATTAAAAACAAATACTGTTGATGATAAAGTGCAAACAAAACCAGTTTTTGATTTCACTAAAGACGAAGTTTACAACTTTGACCGAGAAAAAGCGGCTTGGCCTACCAATGAAGCTGAACTTAATGAGTTGTGGCGTAAAAAAGTTAAGTACGATGCGCTTAATTTAATGTTGGCGGGTAAAAAATGGCCAAAAATTGAAGAGATCCTTACCAAACGTTATCGTTATGCGATTAAACGTTTAACACAAGGTGAGAGTGAAGATGCTTTTCAGTTATTAATGAATGGTTTCTCGCATGTAGTCGAACCACACACCTCGTATTTATCACCCCGCAATGCTGAAAAATTTCAAATGGAAATGAATCTTTCTCTTGAAGGTATTGGTGCGGTTCTTCGAGCTGAAGATGATTACACCACAATAATGAGTGTTGTCCCCGGCGGACCAGCTGATAAATCAAATGAATTAAAAGCTAACGATCGTATTGTTGGTGTATCGCAAGATGTTGAAGATTTTGTTGATGTGATTGGTTGGCGCTTAGATGATGTTGTCGATTTAATTAAAGGGCCTAAAGGCACTAAGGTTCGTTTGCAAGTATTGCCTAGCGATTCTGATGATGACGCAAGTATCAAAATTGTTTCAATAGTACGCGATAAAATTAAGCTTGAAGACAGGCAAGCAAAATCAGAAGTTTATATTGATAAATCGGATAAAGCACATCATCGTAAACTAGGTGTGATTACTATTCCAAGTTTTTATAATAATTTATCCGTTGATGTAAAAAATGAAATTGCAAAATTATTAAAAGACGATGTTAAAGGGATTATTATCGATTTACGTGGCGATGGTGGTGGTTCATTAAATGAAGCAACATTATTAACCGGATTGTTTATTAAGCAAGGACCCGTCGTTCAAATTCGTAATGGCGCCAATCGCATTGCAGTAAATACTGATAGAGATGGAATTGTTTATTACGACGGACCGCTAACTGTTATGGTAGATCGTTACAGTGCATCGGCATCTGAAATATTTGCGGCAGCTATACAAGATTATGGAAGAGGAATTATTATTGGCGAACATACTTTTGGTAAAGGTACTGTACAACAACATCGTCCATTAGGGCGTATCTATGATTTATTTGAACATCCAATTGGCAGCATTCAATATACAATTGCTAAGTTTTATCGTATTAGCGGTGGTAGTACTCAAAAACGTGGAGTAATGCCTGATATTGTTTTTCCAAGTGCCATAGACCCAGAAGATTGGGGCGAAAGTAAAGAAGATAATGCGCTACCTTGGGATCAAATTAGAAAAGCTGATTATACTAAATTATCTAATTTGAGCTCTGAAATTAGTTATCTCGATACGCTATATAAACAACGCATCAAAGAGAATAAAGAATTTAATTATTTACTCGATGACATAAATGTTTATAAAAAAGAAAAAGATGATAAAACGGTATCGTTAAATTTTGAAACACGTAAAATAAAACGAGAAGAAAATAAAACTAAACGATTAAAAAGAATTAATGAACGTTTACATGATTTAGGTAAAGAACCAATAAAAGCGCTTGATGATTTACCTGACGATGTATCAGATCAATTAGCTAAATTAGATCCTTTTTTAGATGAAGCAGCACAAATAACCTTTGATTTTTCTTCATCAGAGAAATATGCTAAAAAGTAGAAAGCTATAAAAAATAAAACCGCCTTTAGGCGGTTTTATTTTTATATTCACATTATATTAATAAAACCATCCTTTGTTTCCATAGGTGTCAAATAAGGTAGGTTATGTTAAAGTACTAATTGTTTCGTATTGCATTGAATTTTAATATAAAAACGAAATGAATAAAAATATTATAAAAGTAAATAAATAATAAATGAGAGGTTTTAAAAACCCATGTCAAAAAATTCCAGTTTATCCAATGAAAAAAATTCTAAACAACCTAGCCTTGTTGATTCCTTCATACCCGTTATTTCACTTATCATAATGCTCGCAGCAGGGGTGATTTATTTTGGCAATAACTCATCTTATGGTCCCAATCAAATAGGGTTATTATTAAGTATGGGTATAGCTATTATTATCGGTTTTAAAAATGGCTATACGTGGGCTTCTATGGAAAAAGCCATTGTCCATGGTATTTCTTTATCCTTAGGCGCGGTACTTATTTTAATGGCTGTTGGTTCATTAATTGGTACATGGTTATTATCCGGTACTGTACCAACGATGATTTATTACGGGTTACAAATTTTAAATCCACAGTGGTTTTATGCTGCTTCTTGTATTATTTGCGGCATTGTAGCTATGAGTATTGGTAGTTCGTGGACAACCGCTGCTACTATAGGTGTTGCGTTAATAGGAATTGCTCAAGGTTTAGAACTAGACCCAGCGATAACGGCAGGTGCAATTGTTTCAGGTGCATATTTTGGTGATAAAATTTCACCACTGTCTGAAACAACAAATTTAGCCCCCGCGGTTGCTGGTGGCGAATTATTTGCTCATATTCGTAATATGATGTGGACAACTATACCTTCAATTATTATTGCCTTAATATTATTTACAATCTTAGGCTTCCAAGAAACTATAACCACCTCAAATACCGCGATAGATCTTTTAAGCTCTCGACTTGATAAACAATTTAATATTAGTTTAATGAATTTAGTTCCTCTGGTTGTTTTATTAATATTAGCGATGAAAAAAGTCCCTGCATTTCCTGCTGTAGCCATTGGCGCAATTATGGGAGCTATATGGGCGGTACTATTTCAATCAGATTTGATCATGCGTTTAGCAGCTGCTGGCACAGATACTTTTACTGCACATTTAACCGTGGTGTGGACAGCTTTTTTTGATGGCGTAAAAATTGAAACGGGTAATGCAGAGCTAAACAAATTGCTCAGTGGTGGTGGTATGTCAAGTATGCTAAATACTATTTGGTTAATTATGTGTGCATTGAGTTTTGGTGCTGTACTGGAACATTTAGGTATGCTTAATAAATTTGTTACCGTGATATTAAAAGCAGCTAAATCAACAGGTGGCTTAATTGCGAGTACAGTAGCAACTTGTATTGGTACTAATTTAATTGCTGCCGACCAATATATGGCTATTGTTATGCCCGGCAGGATGTATAAAGAGGAATATGCACGTCGTGGTTTACATCCTGTTGCGTTGAGCCGTACCTTGGAAGATTCCGGTACTATAACGTCTCCATTAATACCATGGAATACCTGTGGTGCATATATGTACAGCGTATTGTTGGTCAATCCGTTAGATTATATCTTTTATGCTTTTTTTAATTTGATTAATCCTATTTTGGCGATAATCTATGGCTATATAGGTTTCAAAATTAAAAAACTAGTTGTTAAAGATTAATCATTAAAGACTGAAGTAATATCAGTACGACAAATAATGATATTTATTATACTATTAGCCTGTTTATTCAGGCTTTTTTCTATCTTTTTCTCTTAATTAGGTATAGGTACTTTTATGACAGATTTTTCTCCGCGCTATTTAGCAGACTATAAAGAGCCTGCATTTACTATTAAAACAGTCGATTTAACTTTTGAACTTGATGACCATTGCAGTCAAGTGATTAGTAAGCTTCTAATTGAACGAATTGATGATAATTGTGTAGAACTTGTTTTAGATGGTGAGCACTTAATCTTAAAATCAGTAATGTTAAATGAGCAACTGTTATCATCTGCACAATATAAAGTTACCGATAGTCATTTGGCTATACCACTAACATCTTTTAATTTAAAGCAAAATAACAATCAATTTGAATTAATTATTCACACTGAAATTGATCCAACAAATAATACCGCACTAGAAGGATTATTTAAGTCAGGAAATGTATTTTGTACGCAATGTGAAGCAGAAGGTTTTCGCCGTATTAGTTATTATTTAGACCGACCAGACGTAATGGCTGTTTTTTCAACGAAAGTTATTGCAGATAAGAAAAAATACCCTTACTTACTATCTAATGGTAATAAGATTGCTTCAGGAGATTTAGCGCAAGGAAAACATTTTGCTACTTGGCATGACCCTTTTCCAAAACCTTGTTATTTATTTGCTTTAGTTGCGGGAGATTTTGATGTTTTAGATGATAACTTTACCCGAAAATCTGGCCGAGATGTGAAACTTGAAATTTTTGTTGATAAGGGAAATTTGGCTAAAGCAGAATATGCCATGACATCACTTAAAGCATCAATGAAATGGGATGAAGATACTTTTGGATTAGAATATGATTTAGATATTTATATGATTGTCGCTGTCGATTTTTTCAATATGGGAGCTATGGAGAATAAGGGACTTAACGTTTTTAATAGTAAGTTTGTTTTAGCTGATGAACAAACAGCTACTGATACAGATTATTTTAATGTTGAAGCGGTTATTGCCCATGAATATTTTCATAATTGGACTGGCAATCGTGTCACTTGCCGTGATTGGTTTCAACTTAGTTTAAAAGAGGGGTTAACCGTTTTTCGCGATCAACAGTTTAGTGCAGATATGCATTCATCTGCTGTTACACGTATTCAAAATGTACGTTTATTACGTACCCATCAGTTTACTGAAGACGCAGGTCCCATGGCACATCCAATTCGTCCTCAAAAAGTGATTGAAATGAATAATTTTTATACCTTAACGGTATATGAAAAAGGTGCCGAAGTTATTCGGATGATCCATACTTTATTAGGGCAAAAGAAGTTCGCTAAAGGGATGTCGCTTTATTTTAAACGCTTTGATGGTAAGGCCGTAACCTGTGATGATTTTGTTGATGCTATGGCTGATGCTTCTCAAACAGATTTAACAATATTTAAAAACTGGTATAGTCAATCGGGCACACCAGTACTCGAAGTTAATCAATGTTTTGATGCGAAAAGTAAACAACTATCATTAACACTTAGTCAACATGCAGCACAACAAAAAAGTGATATAAAGAATGAAAACTTACATATCCCTGTACGAGTCGAATTTATTAATAAAGAGACTTATCAAAGCGAACAACAGTTACTTTCGTTAACCACTGAAACGAACACTTGGACTTTTTCACAAACGCACAAACCCGTAATTGCCTTATTAGGTGACTTTTCTGCTCCCGTAAAACTAAATTTTGAGCAAAGCGACGATGATTTAGAAACAATTATGGTATATGCACAAGATGAATTTTCTCGCTGGAATGCTGGTCAACAATTATTGATCCGTTGTATTAAAAAGTTAACCATTAATGAACACGCAAAAATACCAGCAACATTATTAAAAGCTTTTGCGAGAATATTAAGGTCGGATGCAGATAAAGCATTAATAGCAGAACAGCTGATTTTACCCAATTTTGATGAGTTAGTTGAACTCATTGATGAGGTAGATCCTTTAGCGTTACATAAAGGGATTAAAACGTTAGAATTATTTTTTGCACAAGGATTGGCAGAAGAGTTAACTTTTGTTTATAAAGCTTGTGCTCAACTTAAGTACCAAAATGATAGTGCATCGATTGCTAAACGTGCATTAAAAAATATTTGCTTATATTATTTGGCTTTAATACCAGAATACCAGCCTGTGGTTAATGAACAATGTGATGTTGCAGATAATATGACTGATAGTTTGGCCGCTTTAAAAATTAGTAGTCAAAATAACCTTAAAGAATTTTCTGCTCACATGGCAACCTTTGAAGCTGCATGGCATAGCACCTCTTTAGTTATGGATAAGTGGTTTATGCTTAATGCTACTTGTAATGCAGATAATATTTTTGAAAAATTAGAAAAATTAATAAAGCATCCGTTATTTAGTTTAAAAAATCCTAACCGAGTACGTTCATTATTAGGTGCATTTAGCCAACAAAATCCTAAGTATTTTCATTGCCCAAAAGGACGAGGTTATCAATTTTTGACCGATCAGTTGATTTTATTAAATGAAATCAATCCTCAAGTAGCTTCTCGTTTACTTACACCATTAATGAGTTATAAAAATTTCAACCAGCATCACCAAAATTTAATGAAAACACAATTAGTACGTTTACAGAGTATTAATAATTTATCTAAAGATTTACAAGAAAAGCTTAATGCAGCTCTAGCTTAATTTGTGCAGTTACTTAAATATGGCAATACAACAATATTTTTTTTCTATTAATATGGCATATCTCGAATTCCTACCCTATTATCAAGGGCAGATCACGAGTATTGTGGTAACGAGTACAAGAGGTTTACGTGTTCAGTTTCCGGCGATGCATTTAAGAAAATTTGTGACACCTAGTGGTGTACAAGGTTATTTTAGGTTAGAAACAAAAAATAATAAATTTTTTTCACTCACTAAATTACAATAATTTGAGTATTTGCTTTAAACGCTGGTCAGACCATTAAAGGGTACTGTTTTTTATTATATTTCAAGTAAAGAACAGTTAATTCATTCACTTAGTGATGAATACCTGATAATGGTTTAAAGCGTTTCAAACAATCGTTTTAAACAAGTGAGTTATTTTATGTGATTGATAGGTGCAATTCATTTAAATACAGCACTTTAAGTAAGCTTATTAAGCCTTGCCTCATTGTTAAAATGATGCAATTATTGTTTTATCCCGCTTCATTTTAAAGAGGTATTAGGGAAGGAAGAAAAATATTTAATAGCAGAATAGCTTGTAATTGATTACCTCGTTTATTGAAATATCTTTTAAAAAAAGTAACTTCAGGGTAAATGATTACGATAACAACAATAAAGCAAAACAGTCAATTACAGGTCTGGGGAGAGAATAAATGAAACAAAACCTTTCTTTTATATTTAATAAAAAACCATTGGTAATCGGAATTGCCGCTGCTATGGTTTCATTGGCGGCCACTAATGCTAGTGCCGCTAAATTTCAATTAGGTAATTTTGATATTAGTTTTGATTCAACATTTAGTTTGGGATCTAGTATACGTGTTGAAAATCGGGATTGGGGAACTCAAATTGGTAAATCAAACAACCTTCAAAATGGATTTGATTTTAGCCATTACCATGCGGCCTTAAATGCTAATCCTAGTAATACTGTTATATGGCAAGGTGAAGGTGGTTATTCAAATAACGTCGATAGTGGAAATTTGAATTTTGATGCAGGAAAAGCATTTTCAACCATTCTTAAAGGTTCACATGAATTAGATATTCGTCATGACAACATAGGTTTATTTGTTCGTGGTATGTATTTCTATGATTTTGAAATGATGGATAATGCTCGTCCATGGACAAATCCTTTATCGGGCAAACAAAATGACCCATGTCGTGATTCAGTATCAAGAGAGCAAGTCTGTAGAGATATTCGTTTACTTGATGCATTTGTTTATGGTGATTTTGACATAGGCGAAATGCCGTTATCTGTTCGTATTGGTCAACAAGTGATCAGTTGGGGTGAAAGTACACTAATTTCTCATGGTATTAGTGAACTTAATCCAGTTGATATTGCACGTTTAAAAGCCCCCGGAGCTGAGTTAAAAGAAGCGTTTATTCCTTTTGGAGCTGTTTGGGCATCATTAGGGGTAACTGACACTTTTAACATTGAAGCCTTTTATCAATACAGTTGGGAAAAAACGGTGTTACCAGCTCCTGGTAGTTATTTTTCAACGAATGATTTTGCTGGTGATGGCGGCCAATATAACAATGTGTCGTTAGGTTTCTCGGGTAATCCTGATATTGATTTAGATTTTTTACTTTCAGGTCTAAATGAAGTTGGCGCTATGATGCGATCCGGTGATCCTGCACTCATGGGTGCTGCAGCACAAATGTATTTAGCTTATCCAACCAAAGTAACATTGAGAGCTCCAGGTAGAAAAGCTGAATTAGAACCTAAAAATGGTGGTCAATATGGCTTACGCTTATCTTGGTATTTGCAAGAGCTAAATGATACGGAATTAAGTCTGTATTATATGAATTATCATAGCCGTCGACCACTTTTCTCTGGTGTTACTGCGAATTTCAGTGCTCAGAGTATTGGTAAAGATTTAGCTTATTTAGCTGCGAATCAAGCAACCGAGCAAAATATTTATGATAATTTGTCTGCATTTTCACAAGTGCAACTTGCTTACCCTGAAGATATTAAAGCATACGCTTTAAGTTTTAATACGACAGCGGGTACTACAGCCGTTGCAGGTGAAGTTACCTTTAGACAAAATGAACCTTTGCAAATTGATGATGTTGAATTATTGTTTGCTGCAATGCCCCAACAATTAGCTAATGCTGGTTTACGCCCTGATTTAGATAGTATTTCTCAAATTGTTAATCCAAGTACTGGTAATCCATATGGAGCCGGCGTGCAAGCGGATGGCTTTATATTATCCGATACCGTACAAGCACAATTAACGTTAACACAATTATTTGGTCCTTCGTTTGGTGCAAGTCAGTTTACGGGCTTACTCGAAATTGGTGGTGTTAATATTAATGATATGCCAGATCCAAGTGTCTTGCGTTTAAATAGTGCAGGCACAGCAAGAAATGGTGGAGTAGCGGGTAAAGAAGGTTTAGAGCTAGGCTTACAAAATGGTCGTGAAACTAATCCATTCCCAGATAAGTTTGCTTGGGGTTATCGTGCCTTAGTGAAATTAGATTACAACAATGTTATTGCTGGAATTAATGTATCACCGAGAGCCGTTTTTTCCCATGATGTTTCAGGAATAACACCTGATCCATTATTTTTATTTGTTGAAGGGAGAAAATCGTTAGCATTAGGCATTGCTTTGGATTATCAAAGCCGTTGGTCAGCTAATTTTTCTTATAATGCCTTTTGGGGTGGGGTTGGTAGTACAAATGCTATTGCCGATCGCGACTATATTTCTTTCAACATTAAGTATTCAATTTAAGGAGGCTTCTCAATGTTAAACAAAGCTATAAAAAACAAATCAACACAGAAAAGCTCTATAAAAAAAGTTACGTTTATGTCGGTTGCGGTTTCATTGGCGCTTTTGGGCGGCTCAGCCTTTGCTAAAGTTACCCCAGAGCAAGCTGCGACACTTGAAAAACAACTAACGCCAATGGGTGCTGTTAGAGCAGCTAATGCTGATGGTTCTATCCCTGCATGGGATGGTGGTATTACTAAAGCTCCAGCAGGTTATAAAGTAGGCGATCACCATCAGGATCCATTTCCAAGTGATAAAATTAAATATACGGTAACAGCCAGTAATATTGCAAAGTATAAAGATATTTTAACGCCTGGTCAGGTTAAGTTATTTGAAACTTATCCAAGTACTTATAAAATGAATGTTTATCAAACACGTCGTAGTGCGTCATTCCCTAGCTATGTTTATAAAGCTATAGAAGAAAATGCAACTAGAGCCGAATTGATTGAAGAGGGTAATGGAATCAAAGGTGCTGCTATAGGCATTCCATTTCCGATCCCAGCTAATGGCTTAGAAGCTATTTGGAATCATATTTTACGTTATCGTGGTGAAGCAGTTGTACGATTTGGTGGTCAAGCAGCACCAACCAAGTCAGGTGATTATACTTTTATCGGTTTTGATGATCGTTTATTGCTACCATATGATAAAAAAGGTGCTTCACCGCAAGAGCTTGAAAAGACTAATATTTTATTTAAATTTAAACAAAAAGTAACTGAACCAGCACGTTTAGCGGGCACAGCACTATTAGTTCATGAAACCATGGATCAAATTAAAACGCCCCGTCAAGCATGGACTTACAATACTGGACAACGTCGTGTACGTCGTGCCCCCAATGTTGCTTACGATGCCCCGGGAACAGCGTCTGATGGTTTAAGAACTACCGATGATTTCGATATGTTTAATGGTGCACCTAATCGTTATACTTGGACGCTAAAAGGTAAGCAAGAATTGTTAATACCATATAATGATTACCGCTTGCACAGTGATAAAGTTCAATATAAAGATATATTACAACCTGGTCATATTAACCCTGATTTAGTGAGATATGAAAAACATCGCGTTTGGGTAGTGGAAGCTAATCTTAAAGCTGATACTCGCCATACTTATAAAAAACGGGTGTTTTATATTGATGAGGATAGCTGGCAAGTAGCAATTACTGATATCTATGATAATCGTGATGAATTATATCGAGTGGGTGTTGCCCATGGATTAAATTACTACGAAGTACCAACTCAATGGTCAACTTTAGAAGTATTTCATGATTTACAATCGCGTCGCTATATTGCTATGGGTCTAGATAACCAAGCTAAAATGTATGATTTTTCTGTAGAGTTGACAGATAATGAGTTTACACCGTCAGCGCTAAGACGTGAGGGACGCAGATAAATAATTATTTTATTATTATAAATTATTCGGTTGGCAATTTAGCCAACCGTTTTTTATAAACTAACCTTTTTGATATGGTTGAGAATATTGTATTGCGTGTTGAATTTATCTTTTAAAATTTATAAACAATACAAAAGCTAATAGCCACGATTAACCAATTAGTAATAATATGTGCTTTGATTATCAATCGTTCTATCATACTGAAACTAGCATCTTAAAGTAGAACAGGTATAGTAGTGAACAATGTATAAGTTTATTCTATAGTTGTTTTAAAAAGCAGTTTGAAAAGTCCTTACCCTAAATTAGGTATTATATTTATGAGTCACCATTCCCGTTATTACCCAACTCTTTCTTTATTTTTCTCCTTATTTTTTTCTTGTATTATTAGTGCAAATGAAATTGAGTCATTTGTCGATGCAGAAATAGAGCCACTGGCAAGTAAGTCATTATTACTCGATATTGTTGTTGTCGATCAAAAAAAATTAGTAGCCGTTGGTCAACATGGCAATATATTAATTTCAACCGATGCGATTAATTGGCAACAAGCTGCTGTTCCTATTCAATCAACCTTAACAAGTATATATTTTGTTAATGTATTGCAAGGTTGGGCTGTTGGTCACGACGCTACAATTTTACATACCAGTGATGGTGGATACAGTTGGGAGATTCAACAATATAAACCTGAAAAAGAAAAACCCTTACTCGATGTTACTTTTAAGGACGAATTTAATGGCATTGCTGTTGGTGCATACGGTATGTTTTATAGAACCATCGATGGTGGTAAGCATTGGACAAATGAATTTCACTCGGAATTTTTAAGTGTTGACGATGCAGCGTATATTAGTCAATTAAAAGGACAAGACGAAGAAGCATACCGAGATGAAATAGCGAGTATTTTACCGCATTTTAATCGAATTGTGCAGGATGGCCGAACAAGCTATTTAGTGGGAGAAATTGGTCTAATCGCTAAGAGTAATGATTTTGGTATTCATTGGCAAAAATTTGATGAAATATATCAAGGTTCTTTTTTTGATCTTGCCAGAACACATCAAGGTAATTTACTTGTAGTTGGCTTACGTGGACATATTTTTAGAAGTTTAAAAAATGGAACACCATGGGGGTTAATTCAAAGTAGCACAACTGCTTTATTAAATTCCGTGGTATTGACTGATGATGATCGAATTATCATTATCGGAAATAATGGAGTTCTACTTGTCAGTGATGATGATGGGATCTCTTATAAAAAAGAAATTCAAACCGATGGTAAATCATTAATATCAGGGGTTTGGTTTAACCATCAGTTAATTGTTACATCTGATGTTGGCATTAAAATAATTAAAGTGAAATAAAAATGAATGTAGAGTCGTTAATTAATCGTTTAACTGTTGGCCTTTTTCGCCATCGTATATTTGTCTTAATTATTTTTTTGTTAGCTACTTTTGGGTTAATGTATCAAGCTAGCCAAATAAAAATGGGTGCCTCTTTTACTAAAAACATCCCTTTAAATCATAGTTATATGAAAACTTATTTAAAGCATCAACAAAATTTTGGTGGTGCTAATAATATATTAATATCCGTATGTAATACTGAGGGTGATATATTTAATGCTGATTTTTTTAAAGCATTAAAAGGTGTTCATGATCAACTTTTTTTCATACCTGGTGTAGATAGGATCCAAGTAAATTCCTTATTTTCGCCGAGTACTCGTTTTGTTGAAGTTGTTGAAGATGGTTTTGCTGGTGGTCCAGTTATTCCCGCTAATTTTCAACCAACAGAGCAGGGGTTGGCTATTGTCAAATCCAATATTGAAAAAGCAGGTTTAGTTGGCCGTATGGTTTCTGATAATTATCACTGTGCTATGGTTAAAACATCACTGATGGAAATTAACCCAGAAACAGGTGAAAAATTAGATACCTTAAAGATATCAGAACAATTAGAGCAGGAAATCAGACAAAAATTTGAACACGGTAATATTAGTGTTCATATCATTGGTTTTGCAAAAATGGTTGGTGATGTTGCAAAAGGAGCTAAAGGTGTTGTCGCCTTTTTTGGCATAGCAATTGTTATAACAGCTATTATGGTGTTTTTCTTTTGTCACTCAATAACCTTAACGGCATTGCCAATTATCTGCTCGTTAATTGCCGTTATTTGGCAACTTGGTACTTTATCGTTACTTGGTTTTGGCATCGATCCTATGTCGATATTAGTGCCGTTTTTGATTTTTGCTATTGGTGTTAGTCATGGTGTTCAAATGATTAACTCAATTAGTAAGCAAGTTTCAATTGGGCATACCGCTAAAGAAGCTGCACAAGCCAGTTTTAAAGCATTATTGATCCCTGGAGGTATAGCTTTACTCTCTGATACGGTTGGTTTTTTAACTTTACTCGCTATAGATATCGGTATTATTAGGGAATTAGCCATAACAGCCTCATTGGGTGTTGCCATAGTTATTTTAACTAATTTGGTTTTGTTACCCGTGTTGGTGTCATTTATTCGTTATGAAGAAAAAGAGATTAAATCTCAAGCTGAAATTAATTTTTCTCATGAACATGAATTTGGTATATGGCGAACAATGTCTGTTTTTGCAACCAAAAAAGCAGCAATTTTTATTTTAACAATTACTACAATTTTGTATGTTTTTGGTTTCCAATATTCACAAAACATGAAGATTGGAGAATTACACGCAGGCGCACCTGCATTAAAAGAAACATCTCGTTATAATCAAGATACGTTCTCAATTACTGATAATTACGCCATTAGTGTTGATTATATGTCTGTTATCGTTGAAACCTACGCCGATTCTTGTACTTATTATCACACCATGGATGTTATTGATAGGTTTCAGTGGCGTATGGAAAATGTAGAAGGTGTACAATCTGCTGTTAGCCTCACTTCAATCGCTAAAATTGTCAACGCGGGTTACAATGAGGGCAACCCTAAATGGCTCACATTACCTCGTAATCAACAAACGTTAGTACAATCTATTGCTCGAGTGCCAACCACGAGTGGATTACTTAATAGTGATTGTAGTGTGATGCCTGTTATTTTGTTTTTAAAAGATCATAAAGCTGAAACTATTAACAAAGTTGTGGCGGAAGTTAAAAAGTCTGCAAAAGAATTAGGCACAGATAAAATTCATTTTAAATTGGCCTCTGGACCCGTAGGAGTGATGGCTGCAACAAATGAAGCCGTTGCTGAAGCGCAAATTCCGATGATGATTTATGTGTATATTGCCGTAATATTTTTATGTTTGGTTAGCTTTCGAAGTATAAGAGCTACTATATCTGTGGTTTTACCCCTTTATGTGGTTTCGACACTTGCTCAAGCGTTAATGACTTTTTTAAATATAGGGTTAACTGTTTCCACATTACCCGTAATAGCACTAGGCGTTGGTATTGGTGTCGATTATGGTATCTATATTCTATCAACAATGAATATTCGATTAAGGAATGGAGAAAGTGTTCAGGCCTCATATTTAGCTGCACTAAGAGAACGCGGTAGTGCTGTTTTAATTACAGGAGTTACTTTAGCCATTGGTGTTTCTACCTGGTTTTTCTCAGATTTGAAATTTCAAGTAGATATGGGAATTTTATTAACTTTTATGTTTTTAGTGAATATGTTAGCTGCGGTAATTGTACTCCCAGCAATCGCTGCTTTTTTATGGAAAGATAAATAAAAATTTTTGCATGAATATCAAATTAATCTTAATCTCTAAATAAGCCTTTTATGTAGTTAAGTTCTGCAATAAGAGGCTTATTTGTTATTAAACTACGATATATTTAGTAATAAATGCACACTATCTATATTTTAGATATACAATCAAAATGAATAAATTTTTACTTCTAGTCATTTTTTTGTAATTGTTATTGAAATCAGATCAAAAAAACACTCGCAATCGCTTAAAATTATTAATAAAATCTAAATAATAGTCTATTCTATTAAATGTTCTCTGTTTGAATAATATTAATTATATAATATTGTCAACTTAGTTCTTAGATCATAATAATTATTAATATCGTTTTACCAAAAAGGAAAACGGCATGGCGTTCGTAGATGGTTTACCCTCAGTTATTTTAAAAAATGTAACAAAATTAATTAATCAAAAAGTACCTTCAGATTCAGCGTCTGTGGTAACTAAATTTGCTGATTTACTCTATAGCAATATATCCTCTTTAGATTTAAGCAATCGTAATGACAGTGATCTTTATGGTACAACACTCAGTTTGTGGAGCTCCCTTAATGAGCATACTGATGAAGCCCCAATTATTCATGTATTTAATCCTTCAGTGAGCAAAAATGGCTGGAAATCTAGTCATACTATTATTGAAGTGATTGTTAAAGATATGCCATTTTTAGTTGACTCTATTCGTATTGCATTAAATAGATTAGGTTTGTCACCGCATTTAATGCTTAATTGTCCGATAAAAATAGTTCGTAATGAAAAAATGCAAATTGTTGATATTGCTGCAGCTGTTGATAAAAAAGTGAAAGCAACATCACAAGAAACTGCTTTTTTTATTGAAATAGATTGTCAACAAACCCAAGAAGAATTAGACACAATTAAGGGCAAGTTACTCTCTGTGGTGGAAGATATCTCGTTAACTGTTAACGATTGGCAACCTATGTTAAAACAATTAACTTCATTGGTTGATGAGGTTAAAAAAGCTAAATTACCTGGCTCTAAAAAAGATAAAGACAATACCGTTGATTTTTTATCGTGGGTTGCGAACAATAATTTTACTATTATGGGTTATCGCTCTTATGATGTGAAAGAAGTAAAAGGTGATATTTCTTTAGAAGCTAATGTGAAGTCTAGCCTTGGTTTAATGAAAAAAACACAGGGTACATCAAGCCGTTTGATTTCTAGCTTAAGTGAATCAGGCCGAGAAATGGCTTTAGGTGATAATCATCTTATTTTAACTAAAACGAATTCTCGCTCGAGAGTACATCGTCCCGCACATCTTGATTATATCGGTATTAAACGTTTTGACAGTAAAGGTAAGGTTACAGGTGAAGAACGCTTCATTGGTTTGTTCGGCTCGGCATTTTACACCAACAGCGCTTTAGATTTACCACTAATTAAAGCAAAAGTTATGGACGTTTGTGATTCATCAGGCTTTGCTACTGGTACCCATGCTTATAAAACGTTAATAAATATTTTAGAAACTTATCCTAGAGATGAAATATTGCAATCATCGGTTAGCGAGTTATTACATAATGTAATGGGTATTCTTCAAATGCAAGAGCGTGATTATTGCGGTCTTTTTGTTCGTCGTGATGCTTTTGATCGTTTTTATTCATGCATGGTATATGTACCACGTGAACGTTATAACACTGAACTACGAGTGGAAACTCAATCGTTGTTGCAAGAAGCATTTGGCAGTGATAGAGAAGTTGAATTTACTACTTTCTTTTCTGAATCAGTGCAAGCAAGAACACACTATATTGTTCGAGTAAATAAAACAAAAGCGGATATTAACGTGAAAGAAATTGAAAATAATTTAAATGAAGCCGCACGTAATTGGGACGATAAATTAGTGAGTGCACTTAGTTCAAATTATGGAGAGTCTGATGCAAAAGCACTAAGTCGAAAATATACAAACTTTCCACAATCCTATAAAGATGAAGTGCTGCCAGGTACAGCAATTGTAGATATTGAAAAATTAGAAAATCTTAATGACGATAACAATATGGAAATGTTGTTTTATCAGCCACAAGAAGAAAAGGCTGACAGTCGTTTTGTAAAATTAAAACTATTCCATAAAGGCGATCCAATCCATCTTTCTTTAGTACTTCCGATGCTTGAAAATTTTGGTTTACGAGTTATTGGTGAAAGTCCTTATTCTATCAAAACATCTTCAGGTGAAATGTGTTGGATTTTAGACTTTTCAATGCTGTTAACGGGATCCGGAGATTTTGAACTTCATAAAGTTCGAGCATTATTTCAAGATGCCTTTGCGCGTGTTTGGCATGGTGACTTAGAAGATGATGGTTTTAACCGTTTAATTTTAGGTGCTGGCTTAAATGGTCGAGAAGTCTCGATTTTACGTGCTTATGCAAAATATAAACGCCAAATCGGTGGTACTTTTAGTCAAAATTATGTTGAGGATACTTTTAGTAATTATCCCAATTTGGCCGAATTACTTATAGAGCTATTCAATTTAAGATTTAATCCTAATGTTAAACAAAATTTGAAAGCAATAACTAAAGTAACTGAAGATATTGAAAATTCTTTAGATAATGTTGCTAACTTGGATGATGATCGTATTATTCGTCGTTTCGTGGAAATGATGCAGGCAACTATTCGTACAAACTTTTTTCAAAAAAATGCAGATGCAGAAGATAAGTCATATATTTCTTTTAAAATTGAATCGACAAAAATTACAGAAATTCCCCAACCAGTACCAAAATTTGAAATTTTTGTTTATTCACCTCTAGTTGAAGGAGTACATTTACGCTTTGGTAAAGTAGCTCGTGGTGGTCTGCGTTGGTCTGATCGACGTGAAGATTTTAGAACAGAAGTATTAGGATTAGTTAAAGCTCAACAAGTTAAGAATACTGTAATTGTTCCTGTTGGGTCTAAAGGTGGATTTTTTTGTAAACAGCCTCCTATAGATGGCACTCGCGAAGAAATTTTTGAGAATGGTAAAGCTTGTTATCGTACCTTTATTCGCGGATTGTTAGATATTACCGATAATATTGTTGCAGGCGAAATTGTACATCCAAATGATGTTATAAGACTTGATGAAGACGACCCATATTTGGTTGTTGCTGCTGATAAAGGTACCGCAACTTTTTCAGATATTGCCAATGGTATTTCTGAAGAATATAACTTTTGGTTAGGGGATGCGTTTGCCTCTGGCGGTAGTGTAGGTTATGACCACAAAGCAATGGGAATTACTGCTCGAGGTGCATGGGAGTCAGTAAAACGTCATTTTCGTGAAATTGGTATAGATTGCCAAACAACTGACTTTACTTGTATCGCAATAGGCGATATGGCAGGTGATGTTTTTGGTAATGGGATGTTATTATCTAAACATATACGTTTGCAGTGTGCGTTTAATCACTTACATATTTTTATTGATCCAACACCTGATGCAGCTTCAAGTTATAAAGAACGTGAACGCTTATTCAATACTCCAGGGTGTAGTTGGACTGATTATGAGGCTAAATTAATTTCAGCAGGTGGTGGTATTTTTGAGCGTTCGGCAAAATCAATAAAATTAACACCTGAAATTAAAAAAATGATCAACACTAAAAAGCAAGCAATGTCGCCAAGTGATTTGATTCAAGCAGTACTGAAAATGGAGGTTGATTTACTTTGGAATGGTGGCATTGGTACTTATGTTAAATCGGCTAAAGAAAGCCATCTTGAAGTAGGTGATCGGGCAAACGATAGTTTGCGTATCAATGGTGCTGATTTGCAAGCTAAGGTTGTTGGTGAGGGAGGCAATTTAGGTATGACCCAGTTGGGACGTATCGAATATTGTGCTAATGGTGGTCGAATGAACACTGACTCAGTTGATAATGTTGGTGGTGTTGATTGTTCAGATAATGAAGTAAATATTAAAATATTACTTAATGGTCTTGTACAAAATGGAGATTTAACGGTTAAACAACGTAATAAAGTACTTTACGATATGACCGATGAAGTCGCTAAAATTGTAATACAAGATTGTTATCGTCAAACTCAATCGTTGTCAGTAACTGCTTCACGTGGTGCTAGTCAATTGAAAGAGCAAATTCGTTTTATCCATGAAATGGAACGTGCTGATAAATTAAACCGCGCTTTAGAATTTATTCCAAATGACGATGAAATTGCAGAGCGATTATCTAAAGGTAAGGGCTTAACCAGACCTGAACTTTCAGTGTTGTTGGCGTATAGTAAAATGACCTTGAAAGAGGATCTGGTTTGTAGTGAAATTAGTGATAATCCATACTATCGTAGTCTATTAGTGCATGCTTTTCCGCAGCAATTGCAAGATAATTACAATTTAAAAATGGATGAACACCCCTTACGAGCTGAAATTATTGCGACTAAATTGGCTAACAATATCGGTAATGATATGGGCTTCAATTTTGTGCACCGTATGTATGAAGAAACAGGTGCATCAGTTGCCGAAGTTGCAAATAGTTATTCAATTGCAAGTGAAGTGTTTGAATTTTCTAAGATCCGTAATGCTATCGAAGAATTAGATAATAAAGCATCTGCGTTAGTGCAAACTGAAATGTTGTTTCAATTACGTCGTACTGTGCGTCGTGTTACACGTTGGTTCCTACGTCATCGCGATAAGTCTCTATCAATCCAAGATACTATTAACTATTACAAGCCAACCTTTGCAATATTAACTGAGAAACTACCTGAATTTATGGTAGAGAAAGAAGTTGCGCAACTTGAACATGTTGAAAAGGATCTTATTAATAGTGAAGTTCCTCAGTCGGTGGCAAACAGGATTTCTCAATTAAGCACGCTTTTCTCAACAATGGATATTGCAGAATTAGTTGAAAATGATAAGCGTAGCAGTGAATTTGTTGCTAAAGTTTATTTCACTTTAGGGCAGCGTTTAGAGTTGCATTGGTTCTTGGATCAAATCACTCGCCAACCTGTAAATAATCATTGGCAAGCGCTAGCTAGAGCTTCATTTAGAGAAGAGCTTGATTGGCAACAACGTTCTTTGGCTGCTGTTGTACTTGGTTGTGGCTGTGCAGAGGGTAAGGAAAGTGAAGCTGACATTGAGGAATTAGTCGAAAGTTGGTTTAAAGCGAATAAACAACCACTTGTGCGCTGGAAGCAAATTTTGGCTGAATTTAGAACAAGTCAGACACACGAATTTGCTAAATTCTCAGTAGCATTGCGTGAATTAATGTTACTTAGCTTAAATTGCTCACCAGTATAGCAATAGGTACTTATTTTAAGTGAGCAGATAATATCCATTGCTTGCTAATATCACATACTGATAAAATCCCCGCTAGCTGGGGATTTTTTATATCTGTAGCCCATTATTATTCACATTCGAGGTGTTATGTTTTATTCAGCTATTCGTAAAGTACTTTTTCAATTTGATGCAGAAAAAATTCATGAATTAACTATTACTAGTTTGAAAAAAACGGGTGCAACACCACTGAATAATTTTTATAAACAAACAATGGTTAATAAACCAGTAACGGTAATGGGTATAAAGTTTCCTAATCCAGTTGGTTTAGCGGCAGGTTTAGATAAAAATGGTGAATGTATTCGCGCGTTTGATGCCATGGGTTTTGGATTTATTGAAGTTGGAACTGTTACCCCTCGTCCTCAACCAGGTAATGATAAACCGCGTATTTTTCGACTTGAATCAGCCAATGCAATCATTAACCGAATGGGCTTTAATAATAAAGGGGTAGATTATTTAGTAAACCAAGTTCAAAAAGCTAATTTTAAAGGTGTATTGGGAATTAACATTGGCAAGAATAAAGATACCCCAGAAGAAAATGCTAAAGACGATTATCTATATTGCATGCGTAAGGTCTATAATTTCGCCTCTTATATCACCATAAATATTTCATCACCAAATACGCCGGGTTTACGTTCTTTACAATATGGTGATGCACTCAATGAGTTATTATCATCATTAAAAGCTCAACAAAAAATATTAGCAGATCAATATCATAAATATGTACCTATTGCGGTAAAAATAGCGCCCGACTTAAGTAAAGATGAAGTAGTTAGTATTGCCCAATGTTTAGTGTCTAACAAAATTGATGGTGTTATTGCAACCAATACCACCTTATCACGTGAAGGCGTTGAAAATCTTAAGCATGGTAATGAGCAAGGTGGTTTGAGTGGACAACCCGTTAAAGATAAAAGTACCCAAGTGATTAAACTTTTATCTGAAACACTCGCAGGTGAATTACCTATTATTGGTGTTGGAGGTATTGCGAGTGCTGATGACGCGAAAGAAAAAATGGCGGCGGGTGCTAACTTAGTACAGATATATACAGGTTTTATCTATCAAGGTCCTAATCTTATTAAAAAAATTGTTAACGCACTTTAGCTTGTTTTTATGTAAGTTATCGTAAAGTCTCTTGCGTAAAGAGGTGTTTCATTCGTAAAATTGAAACTAAATATTTTTAGTTTGAATAATGAATGACAATTAATTATCAAAAAATTAGTAAAAACATGCTACTTATCGGTGGCATGTTTACACTGTCAGCTTGTTCACTGTTAGCTGATAACTCATTAAATTCATCGGATCCTTTAAAAGTAGGGATCACTAAAGAATTAAATGTACAACGTGATCAGCTTAATCAACCTCATCAATGGACTGGTGCTTTAACACAGCTAAAAACGAGTGAGCGTTGGTTAAACAGTTTTGCTGACAAAACGTTGTTAAAAAGTATTGATCAAGCGCTCGCCCATAACTTTAAATTAAAGCAACAAGCATTATCGGTTGAGATCAAAAAACGCCAATTGCTCAATGCTGGTAGTCAATTATGGCCGGATCTTTCTGCTAACTTATCAAATAGCCGTCGTAAGACAACCAATATTTCAACAAGCACTTCGCTTGATTTAACCCTGAAATATGAAATAGATTTATGGGGTAAGTTATCTGCTAATGAACAACTAGCAAACTTAGCTTGGTTGAGCGAACAAGCCAATTTTAAACAAGCAAAACAACAATTAGTGGTTTCAATAATAACAGCTTGGTATAACGCAGTGAGCACAGAAAAGTTGTTAGCCTTGAATATACAACGTGCTGAAAATACTAAGCAAAATTTAGCAATAATTGAATCGGGCTATAAGCAAGGTTTAAATAGTTCACTTGATGTTTACTTAACCCGAAATGAACTTAATAGTGCTTTGGCAAGAGTTGCCGATTATAAAAATAGTGTATTAAAAGCGAAGCGAGTAATCGAAAACTTATTAGGTCAGTATCCAAGTGCTGAAATTTTATTATCAACCAATCTGCCTTTAATTACGTCTACCTTACCTTTAGGTTTACCTAGTGATATTTTGCAAAAAAAACCAAGTTTACAAGCGAGTTGGTATAGTTTACTTGGTAGTGATGCTTCACTCGCTTTTGCTCATAAGCAGAGATTTCCTAGCTTTAGTCTTTCAGCGGCAATAAATGATCAACAAGATAGTCTTAGTCATTTGCTATCAGCTTCCTCATTGGGCTGGTCTTTAATTGGCAATATATCTGCGCCTATTTTCCAAGCTGGTCGATTACGAAATAACGAAGAAATTGCACGTTTATCTTTACGCCAAAAAGAGCAAGCCTATTTAGATACTGTTTACCAAGCTTTTGCTGATGTTGAAAATGCCATAGTTAAAGAAACCTCGCTACAACAACAAATGTTATTACAAACGAATGCCGGTAAAAATGCTCAGTCAGCCTATAAACTTTCGTTTGAACAATACCAACAAGGCTTAGTGAATTACAGTACCGTACTTGATGCGCAAAATCGTTGGTTTGATGCACAAAGTAGCGTTATTCAATTACAAAATGAACTAATTACTAATCGTGCCAATTTAAACTTAGCTCTCGGTGGTGATGTTGTTTTTGCACCTAAAACCTCAGCAGAAATGGTAAACAAATAAATGAAATTGCTCAATAAAAAATATATAAAAACACTTGCGGTTATTATAGTTACCGTTGTTCTAGTTAAGATTATTATGGGAAACCCACCCCATAGTAATCGAGGTAAACCTGCAAAAGCTGCGGTAATGTCTGTGCAAGTACAAACATTAGCAGCACAAGATTTTCAAGTGAAATTAGATAGCTTTGGTATTGTAAAACCACGTACACAAAGCGTTTTAGTTGCTCAAGTTTCAGGACAAATTACGGCGATTAGCGATAATTTTAGAGACGGTGAGTTTTTTCAAAAAGGCGATGTGTTAGTTACTCTTGATGATCGGGATTATCAGGCAGAACTTAAAATTGCCAAAGCTGGAGTATTAAATGCGGAGCAGGCATTATTGGAAGAACAAGCTAAGGCAGCGCAAGCTAATGAAGATTGGCAACGCTTAGGCAATGGTGAACAAGCTAATGACTTAGTGTTAAGAAAACCACAATTAGCCGCAGCGCAAGCTCAGTTATGGTCAGCACAGGCAAAATATGAAAAAGCAGATCTCGCTTTTGAGCGCACTAAAATTATCGCTCCTTATTCTGGAAGAATATTGAAGAAACATGTTGATGTGGGACAAGTTGTTTCAACTAACAGCAAACTAGCTGATATATTTGCCACTGATAAGGTAGAAATTCGGTTGCCTATCCATAATAGCGATTTAGCGTTTATTGATTTACCTGAGCAATATAGTGATCAATCTGAGCGTACTAATAATTTAAACGAAGTGTCATTTACTTCTGACTTGATCCGTGGGCAAAAGTGGCAAGGGCAATTGATTAGAACTGAAGGATCGATTGATGATAATGCTCAGCAATTATATGTTGTTGCGCAAATAGACAACCCATTTAAACGTAGTGTAGCTGGATCAAAGCAAAAATCTCAGCAACAGTCGGCTCAACAACCATTACAACAAAAAATGACGATTAAAATAGGTCAATATTTAAAAGCTAAAATTTCAGGTAAATTATTATCACAGGCAATGATTATTCCTAATACCAGTATTTATCAAGGTAGTTATGTTTATATTGTTGTCGATGGTTTATTACAACGTAGAGCAGTCACAATTGCTTGGCAAAATGACATAACAGCGTTAATTTCGTCAGGACTAGATTTTGGACAACAATTGGTATTAACTTCGTTAGGCCAAGTTAGTTCAGGTACTGCGGTAAGTATTGTAGGTAAACTATCAAATCAAAACAGCAGTCAATCAAACCCCCAACGAAAACAAAAGAAGAGCACAACATCAAATAAAAACCTAAATGAAAAAAAAGCTAAGCAGGGTGAACACTAATGATTGCTTGGTTTGTTAAAAACTCAGTAGCGGCCAACCTACTGATGATAACTATTTTTTTGGCTGGTTTATTTAGTTTATCTACACAAATACCCTTAGAGGTTTTTCCATCCTTTGCAACCGACAGGATCAGTATTAACGTATCGTTAAGAGGCTCAACTCCTGAAGATGCAGAAAAAGGTGTTGCAATACGTATTGAAGAAGCGGTTCAAGATTTAGATGGTATTGAACAAATAACAAGTCGTTCAACAGAAGGTTCTGCATCAGTAATTATTGAAGTTACCTCTGGGTATGATCCGCGAGAAATGCTTGCCGATATAAAAAGCCGAGTGGATGCGATAAATACTTTTCCAGTAGACGCGGAGAAACCTATTGTTGCTTTAGCACAACGTAAGCGAAATGTTATTTCTGTTACTGTTTCTAGTGATTATGGTGAAAAAGAAATAAGAGAATTTGCTCAGCAAATTAGTGATGATTTATTAACAATGCCGAGTATCACCCAATTATCACTGAGCGGTATTCGTAACTACGAAATTAATATTGCTATTCCTCAAGATAAATTGCAGCAATACCATTTATCATTAAATCAAGTGAGTAGTGCTATTGCGAACTCTAGTGCAGATGTTTCTGCGGGTAACATTAAAACCCGTGGTGGTGATATTTTATTACGCTCGAAAGGGCAAGCGTACCGCAAAGATGAATTTGAAAATATCATTGTAAAACAAAATACCGATGGTTCTTTTATCCGTTTAAAAGATGTCGCTAACATTAGTGATGGTTTTGAAGAAACACCCGTACGTACCAGATTCAATGGTAAACCTGCCGCTTTTATCGATATTTATCGTATTGGTAAACAAAGTGCGATAGAGGTTGCTGATGAAGTTAAAAATTACATCAAAAATAAGCAAGCAAACTTACCTAAAGGTTATCAACTGAGTTATTGGGATGATGATTCAACTATTGTCAAAAATCGTATCGCCACACTTACCTCAAATGCTATTCAAGGTGGTATTTTGGTGTTGGCATTATTAACTTTGTTTTTACGACCGTCTATTGCCTTTTGGGTGTTTTTAGGTATTCCTGTTGCTTTTATGGGCACCTTTATCGTGATGCCTTATTTTGGTATTACCTTGAATATATTAAGTTTATTTGGTTTTATTTTAGTGCTAGGTATTGTCGTTGATGACGCCATAGTTACCGGAGAAAATGTTTATACTCATTTACGTCACGCTGAGTCGGGTGAACAAGCCGCAATTAATGGTACGTTAGAAGTGGCAACTCCCGTAACGTTTGGCGTTTTAACCACGGTTGCAGCATTTCTCCCTTTAGCCTTTATTGATGGTGCTCGCGGTGCATTATTTGCACAAATACCTATCGTAGTTATACCCGTACTTATTTTTTCATTAATTGAATCTAAATTTGTATTACCATCGCATTTAAAACATATTAAATTACGTCATGAAAAGAATACTGAACCATCAAAATTTGAACAATTTCAACAACGTTTTGCCGATGGTTTTGAGAATGCTATTTTAAAATATTATCAGCCGTTATTAAGTCTAGCTTTAAAAAATAAGCTAACTACGATTAGTTTTTTTATGGCAATTTTAATTTTGATTATAGCTTTAGTGATGAGTGGTTGGTCGCGTTTTGTTTTTTTTCCTCGAGTGCCAAGTGAAACCGTTAGAGTTAGTTTAACCTTACCTGCGGGTACACCGTTTGAGGTTACGAATAAATATGTGATTGATATGTCAAATAAAGCTGAACAATTAAGAGAAAAGTATATCGATCCAGTCACGCACAAAAGTATTGTTTTAAACGTTTTAGCTATAACAGGCGGACGTGGAGGACAGGCAAACTCGGGTAGCGTGCGTTTTGAAATCACACCGCCAGAAAAAAGACATATCGATATTAATTCGCAACAATTGGTAACTGAATGGCGAAAATTAATAGGAGTTATCCCCGGGGCAGAAAACTTATCCTTTCGTGCTGAATTAGGACGTTCTTCGGATCCTATAGATGTACAACTCACCGCAAATTCGTTAACAACATTGCAAGAAGTGGCAGACAAAGTAAAACAACGTTTAGCTACATATCCTGCAATATTTGATATTGCAGATAGTTTATCTGATGGTAAACAAGAACTGCAAATAGAATTAACTAAACAAGGATTGGCCTTAGGGTTAACGCGTGTTGATATTTCAAGACAAGTACGTAGTGCTTATTTTGGTGCGCAAGCGCAGCGTATTCAACGTGGTCGTGATGATGTGCGAGTAATGGTGCGTTTGCCTGTTAGTGAACGTAGTTCAATCGCGCAGCTTAAGCAGATGTTGATTAAAACGCCTAATGGTGGAGAAGTACCATTGGCCCATGTTGCTAATTTAAAGGCAGGAAAATCTCCTTCGGCTATTAATCGCATTGATCGTTACCGTACGGTTAGTGTTACCGCCGATGTTGATAAAAACAACACTAACATGACTGTTTTACAAGCTGAGTTAAAAACGTATTTAGATGAACTAATTGCACAGTATCCAGGCGTAGGGCATTCATTAGAAGGTGAGGCAAAAGAGCAAAGACAGTCATTTGGATCCCTTCAATGGGGCTTAATTATTGTATTGTTTGTTATTTATGGTTTATTAGCGATACCTTTTAAATCATTTTTACAGCCGCTTATTGTTATGAGTATTATTCCTTTTGGCTTTATTGGCGCAATGATGGGACATTGGATTATGGGGATGAACCTCACCATTATGAGCTTGTTAGGCATGCTAGCTCTGGTTGGTGTAGTGGTTAACGATTCATTAGTGTTAGTTGACTATATTAATAAAAAACGTGAACAGGGGATGAAATTAATGGAGGCTGTTACCTTAGCTGGTGCAGCAAGATTTAGACCGGTAATGTTGACGAGTTTAACTACTTTTATTGGTTTAATGCCGTTGTTATTTGAAAAATCTACACAAGCACAGTTTTTGATCCCTATGGCCGTTTCACTAGGTTTTGGTATTTTATTTGCCACCTTTATAACCTTATTATTAGTGCCAATAAATTATGTGTTAATGGATAAAATGATTGTGTGGTTAAAAAAGTAATGAGGTTTTTTATATAATAGCCTTTGTATATTAATAATAGTAAAAATTAATAGGGTCTGTTGATCTTTCAGTTTATAGCTCTGTTGCACTTGAAAAAAATGGCAATCTAGGCGCTTAATGTAATGTTTATTGTTTAAGCCCTATTCAGTATGAGTTGGAGATAGGGGGGTATTTGAATAAGTTGTTGATTTTTTAATTTGACTTAAACATATACCATCATAAAATTAAAAATATCTGAACAAAAGGAGTGTTAATGGAAACTATTCTTGTAAAACACATCATTAAAGAAAATACTATTGCAGACAGTATTAATATAATGGGAATTGCTAAACGTTTATCTATTGAAATTAATATAGAAAGTGATTTAAATGATTTGGGTAAAGTGTATCTTGATAAAAATGAACAAGTAATCATTAGCTTAAATGATCAATGTGATAAGAAAACCAAATATACACTTATGGTAATAGCAATGGCTGACTATATCCTCACACCCACAAACTCATGAGAACAGGTATAGTGTATGATATGTTTTTTTTGAATGACATGTTTGCTCGCAGACACAGTTATCGGATGTTATTGGCAACACGATTAGCTTTTCCTGAACATATAATTGAAAAATTGTGTAGTCATTCGGGCGTTGAATCTAATGGTTTTAGTTATGCTGACTTTATCGTTAACTCAAATTATTTATCACAGTTTATTCGAAGCTGTATTGATGATAGTTCAGCATTATTTTTACTGAAAAACACGTCTGAGTTACCATTGTAAAAATTGCATAAATTATTAATGACTTTATCTTAAACAATGTTGATGTTACGTCTCATATTCATTTTTTGTTTATATAAGGCTTGATCTGCTCGTTCAAATACTGTGAATTCATTATCAGCTCTATTCATAAAAGTACACCCCAAGCTGCAGGTTAACTGATATTTAGCTAATAACGCATCATTATCTATTGCAATGTTAATGCGGTTTTCAATAATATCTAATGAGTTATCACTAGCATTTTCAACTATAATTGCAAATTCATCACCTCCAAATCTAAAGACGCTATCAGAGTCGCGAATGCTTGCTATCATCGCTATAGCAACGTGTTTTAATACCAGATCACCAACTTGATGACCATGAGTATCATTAATCATTTTAAACTTATTAAGATCACCTACTATTAAGCCAACACGAGTTTGTTGGCGATTAGCATGATGAATAGCTCTTGTTAGTTGTTCGTCAAAATAGCGACGATTACCTAAACCTGTTAAGCCATCTTGCATTGCTAATTTTGAGGCTATTTGAAAATTTAATGCATTTCTCAAAGGGTAAAGTAAGTGTTGGTGCAATTGATTCAAAATTTTATATTTGGATAAATTGATTGGTTTTTTTAGACAGTAGGTGAGTACGCCGATAAACTCATTATTAATTTTAAGTTCGAAGGTTCTCTCTACTTTAGCGGTACGGCTTCCTTTAATACATGTACTAAAATCTTGATTTTTAAAATATAAACCAGAAAAGGGAACTAACTTTTCTGCTTCTTTTGCAAATATACTCAGTAATTCTTCAACATCAAGCGTGGTTTGAAGACGCTCTAATAAAACTAAACCAGGAATAAAACTTTCGTCTTGATTAATATTAAAGACACTAAGCGCATTATTATCTGTAAAATGATGTTCAAGTAAGTTTAATGTTTGCATACAGGTATCCTAAAATAAATAGAGATAGGTATAAATATTTATCAAACTGATAATGCAAATAGCGTACCTAAAAATAATTTATTTTAACTCTGTGTAATATTATGATTTATAAAGATTAGTTTTTTTTTGTGCTATTATTTACCTGTGTCATTATTATGTCGGCAACTTATTGCCGCATGATCAAATGGAATTAAGGAGCCTTATGGCCACTCATCTTGAAATTCTTGCCATTTTAACATGCGCTGTTTTTAGCGTTTGGTTATTTCGTCGATTAAAATTGCCTGCAATTTTAGCTTATTTAGTTGCAGGTACTTTAGTTGGTGAACATGGTTTATCATGGGCCCATGACCAAGCTGATTATAATACTTTCGCAGAGCTTGGGATTGTTTTCTTACTGTTTACTTTAGGCTTAGAATTTTCCATCGCTAAATTAGTAGCCATGCGACATTTAGTTATTTCAGTTGGAAGCTTGCAAGTTGCCGTTTGTTTAGTTTTATTTTTGCTTTTTGCTATGTTATTTGGTGAAAGTTTTACTAGCGCATTTGTTATCGGAAGTATTTTAGCCTTGTCTTCTACGGCAATAGTTATAAGGCAATTGAGTGATTCAGGGGGAATAAAGCGTAAATCTGGACAAATTTCAGTAGCCATATTACTTTTTCAAGATGTTGCCGTTGTGCCATTGTTAATTATTATCCCTCTACTATCCCTTGGTGATAGTTCTTCTATGCTGATAGAACTATTATTAGCTTTAGTGAAGGGCATATTTGTTGTCAGTATTTTACTTTTCGTCGGTAAATGGTTTTTACCTAAGCTTTTTAATGTTATTGCGAAAGTAAGAAATGATGAGCTCTTTGTTTTAACTACTTTACTCGTCACGTTAATTGCCTCAGCCTTAACGCAGTGGTTTGGTTTATCGATGGCATTGGGAGCTTTTTTAGCCGGTATGATGCTAGGTGAGAGTCAATACAAACATCAATTAGAAGCTGATATTCGTCCATATCGAGATATATTACTTGGTTTGTTTTTTATTACCGTGGGTATGAAACTTGATATCGGTATTTTACTTTCACAACCTCTCACTATTATTAGTCTTTTATTCGGCTTTATGATCCTAAAAATTGTTGTGATAAAAATTCTTGCCCAGCGGGCAGGTGAAGCAAAAAAAGATGCATGGGCATCTGCTTTTATGCTCGCACAAATGGGGGAGTTTGGGTTTGTACTCATAGCATTAGCTAGTCAATTTAATCTATTATCTTCTGAAATCGCCTCGTTATTACTCGTTACTGGTGTTATTAGTATGGCGATAACGCCATTTATGGTAGATCAAGCTCGTAATTGGGCTATGTCGATCTCTCGTGAAGCAGCTAAAGAAATAGATGAAAAATATTCCAAGCTGTCGACAGAAAACTTAAGTGATCACGTTATTATTTGTGGGTTTGGTCGTGTTGGGCAAACTGTCAGTCGATTTTTAAAGCAAGAATCTATTGATTTTGTGGCTATTGATATTGATCCCCTACGCGTTAAAGAATCGCGTGAAGCGGGAGAAAATATTTTATTTGGTACTTCAAGACAAAGCGAAATTTTGAATGCAGCAGGTTTAGCAAAAGCCAAACTAGTGGTAATCGCTTTTGGTGAAGATAAGCAATCGATAGAAGTTATCCAAAAGGTTCGTTCACTCTCTCCTGAGGTACAAATATTGGTACGCACTCGTAATGATGATCATTTAGAACAGATGCAAAAAGCTGGCGCGAATGAAGTGGTACCTGAAATTTTAGAAGGGAGTTTGATGTTAGTTTCACAAGTATTGTCGTTAACAGGGGTTCCTTTTTCAAGAATATTTCGTCGCGTCCAAAAAGAGCGTAAAGCGCATTATAATCATTTGCATGGGTTTTATCAGGGGGAAAATACAGATTTGGGACCAAATTCTATTGATCGGATAGAGTTTGCTCACGCGGTCTTATTAACTGAAAATGCGTTTGCCAATGGAAAAGCTATCATTGATTTACATTTAAGTGAGCGAAGAGTTTCAATTATTACTATAAAACGTGGAGATATTGAAATAGAGCAACCATCAGAAAATACTGTATTACAATCACAAGATACTTTAATTTTACGTGGTAAGCCTCGTAGAGTTGAGCGTGCGGAGCATTATTTACAACTAGGCCGCTAATTTTGAGTTATATTAAAAAAATATTTTTTAGATGGATAAAAACGCTCTGATGTTATTTTCTTCTTCGAGTGCATCATTAAAACCTAATTTAATGAGATCTTGACAATAATGTTTATCAAATAACAAATAACTTAAAATACTTGATTCACTTTCATTTGAAATACCCACTGTACGTAATAAAAAACGAATAGATAAAGGAATTTTATCGTAATATTTTAATGCTATAGCGTTAAAGTCGTGACTAGGATTTATTAAAAAATTATCGATGTTTTTTAATCCATCATGAATTTTTTGTTGACTGTTATCAATGAGTTTTAAAGTGTTGTTAACTCTTTGCATGCGTTCCAGATCGCTTTGTAGTGTATCAGCAAAAACACTATCGAGCATATGACCTGCAACAGTTGCCATACTTGGTGGGTGAGGATTGTTTTCACGTTTATGTAATGGTTCTTTGGGTTGATCAACACCAATAATAAATATTCGTTCAGCACCTAAATGAATAGCAGGGCTTAATGGAGATAATTGGTGTACAGAACCATCACCAAAGTGTTCGTGGCCAATTTTCACTGAAGGAAAAACAATTGGAATAGCTGATGATGCCATTAAATGGTCACAAGTTATTTGACTTTTGTTACCCCGACGATTTGCCCTGCACCAAGGTGCAATATTATTGTGTGATTGATAAAAGCTAATCGAATCACCACTAGAGTAACTCGAAGCTGTAATAGATAGTGCAGATAAATAACCTTTTAAAATATTTATATCAATTCGTTTAAAATCTACAACTCTATCGAGCAAGTCTCGCAAAGGTTCATTATTTAAAATACTGCGTGCTGATTTGTTGGCATAATCCGCTTGGAAACTTGCTAACATGCCTTGAGAAATGTGCCCTAAAACATGAGGTGCATCACTTGAATAAATTTTATCTGTCGTTAAATTTTTCCATACCCACTCAAGTTTTTTAACGCCTAAATGAAAGCATGAAGCATAGCAAGCCAAAGCAGAAGCATTGATAGAGCCAGCTGAAGTACCACAAACAATAGGGAAAGGTATCCCATGATTGCGTGGTATAAATTGGGCAATAGCACTTAAAACGCCAACTTGATAAGCTGCTCGTGCACCACCGCCAGTAAGTACTAAAGCGCTTTTACTGCCACGATAATTGATTTTTGACATAAACCTTAAATATTTTGCTGTGAAAATTAATTTCTAGAGAATTCAACTGTATAAGTATATCAAGTAACAGAAAAAATAATATTTTTTTGCTTAGATTTTTATACCCATTTATAAAAAAAAGATGAAAAAAAACCAGCCAAAGGCTGGTTTTTCAATGACAAGAATTATTAACTAGAAAATCATTAAAAATAACAACTACCAGTTAATTAAGTCTAACTGCTTACGCGTGCGTTAGCAGCGTCAAATAAAGGTGACTCTTCTTTAATCAGGGCTAAGTTCTCAGAAACCGTTTTCTTTGGTAATTTACTAATCATCAATTCACCAGTTTTTACAGAACCATTGCTAGCTGCAAATTGTAGAAGATTCTGACCGTTGCACTGAATACCTGTGAAGATATTACGAATTTTTAATTTATTCGACTTTAAAAAAGAACGCATGCGTTTCTTGTTATCCGCAGCGACATACTCACAAACGCTTTGAGCGATGTTCGCAGCCTGTACCTTTGGAGCAGTAACAACAGACGTTAATAATAAAACAGTAACGGTAGAAGCTAATAATAATTTTTTCATTTTAATAACCTTAATAATTGGATTAATTAAAAGAAAAAACCACAGGGTAGTACCTTAAATAGGTAACTCCGCTGCCGTGGAACGATTAAATGTTTATAAAAACAACTAACTGTCTGTAGGCCGGTGGTTTTGCGTAACACGCTTTCACGTGCCTTGCCTTTTCTTTGTCCCTTTTAGTATTACTAAATATTTTACTTAATGCAACTAAAAACTCACTATGTTGTTTGATCAACACTCAATTCAATTGATTAGATAAGATACCTAGTTTACATTTAACAATTAATTAACTGTTTGTTTTATGATTTAGAGTGTAATTAAGACCTTAACTTAAAGAAATATAGTATTAACATTACTAAAATATCATTTCGGGTACATGCTCAGGTACAACTAATTCACCCTCGGTAAGTTTTACTATTTCTTCAACGCTAACACCTGGTGCGCGTTCAAGAAGATAGAATTTACCGTTTTTGATTTCTATAAAGGCTAAATCTGTTAATACCTTTTTAATGCAGCCTTTGCCTGTTAAAGGTAATGAGCAATCACTTAATAATTTTGATACACCATGCTTTGATGCGTGGGTCATCGTAACTATAATATTGTCGGCACCTGCGACTAAATCCATCGCACCGCCCATGCCTTTAATTAGCTTTCCTGGGATCATATAAGACGCAATATTACCATTTACATCCACTTCAAATGCGCCAAGTACAGTTAGATCAACATGACCTCCACGGATCATTGCAAACGATTCTGCACTATCAAAAATGGATGCGCCTTTAGCCATAGTGACGGTTTGTTTACCCGCGTTAATTAAATCGGCATCTATTTCATCTTCGGTGGGAAATTGACCCATGCCGAGTAAACCGTTTTCTGATTGCAGCATTACTTCTATATCGGTTGGAACATAGTTAGCGACTAAGGTGGGAATACCAATACCTAGATTTACGTAATAGCCATCGCGTAATTCTTGGGCAACACGTTGAGCGATTTGTTCTCTTGATAAAGCCATAATTATTTTTCCTTACTCAGCTGTGTTAGTTGTTGATTGACGGACGGTACGTTGTTCAATACGTTTTTCAAAAGTACCTTGAATTAATCGATTCACATAGATACCTGGGGTATGTATTTGATCAGGATCTAACTCGCCCACTTCAACAATTTCTTCTACTTCAACTACCGTTATTTTACCTGCCGTTGCAGCTAAGGGATTAAAGTTACGTGCGGTTTTTCTAAACACTAAATTACCATAACGATCAGCTTTCCATGCTTTTACAATGGCAAAATCACCGGTAATTGATTCTTCTAATATATAATCACGACCATTAAAATTACGTTCTTCTTTACCTTCGGCAACAGGTGTACCATAGCCAGTTGCTGTGAAAAATGCAGGTATACCCGCACCACCAGCACGCATTTTTTCGGCTAATGTACCTTGTGGTGTTAATTCAACTTCTAACTCGCCGGCCATCATTTGACGTTCAAATTCTGCATTTTCGCCAACATAAGAGGCCACTATTTTTGTAATTTGTCGATTGGGTAATAACACCCCTAAACCAAAATCATCAACGCCACAGTTATTTGAAACTAGCGTTAAGCCTTTGGTGCCTTTACGTTTTATTTCGGCAATTAAGTTTTCAGGAATACCGCACAAGCCAAAGCCACCAGCGATCACTGTCATGTTATCTGCTAAACCAGCCATGGCTTCTTCGTAACTTGAAACTACTTTATCAAATCCTGCCATTGAAAATTCCTCATTGTTATTTACTTTTATTTGTTTTTTTAGATACTGACTTTTGTCAGGATGACAATACTGTGTCACTAGGACAATGGTGTTGTATCGCCATGCTGAATTTACATCAGTATTTTATCCATTCTTACTGCTAAACTAGTTTTGTTTTGCTCGATAAGCATTTGAGACTTTAGAAACCGGTGCTTTACCTAATTTGTCACTAATATACCAACCCGCGTCGAGTAATTTTTCAAAATCAATATTTGTTGTTATACCTAAACCATTAAGTAAATAAACCACGTCTTCGGTGGCGACATTACCTGAAGCACCTTTAGCATAAGGGCAACCACCGAGTCCTGCAATGGCACTATCGACCACCTTAATTCCCATTTGAAGTGCTGTGTATATGTTAGTTAACGCCTGACCATAGGTGTCGTGAAAGTGTACCGCGAGCTTTTCAATGGGTATTTTAGCGCTAACGGCTTGTAGCATTTTTTGTACACTAGCAACCGTGCCAACACCGATGGTGTCGCCTAAAGAGATTTCATAACAGCCCATTTGATACATTTTTAAGGCAACATCAGCAACTTTATCTACATCAATCTCGCCTTCGTATGGACAACCAACCGTACAAGAAACATAACCGCGCACTTTGATGTTAGCTGCTTTTGCTGCTTCCATAATGGGGGTAAATCGCTCAATCGATTCGTTAATAGAGCAGTTGATGTTTTTTTGGCTAAAGCTTTCTGAAGCGGCACCAAATATAGCAACTTCATCAGCATTAACGGCTATTGCGCCTTCAAAACCTCGTAAATTTGGTGTTAATGCCGCGTATGTAACGCCTGCTTTACGTGGCAATTTACTAAACACTTCACTTGATGTACCCATTTGTGGCACCCATTTGGGTGAAACAAAACTACCACTTTCAATATAACTAATACCCGCATCAGCGAGCTTTTCTATTAATGTGATTTTATCGTCAGCACTGATCAACGTTTTTTCATTTTGTAAGCCATCTCGAGGTCCTACTTCAACGATTTTTACCTGCTTGGGCAAAAAGGAATTGAAAGAGTTGCTTAATAATTTTTTTGGTATAGTCATTATTTTTCATCACTTTCAGGTGTAAAGGCGAGTAGTGCAGCACCGCCATCAACCATTTCACCTTGTTTAAAATAAATAGCATCCACAATACCATTAGCTGGGGCGCGAATGGTGTGTTCCATTTTCATCGCTTCCATAATTACTAACGGTTGATCTTTTTCAACTTGCTCACATGGTGCGACAAGTACGCTTACCATAGTGCCATTCATTGGTGCGGTTAAGCCGCCATGAGCCTGACTATCCTCTTGGATGCCGCAATCGGGTTGAATGTGAGTAAAGTTAAATACGCCATTAGGACGATATAAACTAATTTTATTATTGTGGTGACTTATTGTGGCCTGACTACGATAGCCATCAATACTAAATTGCAGCATGTTATCTACAATTTTTCCTTGGCAATCAATCGCTTTTCCATTTACATAGATTAAATAGTAACTATGCTCTCCTTGCCGCTTTTGCTCAATGGTGATTGGATATTCAACTTCTTGATGCGCTAAAATTATTTGGTGGGTATGTGCTTCATTTAATCGCCATGCGTTGGTGTGATTCCAGGGTGAATGAGGATCATTCGTTTTTTCTGCCGCTAACTGTGCCTTTTGTGCTAAAGCTAATACTAAATACAATGCTGCCATTGGTAATTCATTTTCAAGCACTTGTGCATCTTGATGAAAAATAGCTTGTTGGTGTTTTTCAATAAAACTTGTATCTATATCTGCTTGCATAAAAGGTTGGCAAGTAGCTAGGTTATAAAGAAAATCTATATTTGTGGTTACGCCGTTTATGCGATATTCAGCTAAGGCTTTGGCTAAACGTTGTAATGCTTTTTCGCGATTCTCATCCCAAACGATCAATTTAGCAATCATCGGATCGTAAAATACACTGACCTCATCGCCTTGGCGTACACCGGTATCTATACGAACATGTTCACTTTCAAGGGGCGCTTGTAAAAAATCTAACGTGCCCGTTGAAGGTAAAAAATCGTTATTAGCATCTTCTGCATAAATACGTGCTTCAAAAGCATGACCATTAATTTTAAGCTCATTTTGTGCTTTAGGTAGCGTTTCTCCAGCGGCAACACGTAATTGCCATTCAACTAAATCTTGGCCGCTGATCATTTCAGTAACTGGATGTTCTACTTGTAAACGGGTATTCATTTCCATAAAGTAAAATGAGCCGTCAACATCAAGTAAAAATTCAACGGTACCAGCACCTTGGTAACCAATGGCTTGTGCTGATTTAATGGCTGACTCACCCATTTGAGCACGTAATGCTTCGCTCATTGAAAAGGCTGGTGCTTCTTCAATCACTTTTTGATGACGACGTTGCACTGAACAATCACGCTCAAATAAATACACGGCATTTTGATAATTATCACAAAAAACTTGAATTTCTACATGGCGTGGTTGGGTTAAATATTTTTCAACCAACATAGTGTCATCACCAAAAGATGATTTAGCTTCACGTTTTGCTGCGGCTAGCCCTTCCGCAAATTCAGCTTCACTCCAAACCTGACGCATGCCTTTGCCGCCACCGCCTGCTGTAGCTTTTAATAAAACAGGGTAGCCCATATCATCAGCTGCTTTTTTCAAAACAGCAGCAGATTGATCATCACCATGGTAACCAGGCACGAGGGGGACATTCGCTTTTTCCATGATGTTTTTTGCGGCAGACTTTGAGCCCATGGCTTCAATTGCACCAACAGGCGGACCAATAAATACAATATTTTCTTGCGCACAACTACGGCAAAAATCGGCATTTTCAGATAAAAAACCATAACCAGGATGAATAGCTTGTGCGCCAGTTTGTTTAGCAGCTGCAATAACTTTATCCGCTAAAAGATAACTTTCGCGTGACGGAGAAGGTCCTAAATAAACGGCCTCATCAGCCATGTGTACATGCAATGAATCCGCATCGGCGTCAGAATAAACGGCGACGGTTAATATGCCCATTTTTTTGGCTGATTTAATCACACGACAAGCAATTTCACCACGGTTAGCAATGAGTATTTTACTAAACATTTTTGCTTTATTAGCATTTGGGGTGTTGTTCACACTTTGCATCTCGTTAGGTTGGCTGTTATTTGACATGATGAATTAATTCTCGTTGGTTAATAAGTTTTCAGCTTGTTGCCATGCAGGGGGGCGCTTTTCAAAAAATGCACTTAATCCTTCTTGACCTTCTGTTGAGACACGTAATCGAGCAATACGCTCACTGGTGTTTTCTAATAATGCTTCGTCAATATTTTGATAAGCGACATCAAAGGCTAATTTTTTTGCTGCTTTTACCGCAAGAGGGGCATTAGCGAGTAAGATAGTGATCATTTTATCAACATCATTATCTAAATTTTCTAATTCAACTACTTCATCAACTAAACCGAGTTGCTGAGCTTTATCAGCAAAAAAACGTTCAGCCGTTTGAAAATAACGACGGCATGCTTTTAAACCCATAGCATTGACTACATAGGGACTAATGGTCGCTGGGATCAAACCGAGTTTAACTTCGCTTAAACAAAAACTGGCTTTGGTTGCGGCTATAACGATATCGCAGCAACTCGCTAAGCCAACTGCACCTCCAAAAGCGGCACCTTGAATTTTAGCTATGGTGGGTTGAGGTAAAAAGTTTAGCGCTTTTAACATATTGGCTAGCGCATTAGCGTCAGTTAAATTATCGTCATACGAATAACTCGCCATACGCTTCATCCAACCTAAATCTGCCCCCGCTGAAAACGATTTTCCGGTTGATGCCAAAACCATTACACGAATATCATCACGTTTGGCGATGTCATTAAAAATGTTGGTTAACTCGGCAATAATTTCATCGTCGAAGGCATTGTGCTTTTCTGGATTATTAAGCGTAACCGTAGCGACGCCTTGGTTATTAACCGAAAATAAAACTTTAGCCGCTTTTACTGTGCTGTTTTTTGTATTATTTACTATATTGTTCGTCATGCTGTTCACCTACATCCTAAATATGCCAAATTTTGTTTCGGCAATAGGTTTATTTAATGACGCTGAAATGGCTAAGCCAAGCACTTGACGCGTGTCTGCAGGGTCAATAATTCCGTCATCCCATAAACGTGCTGAAGCATAATAAGGATGACCTTGATGTTCGTAATTGTCGATAATCGGTTGCTTAAATTCAGCTTCTTCAGTTTCGCTCCAGCTTTCGCCTAATTTTGCTTTTTTATCGCGCGTTACCTGTGCCATAACTCCAGCTGCTTGTTCGCCACCCATTACTGAGATACGAGCATTTGGCCACATAAATAAGAAACGTGGATCATAAGCGCGCCCACACATTCCGTAATTACCCGCGCCAAAACTACCGCCAATTAAAATCGTAAATTTAGGTACTTGCGCGGTGGCTACAGCGGTGACCATTTTAGCGCCATGTTTAGCGATACCACCTGCTTCATATTGCTGGCCAACCATAAAACCAGTAATGTTTTGTAAAAATACTAAGGGAATTTTTCGTTGAGCACACAATTCAATAAAATGTGCTCCTTTTTGTGCAGATTCGCCGAATAAAACGCCATTATTAGCGACAATACCAACAGGATAGCCAAAAATTCGCGCAAAGCCGCAAACTAATGTTGTACCGTATAGCGCTTTAAATTCATCAAAATTACTGCCATCGACAACGCGTGCAATCACTTCTCTGACATCATAAGGCTGACGACTGTCTTTGGGAATAATGCCATAAATTTCACTGGCATCGTGATCTGGCTTTTCAACGGCTTGAATATTAATGTCTACTGGTTTTACACGGTTTAAATTGCGTACTGCACTACGAGCAAGTTCAAGAGCATGGTGATCGTTTTGTGCATAATGATCGGTAACGCCTGAGGTACGGCAATGAACATCAGCGCCGCCTAAATCTTCCGCGCTTACCACTTCGCCTGTTGCCGCTTTTACTAACGGAGGTCCTGCTAAGAAAATAGTGCCTTGTTCTTTAACAATAATTGATTCATCTGACATTGCTGGGACGTATGCACCACCTGCAGTACATGAACCCATAACGACGGCAATTTGTGGAATATTTTGTGCTGACATTGTCGCTTGATTAAAGAAAATACGACCAAAATGTTCTTTATCAGGAAATACATCATCTTGATTCGGTAAATTTGCTCCGCCAGAGTCTACTAAATAGATACAAGGAAGATTATTTTCTTGTGCAATTGTTTGTGCACGGAGATGCTTTTTTACGGTAAGTGGGTAATAGGTACCGCCTTTAACCGTAGCATCGTTGGCAACGATGACACATTCTTGACCGCCAACACGACCAATGCCTGTGATAATACCTGCCGCGGGTACATTATCTTTATAAACGTTAAATGCAGCAAATTGAGATAATTCTAAGAAGGGTGAACCCGCATCAAGTAAAGCTAACACTCGATCGCGAGGTAATAATTTTCCACGAGATAAATGACGTTCGCGACTTGATTCGCCACCACCAAGTTTTATTTCTTCAAGCTTTACTTTTAAATCATCAACTTGTTGTTGCATAAAAGCAGCATTTTCAATAAATTCAGGGCTGCGCGGATTGATTTTTGAAATGATTTTTGCCACAGTAAAACCTTAATTTGTTTTTGACTCTACGTCATTTTTATATGTCATCCTGACGCAGGTCAGGATCTCAAACTTATTTTTTAGAAAAAGATGCTGAAACAAGTTCAGCATGACGATTATCTTTTTAGCTGTACTTTTTTATAACATTTTAGTTTGCAGCTAGTTAGTACAAATACAAGCAAAAAAACACGGTAGTTGCACTAATTAGCAATAAAATAAAGCGTTACTTAGATTCGTTGAACAACTCACGACCTATCAACATTCTGCGAATTTCTGAAGTACCTGCGCCAATTTCATATAACTTAGCATCACGTAATAAACGACCCGCTGGAAATTCATTAATGTAGCCATTTCCTCCTAGCAATTGAATGGTATCTAAAGCCATTTTTGTCGCTAATTCAGCCGCATATAAAATAACACCCGCAGAATCTTTACGAGTGGTTTCACCACGATCACACGCTTGTGCAACTAAGTAAGCATACGATTTAGCAGCATTCATTTGTGTGTACATGTCTGCTATTTTGCCTTGAACCAATTGAAATTCACCAATTGATTGACCAAATTGTTTACGGTCATGCACATAAGGTACAACTAAATCCATACAAGCATCCATAATACCTAATGAACCACCAGATAAAACAACGCGTTCATAATCTAATCCGCTCATCAATACACGAACGCCTTTGCCTTCTTCACCTAAAATATTTTCTGCAGGTACTTCACAGTCTTGAAAAACGAGCTCACACGTGTTTGAACCGCGCATGCCTAATTTATCTAATTTTTGATGACGAGAAAAACCAGGGTAATCGCGTTCAACAATGAACGCGGTAATGCCTTTTGAACCAGCGGCGGTATCAGTTTTTGCATAAATCACATAAACGTTTGCATCTGGGCCGTTTGTGATCCACATTTTATTGCCGTTTAAAATGTATTTATCGCCTTTTTTATCGGCGCGTAATTTCATGCTTACAACGTCAGAACCAGCATTAGGTTCACTCATTGCTAAAGCACCAATATGCTCACCGGTACAAAGTTTTGGTAGGTATTTTAATTTTTGCTCGTGTGAGCCATTTTTACGTAATTGATTCAAACATAAGTTCGACATAGCCCCGTAACTCAAACCAACAGAAGCACTGGCGCGACTAATTTCTTGCATCGCAATAATGTGTTCAATATACCCTAAACCTGAACCCCCATATTGCTCTTCAACGGTCATCCCTAATAACCCCATGTCGCCAAATTTACGCCATAAATCATGAGGAAATTCGTTATCAATATCAATTTGAGCAGCACGAGGAGCAATTTCGTCACGGGCGAACGCATTCACTTGTGAGCGGATCATTTCGACGGTTTCGCCTAAATTAAAGTTGAGTGAACTAAATGTTGAAATCATGGTTGAGCCTTTTGTTTATGTGTGTTGCAATTAATTTTGTGTATTTGAAACCGGTGCTTCAAGTTGTTTTAACGTTTTTAAACAGTTATCTTCTAAATCATCTAATTCAATAAGTACTGCTTTTATATCATCGAGTTGCTGATTTAATTCTGATTTTTTATGCGCGATAATATCCATCATCGTGGTTAATTGTTTTGCGCTACTTTTATCTGCATCATAAAGTTCGAATAGACGACCAGTTTCAGCTAATGAAAAACCCAAACGTTTACCACGTAGAATTAATTTTAGTCGAACTCTGTCTCTTTGGTTGTATATTCGAGTTTGGCCTTTACGTGTAGGAAAAATTAATCCTTGGTCTTCGTAAAAACGTATACTTCGCGTGGTAATATCAAACTCTTTAGATAAATCACTAATAGAGTAGGTGACTTGTTTAGCTTTGTGCTGCACTAACGCCGCTTTGCTCATTATGAACTCTGATTAAGTATATTCTATTGAATCAACAATAACTCAAGTTTACGTTAACGTAAAGGTCGTTTTTGTTAAGCTTGCTTTAAATGTCTTTTGTGTTTGTAAGTTATCCCTTACATTGGGTTAAAAATTAGTACTCTGGTTTACGTTGGCGTAAACGTCAAATTAGGTTAATCTGTTATCACTATTTAATTCTAGTTATTTTGTGCTAGAACTTTGTCATTATTTTCACTGCAACAAGTAGTGTATATGGAGAACATCATGTCTGTTTCTGATCCTATTGTAATTGTTTCCGCAACCAGAACCCCTATGGGCGGCTTTAACGGTTGTTTGTCTGGCGTTGTTTCACCTGAATTAGGGGCGACTGCGATTAGAGGTGCAATGGAAAATATTCAATTAGCAAATGATCAAATTGATGAAGTGATCATGGGTTGTGTTCTACCAGCCGGATTGAAACAAGCGCCAGCACGCCAAGCAGCCATTGCCGCCGATTTAGCGCTATCAACGGTATGCACTACTATTAACAAAGTCTGTGGTTCAGGCATGAAAGCGGCAATGCAAGCGCATGATGCCTTAATGGCTGGTTCTATTAATGTAGCAATTGCTGGCGGTATGGAAAGTATGAGTAATGCACCTTATTTATTACCTCAAGCAAGAACAGGTATGCGTATGGGACATGGTCAAGTACTTGATCATATGATGTTAGACGGTTTAGAAAATGCTTACGACGGTATTTCTATGGGCTGTTATGCCCAAGAAACTGCCGATGATACAGGCTTTACTCGTGAAGATATGGACGCTTTTGCCGTGCGTTCATTAGAACGTGCCAATGCAGCGATTAATGCGGGCGATTTTAAAAATGAAATTACCGCGGTTACGGTTAAAAATCGTCGCGGCGATATTGTGGTTGATACTGATGAGCAACCAGGTAATGCACGTCCTGAGAAAATTCCATCTTTACGTCCTGCTTTTAAAAAAGATGGCACCATTACCGCCGCTAACTCAAGCTCTATTTCAGACGGTGCGGCAGCGTTAGTGATGATGAAATTATCAGAAGCGCAAAAACGCGGATTAACGCCGTTATGTAAAGTGGTTGCCCATGCAACACACGCGCAAAAACCTGAAGAATTTACGGTCGCACCAGTAGGCGCGATGACTAAATTATTAGCTAAAGCTGAATGGACAACAAGCGATGTTGATTTATTTGAAATTAACGAAGCGTTTGCGATGGTGACTATGTTAGCGATTAAAAATTTAGCATTAGATGAAAGCAAAGTTAATATTCATGGCGGTGCTTGTGCGTTAGGTCATCCATTAGGGTGTAGTGGTGCGCGTATCATAGTTACGCTTATTCATGCTTTGAAAAACAAAGGTTTATCTAAAGGTGTTGCTTCACTATGTATTGGTGGTGGTGAAGCTACAGCAATTGCGGTTGAAATGTTGTAGTTACATATTCGTCATCCTGAATTTATTTCAGGATCTCATATACTAAATTAGCTTGGAGAAGTAACTAGTGAATTTTGATTTAACTGAAGACCAACAAATGTTCAGCGACACGGCAAAACAGTTTAGTGATGCTGAATTTTTACCTAATGCCGCCAAATGGGATCAAGAACATATTTTCCCTAAAGAAGTTATTGCAAAAGCAGGTGAGTTAGGTTTTTGTGGGTTGTATTCACCGGAAGAGGCTGGAGGATTAGGCTTAAGCCGTTTAGATTCATCAATTATATTTGAACAACTTGCCATGGGTTGCACGGCAACTACTGCAATGATGACCATACATAATATGGCGACATGGATGATTGCGACGTGGGGGCAAACTGAAATTAAAGACACTTGGTGTCCTTCATTAGTCATGGGCGAAAAGCTGGCATCATACTGTCTAACTGAACCAAGTTCAGGTTCAGATGCGGCATCATTGCGCACATCAGCAAAAAAAGACGGTGATCATTATATTGTTAACGGCTCAAAAGTTTTTATTTCTGGTGCGGGTGCAACAGATATTTTGGTGGTAATGGTGCGCACTGGTGAAGCGGGGTCTAAAGGTATTTCTGCGTTAGCTATTCCTGCTGATCTTGATGGTATTATTTACGGTAAAGCCGAAGAAAAGCTAGGTTGGAATGCACAGCCCACTCGTCAAATTACCTTTGATAATGTCAAAGTTCCCGTTGCAAATTTACTGGGTAACGAAGGTGAAGGCTTTGCAATGGCGATGAAAGGATTAGATGGTGGTCGTATTAACATTGCCACGTGTTCAATCGGTACTGCTCAGCAAGCGCTTAATGTTGCTAAAGAATACATGCAAGAACGTGAACAATTCGGCAAACCTATTGCCGCTTTTCAAGGTTTGCAGTTTAAATTGGCCGATATGGCAACTGAATTAGTGGCGGCCCGACAGCTTGTGCGTCTAGCTGCAGACAAATTAGACAAAAACGATCCCGAAAAAACGGCTTATTGTGCCATGGCGAAACGCTTTGCCACCGATGTCGGTTTTAAAGTGTGTGATGCCGCACTGCAAATTCATGGTGGTTATGGCTATATTAAAGAATACCCATTAGAACGTCATTTTAGAGATGTTCGCGTTCATCAAATTCTTGAGGGTACAAACGAAATTATGCGCGTTATTATCGCTCGCCGTTTGTTAACTGAAGGTGCTGGCCAACTTTTGTAGGTGTTGAATAATGGAGGACAAACTCCATTTATGATGCACATCCAATATATTGATAGGAAATTTTATGACCAACGTAGTTCTTTTTGAAGAAATATCAGCCAACAATGGTAAAAAAATAGCCATCGCAACACTAAACTCGCCACGTTCTTTAAATGCTTTAAGTGGTGAGATGATCGATCTTCTTTATCCGCAGTTACTTGCATGGCATAAAAATGATGATATTGCTGTAGTTTTTTTACAAGGAACTGGTGAAAAAGCCTTTTGTGCTGGCGGCGATATTGTGCATATGTATAAAGCGATGAAAGCAGGCGCCGAGCAAATAGAGCAAGGCGGTTATTCACCCGCAATTGAAGAATACTTTACTAAAGAGTATCAATTAGATTACTTGATCCATACCTTTAATAAACCTTTTGTTGTGTGGGGTAATGGTATTGTGATGGGCGGTGGTTTAGGCATGATGGTTGGTGCAAGTCACCGTGTTGTTACTGAAACCTCACGTATTGCCATGCCAGAAATTAGTATTGGCTTGTATCCCGATGTCGGCGGCACGCGTTTTTTAAATAATATGCCTGAACGTTGTGGATTATTTTTAGGCCTAACTGGCGCATCAATTAATGCCGCAGACGCTAAATACAGTAAATTGGCGGATCATTTTATTTTAAATGATAAAAAAGCACTAATAATCGAGCAATTAAAAACGATTAATTGGGGCGGCACGGTGTCACTTAATCATGAAAAAGTATCAACCTTGCTACACGATGAAGAATTACAATCGAATAATCAATTACCTGTGTCACATTTAAAAGCACAAAAAGCATTAATAGAACATGTTATGAACCACGATAATATTATTGATATCGTTAATGCCATTGTTACCGTTGAAGTCGAAGATAAATGGTTTAATCGCGCGCAAAAATCGTTAAAACATGGCAGTGCCGTGAGCGGACATATTGTTTATAAGCAATTAGAAGTAGGAAAAAATTTATCGCTTGCTGATTGTTTTCGCTTAGAGCTTAATTTATCGGTAAAAAGTGGTCAATACGGTGAATTTGTTGAAGGGGTTCGCGCCTTATTAATTGATAAAGATAATCAGCCTCATTGGAAATTCAAGCGTGTAGAAGATGTTGACAATAAAGTCATTGATTGGTTTTTTGAATCAAAATGGTCTGAAACTGAACATCCTTTAGCGGCATTAGGAAAATAAATAGGTAAGTAAACAAGTTCAACAATCAAACAATTGAAACAAAACAAGTTTATGAGGAAAATATCATGGCGAATATTGCATTTATTGGTTTAGGTAACATGGGCGGACCAATGGCTATTAATTTAGTTAAAGCGGGTCATCAAGTTTGTGTTTTTGATCTTTCAGAACAAGCGGTAGCGCATGTTGTTGAACAAGGTGCGAGTACAAAAGATAAGGCGATCGATTGCGTACAAGGCGCCGAGTTCGTTATTTCGATGTTGCCGGCGGGAAAACATGTTGATGCGGTGTATTTGGCTGAAACAACTGGACTAATTAATTATATTGATAAAGGCGCGATGGTTATTGATTCATCAACTATAGATGCAGTCACCTCTAAGAAAGTAGCCGCAGCTTTGGCGGAACAAGGTATTGGTTTTGTTGATGCACCGGTTTCTGGTGGTGTTGGCGGTGCCGTTGCGGGTACTCTAAGCTTTATGGTTGGCGGTAGCGATGATGAATTTGCAAAAGTTAATTCCATTCTAGAAAATATGGGAAAAAACATTTTTCATGCGGGCGCACATGGCGCTGGTCAAATAGCCAAAGCGTGTAACAATATGCTACTTAGTGTGTTAATGATCGGCACAAGTGAAGCGTTGCAACTAGGTTTAGCGAATGGTTTAGACGCCAGTGTATTATCAAATATTATGAGTAAAAGCTCAGGTAGTAACTGGACTTTAGATGTCTATAACCCATGCCCAGATGTGATGGACAATGTACCTTCGTCGAATGATTACCAAGGTGGTTTTATGGTTGATTTGATGGCGAAAGATCTTGGCTTAGCGATGGATGCATCAGTAAGCAGTCAGTCATCTACTCCGATGGGGGCATTAGCGCGTAGTTTATACGCAATGCATGCCGCGAATGGTAATGGCGGGAAAGATTTCTCGAGCATTTTTAACTTGTTTAATCATCCCACTAAATAAGCAGCTACTACTATTAAGAAAGAGTATTATGAATTTACAAGATAAAGTAATCGTTATTACCGGCGGTGGTCAAGGTTTGGGTCGTACTATGGCGATTAAATTTGCCGAAAATGGTGCTAAAATAGCATTAATAGATTTAAACGAAGCGTTATTGCAAGAAACGGTAGCATTAGTCGAGGCGTCAGGTTCAAGTGCTAAATATTATTTAGCGAATGTTGCCGAAGAGCAAGAAGTAGAACAAACTTTTAACCAAATCAATCAAGACTTTAATGGTTTTGATGGCTTAGTAAATAACGCGGGCATATTACGCGATGGTATGTTTGTTAAAGCAAAAGACGGTGTGGTTAGTAAAAAAATGTCGTTAGCGCAGTTTCAATCGGTTATAGATGTGAACTTAACCGGTGTATTTCTTTGTGGTCGTGAAGCGGCTGTGCACATGATCGAAAATGGCAGAAAAGGTGTGATCATTAATATGTCTTCAATTGCGCGTGGTGGCAATATGGGGCAAACTAACTATGCCGCTGCTAAAGCGGGTGTTGTTGCTATGACTGTAACGTGGGCTCGAGAATTAGGTCGTCATGGTATTCGTGTTGGCGCAATCGCTCCGGGAGTAATCCGCACTGCAATGACCGACGCCATGAAACCTGAAATGCGTGAACGTTTAGAAAAAATGAAACCGGTAGGACGTTTAGGTGAAGCAGAAGAAATAGCGCATACGGCAAAATATATTTTTGAAAATGAATTCTTTACTGGCCGCGTGGTTGAAATTGATGGCGGTCTTTGTATGTAAGCGATAGGCTTAACTACAGTAAGTAAAATCTGGAAAAGACGAGCATTGCTCGTCTTTTTTATAAATTTCTATAAATTGCTAGTCGAAAAAATAATGAATAAAGCTTTGTTTTTAGACCGTGACGGTATTATTAATGTCGATCATGGTTATGTTTATCAAAAAGAAAATTTTAAGTTTGTTGATGGTATTTTTGAGCTTTGTAACAAAGCGATACAACTAAACTATAAAATAGTGGTGATCACCAATCAAGCGGGTATTGCCCGAGGTTATTATAGCGAAGAAGATTTTTTTAAATTAACTGCATGGATGAAAACCGAATTTTTAAAACACAATATAAAGATACTCGATGTTTTTTATTGTCCTCATCATCCAGATAAGGGAATAAATGAATTTGGCATAAAGTGTGATTGTCGAAAACCAGCACCAGGTATGATTTTACAAGCACAAAGTCAATATCAGCTTAATTTAGCTGAAAGCATTTTTATTGGTGACAAATTATCTGACATGCTTGCCGCAAATAATGCAGGTATATCACAGCGAATTTTGGTTAGTAGTCAATATCACCAAGAAAATACTGGAATAGATAGTTTAATAAAAAATCAATTTAAAGATATCACTACTGAAAATAATAATATTGAACTACCGTTTATTACGGTAACTGTGCTAAGCGATGCAATAGAATTACTGTGATTTTTGATTTTGTTTCTTGCGACTAATGATAACTTTTAAGTGAAATATGATTTTAATGGTTCTTTTTTAAATCGATTTGAGTAAGTTTTAATCAAACAGTCATTTATTCCATAAAAAAAATCAAATAAAGTTGTGTTTACGCTTGACCTCAGAATAAAAATCTCTAAAATGCGCATCCAGTTCCAAGGGGTTCAGTCAAAAAGAAAGCCTAAGGGATTGTTTTGATAAGTTAAGCAAGGTTATTACGGTAAACTTGGTTGATTTAACGT